>Ga0233438_10002305_pt1 | contig 19341 bp, 18 predicted proteins | sample SI_123_September_FD_182720 | JGI IMG/M metagenome (GOLD analysis project Ga0233438, IMG submission 182720) | Seawater microbial communities from Saanich Inlet, British Columbia, Canada - SI_123_September2016_10_MG | ecosystem: Environmental > Aquatic > Marine > Inlet | place: Canada: British...
CGCGCCGACGTTTGATTTGGAAATATTCGATGAGCTTGAATTGGCGGAAGATCTCATTTGAGAAAAACACTTCAACGGGGCTCAGATTGCTGGCATCGCCAATAAATGCAGCGAGCGCCTTTTCATATTGGATCTGGGATAGGTGCGGCGGCGGGGCGATATCGCCCAGAATGTCGCGAATGGGGTTTGGGAGGGTCGTCATGTCGGGGTCCTTTGCTGTTAGACATACCACATATAGTATTCGTTACCTCTGAATTACAATATGTAGAATTCGATTTATCCCCGTATATTGAGCGTGACCCCAGGATTTTTGAGCGGGTCGCCGGTGAATTCAATGCCGGCGGCTTCAAAGGTGGTTCTAATCACGCTTAAAACCTTAGTATTTGCATCAGGAATACCATCTTGCATCTCGTATCTGCGAATTGTGGCGACGCCCACACCGCTCTGCACGGCAAGTTCAGCAGCACTCCAATTCAAGAGTGCCCGGGCTGCCTTTATTTGACATACTGATATCATTCATATACCTTATGATGTGTATTATATCTTAAAAGATAGGGTTCTTATTATGACTACCATGATTGACGAATTATTTGCAAAGTTTGAGGGCGCCTTCGCCGAAAATACCATTCGCGGATATAGGCATGATTTCGATCAATTCGCCAAGTGGTGCTCAAAGGAGGGCATTCACCCCCTTCCCGTGCCTGCAATCAGCATGGCCGCCCACATTGACGCCCTATCCGAGACCCACAAGGCGGCCTCGATACGACGGCGGATAAATGCGCTGAGCACGATTTACAGGCTAGGGCGCATGCAAGACACCACCAAGGACCCTGACGTTACGCTCGCCATGAAGCGCATGCACAGGAAACTCGGCCGCGCGCAAAAACAAGCCAAGCCGCTCACAAAACTCTATCTGGATAGGATGATTGAAGCGCAGGATGACAGCCCACGCGGTCTCAGGAATAAGATCTTACTGCTCATGGGCTATGAGACCATGCGCCGACGCGCGGAACTCGTCGGATTTGAATTCGAGGACGTGACCTGCTTGCTTAATGGAAAGCCGGCTCTGAGGCTGAGGTTTTCGAAGGCGGACCAGTATGGCGAGGGCAGGCTTATAGGGATTTCCAAAGACTTAGAAGAACTCATTGCCACTTGGGGAGATATTATTGGACAGGAGGGCAAGATACTGCGCTCCGTCGACAGGCACGGAAACATTGGCGAGAAGCTCGAGCCGTCGGCCATCAGCTATATCCTGCGCCAGGTGCAGGCGAATATTACCCTCCCCGGCAATAAAAAACCCCGCCAGTGGACGGGGCATTCGTTTCGCGTGGGCGCAGCAGTCGACTTAGTCGAAAGCGGCTACACGATTGAGCAAGTTATGCGGAGGGGCGATTGGAAAAGTGTGCAGGCCGGGTTGCGATATGTGATGGCGGAGTGATTATTCTGTATAGAATATCTGACGATCGGGATTAGGGTTTATGAATTCAACCTCAAGCGTCCTGTCTAACCCTTCGCGTAAGGTATATGGCGCCTCAAACCCGTCCAACTCGTGCTTGGCCGAAGAAAACTCCGACGACGCACAGAACTTTTTGACCCGAATTAAGCTGATTGGCAATTTGACACCTAATTTAGCGAGAATATCTGCCATATACCCGGCCATCAAGCCGATAAACTTCGGGATACGTATTCCCACAAAGGGCTTGCCCCGCAACTTACCGCGAACAAGACTCACCAACTCATTTATCGTGAAGTCTGGCGTATCTACATAATTATAGACGGCATATTTTTCATCTGACTCAATACATTTCACCAAAAATGCCGCAAGGTTTTCGACGTAAGCCATAGACTTTTTGTTTTTGCCATTACCAATCATTGCAAACGCCCCAGAATTGATCTGGTTCAAAAGATTGTACACATTGCCTCTATTACCTTCGCCAAAAACGACAGTCGGGCGCACAATTATCAGGCTTCGGTTTTCCGGGTCTTTTTCGCGCCACTCGCGATAGACATCCTCGGCAAGCGCTTTGGTGCGGCCATAATCATTAAATGGATTAATAGCACCATTTTCCGCTGTGCCGGCTGGAGCAAAGCCATAGACAGCTACGGAGCTTGTGAAAACAATTTTGTTAATGCCTTTTTCTTCGCAGACTTCGCAGAGGACCCGAGCACCCTCGACATTGGTGGAATAATATTCATCTGGGTCCGTAACATCGTCGCGGTGAACTGCGGCGAGGTTAACTACAATATCTCCGGTAAGCTTACTTGCTAGATCGACCGCAGACCGCACGTCCAAAATATCACTCCTGTCAGAAAAACTTGCCGATTTATTCAAGTCACCAATCCTAAAGTTAGATTGTTGAATGAACAGAGACCTCGACAAGGCTGTTCCAACGAATCCACTTCCACCTATTATTGAGATCAAAACTGACACACCTTTGCTTATAGGAGCTTGGTAACGACCAAATTATACATTTGGGGGCTTAGGGTTTTTAAAGCCTTAAACCCTATGGCTGAAAAGGTGAGAAAACTGGCGGCTTCAATACCTAAGCCGGCATGTTGACGTAAGCATCGATAAAAATATTTAATTCCCGACAATTTATTAGCTGATAGGCCGTAACCATTCACTCGATAACGCGCAACAACTCCAGGATAACAGCGAGCTTCTACATCTCGGTTTTTCCCTAATATCCGAAGCCATAGAGCATAGTCATTTCGCTTTTTGATGTCAGGTTGCTCTATTTTACCAAAAATATTTGTATCATAAATTACAGTTAAGCAAGGAATGAAATTACTTAAAAATATTTTTCGTAATGAGACAGCTTCTGGAGCTTTGGTGGTCGAAAGCAACTCACCCTTCTCGGACATGTTGTCGCAATAACCAAAGACAAATGGAAACTTATTCTCAACAATAAACTTAAGTTGAACTTCTAATTTATTCGGTAGCCATTCATCATCAGCATCCAAAAATGCAATATATCGACCAGAAGCCTCTTCAAGACAAGTATTTCTAGCACCCGCCGCTCCGGCCATTCGTTTGTTACTCAAAATTTTAATACGACTATCTTTGTTAGCCTGTTTTTTCGCAATATTAACCGAATTGTCTGAAGACTGATCATCACATATCAGCAGTTCCCAATTATCATATGTCTGTGCGATCACAGACCCTATCGATGCATCAAGAAATTCTTCAGCATTGAATACGGGCATAATGATCGAGACCTTATCCATCTTAACTATCTCACAATGCCCCAAAAAGAATGGATCATAATTCACTGAACCCAGAAATCCAGTAGACTACACGGTAATAGTTTTGTTCTCCTACTAAGCGAAAGAGCAAATATTTTAACGTATTTTTGAAAGGTTGAGTTTTAAAATTAATCATGTTCCTAGGGTTATTGGATACTCCACCAAGTTCAAATTCGGATAAAATCAGGTTCAAGTATACGCAGCCATGTCTATTAATTTGATTTTTCATCCAAAAGGTATCGCCGCTAGATCCATGTGCTGGTGAAAAGGTATTCTCTTGATCAACTAATGCAACGAAGCCTTGGTGGGGTGGATAAAATACTCGAGGATCTAAACATCGGCCCTTGTGGCACGCCCTTCGAAGATATTTAGAATTTTGAAAATTAAGGCATACAGAAAATGCTATGTTTTTGTCCCCGCTGCAACTATGTAACTTCCTATTAATAAGAGCAACCGACTCCTCCGAAAAAAAACTATCACCACCATTTAAGAACAAAATATGGGAGGAGTTTGAGCTGCGAAGTGCGAGGTTCATGGCCGGGTAGATTCCCTGTCCATTGTCTTCAATTTCTATAAAACGGACGCTTCTTATCCGATTTCGTATCGAGTCCAATTCCTTCTTACTATAACCTGACAGGACCAAAACCAAATCGAAAGTTTTATCATCTTGCCGAGTAATGCTATCTATTGTTTTACATAATCCAGCATAGTCTCCACGTGAAACTGTAGCTATGGTTAACCCTTTATCCATCTACGTTATCAATTCAGAGTTTTTGTATGTCACATTTCGTTTGGCCAGACCCAGAAGGCCTGCAACCGGTATAGCCCAGTTTTCCGTCAATCCACCGCTTAAAAAGGAACCAACAAAAACTGCATAAAAATAGCATATGAAATAATTTGTATTAGGAGAAAACATAAGTGGAATTGATTTTAAGATAAAAATCGATATCCCAATTATTAACAACGCAGTTGGAAAAACACCGAAGATAATCATTAAGTCTAAAAAGACGTTGTGACTATAAAAATTACTAGCAAAATAAAACGGATTTCCAAAAAATAACTCTTGGACACCGAAACCCTTTATCTCAGCAATCCCATTTTTGTAGAGTAAAACCCTACCAAGTTCTGAGTTATTCTCCAGACTGAAGAAAAGGCTTCGTAAGCCGAAGTTAGACTCTGGGGTTACGCCTAAATAAAATATAAACACTCCCAAGGTTAAGATTATAACAAAAGCCAAGAAGAGAATTAATTTTGAAAGTAAGCTATTGAGAAAAAGAAAGGTTAACAAACCACCCCTGCTATACCCGAATAGAGAATACAAAAAATATCCAATATTATTAAAGCTTAACATCTTCTGATTTGTATAAGTAATCGAAACGATAAAAAGGAACGCTAATATTCTATATTCAACGTTTGGACCAAACGGCAAAGGGTCCAAACCAAAAAGTGTAAAGAATAATAGATTGAAGAAAAAAAAGAGAGCGACCCTAGAAATGAATTTTGGGATTTTCTGATTAGTCAGAGCACACGATAGAAGAAACAGAAAGGGGATTAATATCGGAATGAGGTAAGATACCTCACTCCGATTTCCCGAGTGCACAAAAAAGTATAAGACAAGATAGAGTATTACAACAATAAGGGTTATAAGCTCTCTAAGTGTTATTGATGGATTTTTCCACATAAAGTAGACCAATGGAAAAAGTGTTAGTATCGGCAAAATTTGGTAAGACCAAAAAATGTAATCGCCCACAAAGAATATACAAAAAACTAGAAGAAACTCGAGGTTGTGTATGATGGTTTTATTCATCAATAAGACCTAAAAAATATTTCAAAAAATGTGGCGCCTAAAATGGATGCAGGATAGTGGTCTAATTTGGATATGCACCTGACCTCAAGAGGCTCTAATTAGACCAAATACACTGGGACGTATTAGTAGAAAGTTCTTCGTTTCATATGAAAGCGAATTAAATTAGTTCGGAATAGTTCAAGATCATTTTTATCACGTAACTCTTCTAGTCGTTCAACGCCTCTATCAATCAGCTCTTCACGAAGCCTTGGTGTTTCGAGTAGAGTCTTCAGTTGATTAGCCAATGAGGCTGGATCTCCCAAATCTATCAGCAACGCAGCCGATCCAACCTGGTCTCGAAGACCAGGTTCGTTAGGATATATAACCGGAGTTTTTAAGGAAAAAGCCTCCAAAGGAGGTATATTTGTTGGACCAAAATAACTTGGCATTACCAGCGCAACACTATCTTTATAAAGGTTTTTCAAATCCGCATCATCCACAAATCCCAGAAACTGAACGCTTTGACTTAAACCTAATTTTTGAGTCGTTCTTTTTATATAATCCAAATTGCCCTTATCTCCTCCGCTAAAAACGACAGATAAATTTATCGAAAATTTACCCTTCAGGATTTTAAGCGCCTCAAGAATGTAAACATGGTTTTTATGCGGCCAAAATTGTGCTGGATAAAAAATATACTTTCCAATTATTTTATATTTTTCACGAATGTCAATTTTGGGTTCCGGATTTCCTTTATTCCCCTGAAACATACTTGAAAATGGCATAACGACCACGCGCGCAGCAGCGGCTGAAAAATGTTCTATCACATTTTGTTTTCCAATTTCTGAATCGACTATGACAGAAACAGCCTTCGGAATTACAGTCTTTAGATATTTTTGCCTGGCTTCAAATTCGCCATTATTTCTTACTTCTGGAAACTCCGGATGATCAAGATGACATAAGTCATGAACCGTAGTAATGAAATTTAATTCGCTCAATCCCAATGCGATTGGGGAACTCGAAAGAAAATATACCAAGTCAATACCATCTTTCTTTAGCTTTCTTTCGAGACCAAAATTTTTCAATAAAAATTGAACAAGCTTTAGATAAAGAACTCCACTGATGTAAATCAAGGACCGGTATAATACCCTTTCCGGTAAAGAAACCCTGACTTGAGCTAAGTCAATACTTACATCTTGTAGATCACTATTCCCTTTGTCACCAGAAATAGAATAAAAATGTAATATAAAATCACGTGAAAAATGGTTGTAAAAGCTTAGTGCTGCATTTAATTCTTGGCGAAAGCTTCCGCCTACACTTTTTTTCGAGCTAAAAATTATTCCGATTTTTAACTTATCTTTCAATACTAGCCCCCTTCTCTCTCTAACGGCCTAATAGCTTTTTGATTTCAAAAATAAAATCAGTATTCTTCGCTGACGATTTTTTTCCTTACTATGGATAATCCTCCCCATGTCCAGCTTACCAAAATTTCTAAGAAAATGAGGCAACCACCGAACCGAACGTCAAGAGCCCTTTTTTACTGGGATTAGTTTAAACATTAAAACAGAATAATTAGTCGTTTACATCCCAATACACGTTTCAGATGAGAAAGACCATAAGCAACGCGGGTTAGAACTTTCGAATTAATGGAATATCTAATAGTCAAATAAGAATTTAAAATTCATAGCTTTGCAACGGCACATACGCCCCAAGTTTCTTCGGATGCTTTGGCTCCGGTAAGCCATTGCTCAAAGCGTATATGCTTAAAACCTCTCGCTTCCAGGGTATCCCGCACAAAGTCACAGGAGAAATAACGCATTTTATGTTGCTCACTAAATGTTCGGTAACCGCTTTTATTTCCATCTGAAATGAAAACTTGATAGTTCACATCAACGACTTCGTTTTTAACATCCATTTCCGGCTCTGCGATACGAACTAAATGCCCAAGTTCACTATCGCAACGCTTAACTCTCATTTGGGGTTTCTGGGCAAGAACTGCTGGCTTATGCCAAAAGTCAAAAAGCAGAATACCACCCGGGCTCAGATGCTCCTCCGCTGTTACGATAAATTTCTCGAAATCATCATCCGTAACTTGGTAGCTGGCTACGTGAAAGAGCGACAGAACAATCTCAAACTTTTTTCCAACCTTGTAATCTCGTACATCGCCAATATCGAATTTTAGTCGTTCGGCCAAATCACCATCTCCAATTCGTTGCTTGGCCAGTTCAAGCATGTTGGAACTTAGGTCAATTGCATGCAGGGTGTGTCCCCTTTCTGCCAATAGTTCTGCATGAACCCCTGTTCCACAACCCATTTCTAAAATAGATTTAGGCTCTTGTGCCGACTCATTGAATATGATTTGCTCAATATAATCAATCTCCGCTGTATAATTCTTATCCTGATAAAGAAGATCGTAATATTTTGCATAGTCGAAAAAATTGTTCACTGACTTAACACCTCGATTAATTTTTCACAAACAAACTCAATGTCACTATCTTTCAGGCCAAGTCCGCTTGGAAGATAGAAACCGTATTCGCTTAGCAATTCAGAATTCCTACAATTTTGATTGGGATCTAAGTGAGATTGGAGGACTGGCTGTTTATGTAAGGGATAGAAAAACGGCCGCGTACCGATTTTATATTCGGCAAGACGGCTCATTACGAACTCAGCGCCAACACTTCGATCGGGATCCAATACAATACTATACACCCAATATATATTTTCGGCGAATTCGGTCGCAGCCAAGGGCAAACTGACACCCTCGACGGAAGCAAGTTTTTCATTATATGAACGGCCAATCATTTTTTTCTTAGCGACAAAGTTTTCTATTTGCTCCAGTTGAGCTAAACCCAAAGCGGCTTGCAAGTTCGTCATCCTAAAATTCCAGCCTAACTCCTCATGTACAAAGCGCTTTTCAGGCTTAAAACACAAATTTCTGAGCGAGCGGAGCCTATCGGCGAGGTGTTTGTCATCTGTGACAACCATGCCTCCTTCACCAGTGGTGATATGTTTGTTTGGGTAAAAACTAAAAGTACTTAAATCACCGAAAGTTCCGCATCGTTTGCCTCTATATTCCTGCCCAATAACCTCAGCCGCATCTTCAATGATTTTGAGATTATACTTTTTTGCCAATGCTAAAATATCGTCCATATCACAAGGTAACCCATAGATATGCACCACCATAATTGCACTGGTTCTTTCGGTAATGGCGGCCTCGAAATGCGCAGCGCGAGAGTTAAAGGTTTTTATGTCGCAATCAACTGGCACAGGGGTAAGGCCATTTCTCAAAATTGCTGAAGCGCAAGAAATTATGGTGAAAGATGGCACAATTACTTCGCTGTTTCTAGGCAACTCTAAGGCGCATACGGCCGCCTCAAGTGCTGCCGTGCCGTTGGTTACTGAAACACCATGTTTGCGGCCAACATATGAAGCAAACTCTTCTTCAAACCGACTAACAAAGGGCCCCTCAGAGGAAATCCAGCCCGAGTCAATGCACTCCTCAAGATATTTTTTTTCATTCCCCATAAGAAGGGGAGCATTCACCGGAATCATAACTTAATCCTTAAGTTTTATTTCGAGGTTCGAAACGGGTTCAAAGCGGGTCTTATCTTCGTCACCCGCATATGGACCCTGTTTTACTTCAATTATTTCTGCAGTCTCGAGAATTTCAAATCCGTGCCCGCCAAAGGCAAGAAGAGCAACATCTCCTTTTCTCAAAATCCGGCTAGTAAAATAATTTTGCTCATCATCATAAAAGTCAACGCGCACTTTTCCGCTTTTTATGAACAAAACCTCTTTTGTGAAAGAAACCTCTCGCTTAACGGGATTATGCACGTGCGGAGGAATAATATATCCGCTACTGCGCTTCATGTACCCCAGTTGCTGTGAAAAGTCAGATGGTGTGAAAAACTCAATTCCATCTTTCTCGAACCCTGAGCGCAGGATAATAGCCTGGGTTTGCCCCTCATACAGAACATTTTCGATCATTACCACTCCTTTAATTTATACAAATTTAATTTCAGATGACGTAATAAAGTCCAGACAAGTATCAATGCTGCCAGGAATATTCATCTCGGGTCAAAATTCTATCCCGCTATTCATGTCAGTCAGTGTCAAATTTTAGAGAATGCAAAATGTCTATACAGGCCCTCTTTAATTATTATTTATATAATTCAAGATATTGCTTGCTTCGGCAGCTAGAGCTTCCACACTGTAATCTTTCTGAATTAAATCATAGCAATTCTGCGCCAAAGCTTGACCAAGATTATCGTCTTCGAGTATCGCAATAATAGCCTTAGCAAATTCCTCAGGGTTATCCGCGATAAGAAGGTGTTCCCGATGTTTAACTGGTATTCCTTCCGCTCCCAAGGTGGTTGAAACAATTGGTGTCCCGCATGCGCCAGCTTCAAGAATCTTAAAGCGTGTTCCCGACTCAAACTGTAACGGAACAACGGATACATCCGCATTAAACAAAAACGGTAAAACGCTCTCTACCTGACCTGCTACGGTCACATTTTGATTTTCTATCCTTTTATATTCCTCCTCTGAACCCTTTCCTAAAATAAAAAAATTAACATCCGACCTCCAATTGACTAAAATCGGCAGAACTTCCTCCAACATCCAATCTGCAGCCATATTCATGGCACTTCCAGAACCATAACTGCCAGCCAAATACACGCATGGCTTTTGAAATCCTTCTGGAGCTTTATGGTTGCCCGCATAGTCACTGACATCCACAACATTAGAGAATATTTGTATTTTTGCTTCGTCGTCGGCGATCGACCTATAATATTCAGCATCAACCTCAGAAACGGCAGTGGTAACAGAGCTCAATGAAACAAATTTTCGTTCTTCTAATCTTTTTTTCCACGCTTGGAATCGAATAATATATTTTTTAAGGCCACTCCTGAAAGGCGCCTCACGCGAAATGAAACGGGACCAGACGCTATCTGTGTCACATATAACCCTTACTTCAGGAAGCGCTTTGGTCACCGCTCTTATCACTGGGTATGAAATATTACCATAACCGAACCAAATAACCTCAACATTATTCTCTTTAACAAAATTGACGATTTCCCGAGTGACACTAGGAGGCTCAAAGAGAAACACTTTCCGGAAAAACCTTAGTAGTAGGTGCAACATTTTATTTGGAGGGTACCTGTAAACACAGCGATATTGATTACAGTACTGTTCGAAAAAAGATACAGTTTGCAATATATCAGCATTTCGATCAGCTACTTGGTGCATTACATACAAATCCGAAATTTCGGATAGAGCTTTGATAGAATTTGCGATCCTCAACTCGGGACCACCCGCCGGAGGATAGGCAATTATTGGACTTGTAAATAAAATTTTCATGTTTTTTCTTTCAAGCTATTGACATCATATTCCACCATCTCTTCTATCATTTGGCCGAAGCTCTTTGAGGGCTTCCAGCCTAATTCTGACTGAGCCTTTGAGAAATTCCCACATAATATTAACTTTTCCGAGGGACGATAATGTGCTGTGTCGATTTTAAGAAAGTTATCATAATCCAAATTTACTACGCTAAACGCTGCATCTAAAAGTTCCCGTATAGACCTGGAAACACCGGTAGCTATCACATAATCGTCAGGATCGTCTTGCTGTAACATTGCATGCATAGCTTTAACGTAATCAGGCGCATAACCCCAATCTCTATATGCGTCAATGTTTCCTAATTCTAATGTGTCTGTAATTCCCAAATAAATTTTCGCTACCGCTGTAGATACTTTACGTGTAACGAATTTATGTCCTCGCCGCACCGATTCGTGATTATACGATATCCCTGTGGAGAGGAATAAACCCTTGTGCTCCCTATAGTTTCTAACGAGGTGAAATGCGGCTAATTTCGAAATCCCGTAAATCGAACGAGGGTTGAAAGGCGTCCTTTCATCCTGCGGAGAAACTTCAGCTTCCCCGAACATTTCACTAGAGCCTGCGAAATAAATGCGACATTCGGGGGCGGTCTGATGGATTGCTGCAAGGAGTGCATGAGTAGCCATAAAATTGTTTTGAAGAAGACTTACTTCGTCATCAAAATCATAACTTACAAAACTAGAGGAGGCCAAATGATAACATTCATTTGGCATAATCTCGGCGACTACTTTGTTCATACTTAGATGGTTTTCAACGACAGCGGCGTGCAAATGAACTCTATCTAAGATATGCTCGATATTGTTAAGTTTGCCTCTCTTGTCCTCGAGTGTCGCCTTTCTCAGAATGCCATGTACCTCATAACCTCTAGATAATAACAACTCGGCCAGATAGGATCCATCCTGCCCCGCAATTCCAGTTATTAATGCAACCCGAGCCATTCAGATTTTATTACATACAAGAATTTTTCGGGTGCTTGGAAAGGAGCTTTTAACGGTTATCTCGAAACCTAAGTTCTCCAAACTCAGCAGCACATTTTCCAAATTATAATCATTAGCTACTGATTTATCCTTGAAATACTCGGTAAAAAACTCCGGCTCATCTGTGATTTTTTGATCGTCAAGTTCAATAAATTCTAAAACGACCTGTTTTATAGAGAGGTTATCTAAATACTTTATGATATCGCCAACACGTAGTCCTAGACCTAATACCAAATGGTGAAGGATACCCAGCGCAATAACACTATCTGACCTTAACCTATCCGCAGCATTTATAAGCACCGGGTTTCCATCATAAATTGAAAAACGATCTTTGGTTAAATTTGTAAAGTCTAGCACCAAAGGAAGTATATTTAGTTTTCGATCTCGTACTTCGCGATACAAAAGCTCGACACAGGCCTCGTCTACATCAAATGCTTTGACGAATTTCCCATGCCTTTCTGCCATTTTAGAAAACCAACCAGTGTTACATGCAACATCAAGTACGGTATTTATCCTTTTTGAATTTATAGCTTCAAAAACGTTCGTCTGTTTTTCGTTCCAATCTTCGGAATAACTGTAATCCTGATTTTCACTCTTTTCCTGATAATAATCCGAATACGAGCTTTTCCCCACCGAAACCGGCAACGAACTAATAAACCTTTTTAACTTTGACAGGAACCTGGGAAGGTTTTTACTCCGTCTGAGCATTAAAAATGTAGAGCGTTCAAAAAAATAAAACCGAAAAAGACAGGCTAACTTTGATAATTTAGAAATTGAGAGGCTTTTGGGAAATATTTGCCTTAATAAAATACTGTCGGTTGAAGCGTTAAGGGTAGTGTTTTCTACTCGCTCTCTCGCCTTAGATCTTTCTCCAAAAGCATAAAATAACAATGGCTTAGAAAAATAAGGCATAAACATTCGAATAAATATTTCTTCTATACAATCAATATAGGAGGATGGAGTAAAATTAATCGTACGTTTCTTGTTTGCATTCAAAAACTCCTCCGAAAATAACATAGTTTCTGTGACTATAGAGGTATAATCGACGAATATCGGTTGACCGCGTTCGAAAAGTATATTTAGCGGATGACAATCCTTAAAAAATAAATCTTTTTGGTATAATTTCGATATCAGAGATAGTTGGAAGAGGGCGGCATCTCTCAACATCAAGGCACACCATTCGTGGGGATACGAGATAGCTTCAACCCTTCTGTGCCGAAGTAAAAACGAGGGCTTTTCATCGGCAAACTCTATTGGTAATTTTTCGATATCAACTATTTCAGTCTCCACCAAACCCTCGGTTTCTTCACCTAGTAATTTCAAAACTTCTTTGACATTCTGGACCTCAGATTTGACAATGGTGCGATAAACATAGTTCTGCCCCAAAAAAACAGTTCCTGTTTTATCGCAACTAGCTGTTCTCAACATTAATGATTTCCTTCATAGATAAATTGCACGATTAAATTGAAATTCAGATGAGTTAGTCGGCTTATTTAACAGCTGAATTTCTGGATAGTAATAATGGGACAGCAAAAGTTAACAACCGACGTCTCTCAACGACTAAAACCGCACCAATTAGAAAAAATCCATAAAGAACAAGAAACACAAGCATTTGCGTTATACCAACGATGCCCAACCAACCAACGGTTGACGCAACAAAACCGCCAATAATGATGATAATCGCAGAGAGCAATATTTGATTTATTAAAATTTTTAATTGGCTTTCAACCAGCAACCTGCACAAAATAAAGTTGTGAAGTGGCAAAAAAGCAAGAACTAAAATTATACGGCCCTGCAAGAATGCATCTATTGATATTTGCGCATAGTAGTAATAGGCAGGTGTGTAAATAAAGACCCCAATGAGCCATATTCGTGTCTCTAGCTCTGGACGACCGAAAGCACGATATATCTCACCATTGAAAGCAGAAAAATAACCAACAGCTTGAACGATAGCCATGCATGCTAAAATAATAGCAGCGCCACTCCACTTATCGCCCAAAAATTGCAAAACAATATCTTCTGAGAAAAAAAATAAAAAACAACCTAAGGGGACTGATAGCCATACAGATAGATACGAAATCCACAATAACTTTTTAGACTCATGGTAGAGATTTTTAGCATTTTTTGACAAATAAGGATACAGAACTGAAATAATTGGGCCGAATACAAAGGCCAGCAGTGCGGCAATTAGTTCGTTACTAACTCTGTACTCGCCCACCACACCTAAATCAAAATACCTAGCTATAAACAAGCTATCTATCCATAAATAATACCAGGCTAATAATCCAGACAGGGCCACCCACGATCCAAACCGAGTCATACTAAATGCTACCCCGATGTCAAAATCGAACCTAGGGCGCCAGGGAACTAAAAACCACAAACATATCAATTGAGATGATTGGCCTGTTAAAGCGCCTATAACCAATGCCCAATATCCATATCCTTCAATTGCAGCAATTATAGTAACCAGAGAGGACACAAAAATTGTAATTAAACGAACCAAAAATAATTTCTTAAATTTCATTTCCTTTTGGAGCAAGGCCGTAAAAACGGATCCTAGCGCTCCTAATATTATCTGCATTGTCATCACTTTAATAACCTCACCCACCCGAACGTCTTTAAAAAATATTTTAGCGGCTTCTGCGGCAGAGAAATATAAGACACAGGCTATAAAAAAGCCCAAAAACATGTTTACCCAAAAAGCTGCATTAGCAGCTTGTTCAATATCATTTTGCCACTGTATTAGAGCTTTCCCCATGCCCGCTTCCCAGAATATTTGAGATAAAGTAATCAATATCAATGCAGCGGTCATTATACCAAAATCGGAGGTTGTCAGCAGGCGAGCTAGCAAAATATATGTTATCGGCTGAATTATCCGAACAGCTATTGCTGCAAGAAATGACCATTTAAGAGCGTGTAAAAGGTTCATAATTGTAATAATTCAAAGTTGTAAATAGGGTTTTTACAGACCACCATTTGCAACGAAGTTTTGCTCCGAATGACATGAACTTAAGATTTTTTGGAGGAAAGGCAGGGCTTGACTTTAATTCGACACATTTTAGGCCGAATTGATTGACTTCCTTCTAACCACGCCCATATACATCTTCCAGCCGCACAATATCATCTTCCCCAAGATAATCGCCGACCTGCACTTCGACCAGAACCAGCTCAGTATCCCCGATATTTGTCAGCCGGTGTTTTTCACCCAATGGAATGAAGCGATATTCGCCCGGCCCAGTTTCAAATTCTTCGTCACCCACCTGCACAACAGCTTTACCCTGCGTCACCACCCAATGCTCAGCACGCTTATGATGATATTGCAGGCTCAGTTTTTGCCCCAGCGCGACGGTAATGCGCTTGACCTGATAGCCGTCTTCTTGTTTCAGCGTTGCATATGTTCCCCAAGGCCGGTGAACTGTTGCTGGCAATTCCGTCAGTTGGGCATCAGCACTCGCCTTTAATGCTTCCACAACCAGCTTCACATCCTGCGATTTAGCACGCTCGACCACTAGCAATGCATCAGGCGTATCCACAATGACGAGGTCTTGAGTTCCAATGGCGGCAATCGCCTTCTGTGTGTGGCTTATACTTTCGATGTGTGTATTGGCTGCACCTATAAAGTGTATTTTCCCAACACCAACAGCGCTATTACCGTCCTGGTCAGCCTCATGTGCGGCGGCCACGGCATCCCAGCTACCTACGTCAGACCAACCGAAACCGGCCGGTACCATGGCAATCCTTTCTGCTTTTTCCATCACCGCATAGTCTATGGAAATATCCGGCTGGGCCATGAAACTGTCTTCTTCAAACCTCGTAACGCCCGCATCCTCTTGTGCCTCTGCAAAAGCCACCTCAGACGCCGCCCAAACATCGCTCGCATGTGTTTCCATATTCTTCGCCATCACGCCAGCAGTAAAACAGAACATGCCTGAGTTCCAATAATAGCGCCCCTCAGCGAGATATTGCTCAGCAGTTGCGCGGTCAGGCTTTTCAACGAAGCTTTTCAAAGGTTGCAGCGCGTCACCCGCTTTGGCGACCTCCAAATAGCCATAACCTGTCTCTGGGCCAGTTGGACGAATACCAAAGACCACCAGATTACCGGCTTGCGCTTGCTCTGTTGCTAGGGCAACAGCTTGTTGAAACGCCGCATCATCTGAAATCAAATGATCAGCGGCGAGAACGAGACACACGGCGTCATCTCCATGAGCTTTTTGAATATGTCGAACAGCCAGCGCAATGGCTGGAGCCGTATTGCGCCCCTTTGGCTCCAACAAATAGGAAACTTTCGGTGCCTTTTCCGTTTCCTTCAGCAAATTTTCAGTCAGGAAATAGTGATCTTGATTGGCGACAATCAGCGCTTCATCGGCGATAAGCGCTGCACGCTCCAGCGCATGCACCAAAAGTGGTTTTCCGGCTACTTCCATGAAAGGTTTCGGGTGCATACGCCGCGAGATTGGCCACAGCCGCGTCCCCGCACCACCCGATAGAATAATGGGTATGATTTTAGTCATTTCCGAACAAATCCCGCGTGAATACCTTATCGCTCACATCGTTTAATTCATTGACCATGCGATTGGCAATGATGACATCGCAGCGGGACTTAAAGCCATCCAGCTCATGGGTGACTCCAGAGTTGAAGAAATGCGTCTCATCAAGCGACGGCTCATAGACGACAACTTCAATACCCTTTGCCTTAATGCGCTTCATTACGCCCTGCACGGCCGATGATCGGAAATTATCCGAGCCCGCTTTCATGGCAAGGCGATAAATGCCAACGGTTTGTGGTTGCTTGGCAATTATTTGATCAGCAATAAAATCTTTCCGCGTGGTGTTTGAGTTTACAATCGCTTGGATCAAGTTTTGTGGCACGCGGTCATAATTAGCAAGTAATTGCTTTGTGTCTTTTGGCAGGCAATAGCCACCATAGCCAAAGCTCGGATTATTATAGTGACCGCCGATGCGCGAGTCGAGCGATACGCCTTCAATAATCGAGCGCGTATCCAAACCCTCACCCAAGGCATAGCTGTCGAGCTCATTAAAAAATGAGACCCGCATGGCGAGATAGGTATTGGCGAAGAGTTTAACCGCCTCTGCCTCGGTTGAGCGCATGAAGAGCGTTTCAATGTCTGGCTTTTCGGCGGCTTGTTGCAAGAGAAGAGCAAATATCTGCGCGTGATCATGATCACTTCCCATGATAATACGCGAGGGATGCAAATTATCTTTGAGCGCCTGGCCCTCGCGCAAAAACTCCGGTGAGAAAATAATCCGATCTGTTTTAAACTCCTCTTTCATGGAGCGGGTGAAGCCGACCGGCACGGTCGACTTGATGACAATCATCGCCGTGTCATTATGCGCCAGCACATCGCCAATCACCGCCTCGACAGAACTTGTGTCGAAATAATTGGTTTCGGGGTCATAATCAGTCGGCGTGGCGACAACGACAAAGGCCGGGTTTTTATAGGCTTCGTTTTTATCCAGCGTCGCCATCAGTGAAAGGTCTTTCTCCGCAAGAAAGTGTTCAATCTCGACATCCACGACAGTCGACTTGCCCTGGTTGATAAGCTCGACGCGGCCTGCGTCAATATCCAGGGCCGTCACATCATTATGCTGCGCCAGCAGCACAGCCATAGACATGCCAACATAGCCGGTACCGACCACAGTTATTTTATATCGTTGTGTTATTTGCACCACTATGTCACCCGCAACTTATTCTGATTATCAACAAACCATCGATAGGTCTGTTCGATACCAGCCAACAAATCCGTTTGTTGTTTCCAGCCCAAGCTTTTAAGCAAATCAACATTCATGAGTTTGCGGGGTGAGCCATCTGGCTTAGACCCGTCAAAAACGATTTGCCCCTTATATCCAACAGCTTGCGCGATCATGGTTGCTAGCTCGGCAATAGAAACATCATCTCCCGATCCCACATTTACATGAGACTGCATCGAGGAGGTTTGACTTCGATACTCCTCGTCAGAAAGCCCCTTTACAAATACGCTCGCAGCCGCCATGTCATCGACATGCAGGAATTCACGTTTTGGTTTGCCCGAGCCCCATACAACGACTTCGTTATTATTGTTAATTTTAGCCTCGTGGAAGCGCCGCATTAGAGCCGGCAAGACATGGCTATTTTCGGGATGGAAATTATCGCCTGACCCATAAAGGTTCGTAGGCATGACTGAGCGATAATCGCGTCCATATTGGCGGTTATAACTCTCACACATTTTAATGCCTGCAATCTTTGCAATGGCATAAGGCTCATTGGTTGACTCTAATTTGCCGGTCAACAGCGCGTCTTCCGCCATTGGCTGGCTTGCGAGTTTTGGATAAATGCACGACGACCCCAGAAAAAGCAGACTTTGAACGTCGGCCAGATGGCACCCATGAATAATATTATTTTGTATCTGCAGGTTTTCGTAAATGAACTGTGCAGGATATTCATTGTTGGCATGAATGCCGCCCACCTTGGCAGCTGCAAGAAGGGCTGCATCCGGCTTCTCTTGATTGAGAAAGTTCTGCACGGCACTCTGCGATAGCAGATCTAACTCGTCTCGCGAAGCCGTCAAAACCTTTACATCGCCATCCTGTGCGAGCTGACGGCATATCACGCTGCCAACCATGCCATTGTGGCCGGCGACAAATATCTTACGTGCACTCATTAGTTTTCCGTGGGTATTGGCATCTCAAAGCCATTATCTCTAAGCAAGCGATAACGCTGCGCGGTCTTATAGTCTTCCTCGACCATTTCCTGGCACATTTCTTGAACGGATATTTGGGGTTCCCAGCCGAGCATTTCTTTGGCTTTGCTTGGGTCACCCAGAAGCGTTTCAACTTCCGCCGGCCGGAAATACCTCGGATCAATGCGGACAATTTCTTGACCAACTTTAAGGTTCGGCGCCATGTCGCCGTCAATAGCCGCCACGACACCCACCTCGTCAATGCCGGAGCCTTTAAATTCGAGTGTTATGCCGAGCGCTTGGGCCGACCAATTAATGAATTCCCGGACAGAATACTGCTTTCCCGTTGCGATCACAAAATCATGGGGATCATCTTGTTGCAGCATCATCCACTGCATGCGTACATAGTCTTTGGCATGCCCCCAATCGCGGAGCGCATCAATATTACCCATATAGAGGCAGTCCTCGAGGCCCATAGCGATATTGGCAAGGCCTCGGGTAATTTTACGCGTCACAAATGTCTCGCCGCGGCGCGGGCTTTCGTGATTAAAGAGGATCCCGTTGCATGCAAACATATCGTAGGATTCGCGATAATTAATCGTAATCCAATATGAATAGAGCTTAGCCGCCGCGTAAGGGGAGCGCGGATAGAAAGGTGTCGTTTCTTTTTGTGGCGTCTCTTGAACCAACCCATAAAGCTCAGAAGTTGAGGCCTGATAGAATTTGGTCTTCTTCTCAAGACCCAGAATGCGAATGCCTTCAAGCATGCGCAAAGTTCCAACACCGTCAACTTCAACCGTATATTCTGGGCTTTCAAAGCTTACAGCCACATGGCTTTGCGCTCCCAAATTATAGACCTCATCGGGCTCAATCTCACTCAGTAGGCGAATGACATTGCTGGTATCGCTGAGGTCGCCATAGTGAAGCTTAAATCTTTGATGCTCGACATGTGGGTCTTCGTAAATGTGATCAACACGCTGCGTATTGAAGAGCGATGAGCGGCGTTTAATGCCGTGAACCTCATACCCCTTCTCGAGAAGGAATTCGGCCAGGTAGGAACCATCTTGGCCGGTTACACCAGTAATAAGCGCTTTTTTCATTATTTAGCGTTCTCCAAGGTAACTGTTATCTCAAGTCTCATAAGGGGTGTTATTCGGTCTTGAAAGCTAGGCATGCTACCGCACTCCCGGGTGAAGTGGAGAGTTAAATCCAGGTAGAACGCGCAATTACATTGCATGATGTTCTTCACAACACAACTCTC
>Ga0233438_10002308_pt1 | contig 19325 bp, 18 predicted proteins | sample SI_123_September_FD_182720 | JGI IMG/M metagenome (GOLD analysis project Ga0233438, IMG submission 182720) | Seawater microbial communities from Saanich Inlet, British Columbia, Canada - SI_123_September2016_10_MG | ecosystem: Environmental > Aquatic > Marine > Inlet | place: Canada: British...
GCTGCATCAGGTGGGGTGATGGATGCATCTAACTTACTAAAGCCTAAGTTATCAAGTGGTGAATTACGTTGTGTGGGCTCAACCACTTACCAAGAATATCAATCTATTTTTGAAAAAGACAGAGCACTGGCACGGCGTTTCCAAAAAGTTGACATAGTGGAACCCAGTGTTGCGGATACCACTAAAATTCTGATGGGCTTGAAATCACGTTATGAAGAACATCATAGTGTGAAATACACACACAAAGCGATTCAAGCCGCTGCTGAATTATCTGCGAAGTACATTAATGAACGTCAACTACCCGATAAAGCCATCGATGTTATTGATGAAGCCGGCGCGTCACGTCGTTTGTTACCTGAAAATGAACGTGTGGAAGAAATTAACGAATTAGATATAGAAAAAATTATAGCTAAGATTGCCCGCATTCCTGAAAAATCAGTATCAGCATCAGATATGGAAGTATTAAAGAATTTAGGGCGTAACTTAAAGATGGTTGTTTTTGGTCAGGATAAAGCGATTGAAACACTGACCGATGCGATTCATTTATCGCGTTCAGGGTTAGGCACTGAGAAAAAGCCGATTGGTAGCTTTTTATTTGCTGGCCCAACAGGGGTAGGTAAAACGGAAGTGACAGCACAACTTGCTAAGATAATGGGGGTTGAGCTTGTTCGTTTTGATATGTCTGAATATATGGAGCGTCATGCCGTTTCAAGGTTAATTGGCGCACCTCCAGGTTATGTTGGGTTTGATCAAGGTGGTTTATTGACGGATGCCGTGATTAAAAATCCTTATTCTGTCGTCCTTCTGGATGAAATTGAAAAAGCGCATAGCGATATCTATAACATCCTCTTACAAGTGATGGATCATGGCACGTTAACCGATAATAATGGTCGTAAAGTTGATTTTCGCAATGTGGTGTTAGTGATGACGACCAATGCCGGCGTCCAAGAAACAGTGCGTAAATCGATTGGATTTAAACAACAAGATCATTCTCATGATGCTTTATCAGCCATTAATAAAGTCTTTTCGCCGGAATTTAGAAATCGTCTTGATGGTATAATTTGGTTTAATCATTTGGAAAAAGACGTCATTTTACAAGTGGTAGATAAATTCTTGATTGAGTTACAAGCTCAGCTTGATGCTAAGAGTGTCGCTTTAGAGGTTTCACAAGAAGCCCGTAATTGGTTAGCAGAACAAGGCTACGATAAATCAATGGGGGCTCGTCCAATGGGACGATTGATCCAAGAGAAGGTTAAAAAAGAGCTGGCTAATGAGCTGCTATTCGGTTCTTTGACTGCCGGTGGCGCTGTTTCTGTTGATATCAAAGATGATAAATTGACATTCAATTATGCTTCAGCCGAACAACCTGACGTGGTTTCAACTGCTGAAGAATAGAGAGCCAGACATAAAAAAACCGACATTAACGTCGGTTTTTTTATGTGTGTTTATTACTGAATTTTTCAAAATAAACCCATTTGAAAATCATCAATAATAATTAATCGTTATTAACGCGCACGGTAAATGATGCGGCCTTTAGATAGATCGTAAGGGGTGATTTCAACAGTGACTTTATCACCGGTTAAAATACGGATGTAATTTTTACGCATCTTACCAGAAATATGAGCTGTCACTACGTGACCATTTTCTAATTCAACACGGAACATAGTGTTAGGTAGTGTATCTAACACAGTACCTTCCATTTCAATACAATCTTCTTTTGCCATTTTTTGGGAAATACCTTTAATGATGCTAATTTGACGCGCAGACAATACAGAAAAAACGATGAACTGTAAAGCAATACCTGTTATTTTTTACTTCCCTCGACCCAAAGTTCACCATTAAAACGTTCGTTAGGAACAAAAGCACTTTTATAGTTCATTTTACGGCATTCATCAATTTGATAGCCTAAGTACAAATAGTCGTAGTCATACTTAAGGCTATATTCTATTTGTTTTAGGATCATATAAGTGCCGATAGAACGTTGTGGCATAAAAGGGGAGAAAAAAGTGTAAAAGGCTGAGAAACCGGTCTCAGTTTCATCGGTCACGGCGATTGCAATCACTTCTCCGTTAAGGCTTGCTTCTAACAATAAGGGAGCTTGCCATTGCGAATAAATAAAATCAGTAAACTGATCTTCATTGGGCGGATACATGGACCCATCTTGATGACGTGCACAAATATACTGGCTATATAAATCAAAATATTGTGCAAGTTGTTGATTGAAATATGCTGATCCATATTCAACGATGCGACATTGAACATCAGTATTTTTATTTAAAATACGTCTCTGGCTTTTACTGGGTTTGAATTGTCTGACATCGACTCGTATAGACTGACACTTTTGACAAGTTGGGCAATGAGGACGGTAAATTTGCTCGCCGGAACGACGAAAACCAGCTTGGATAAGATGTGAATAAGGGACTTTTGATTCCTTTTCTGCTGGCACATATATGAGTAACTGTTCTTGTTTGTCGGGTAAATAACTGCAGTCAAACGGTTGGGTAACACCAAATTTCACAATATAATTCCTTGTGGTTGCCACATATCTGATGGCATCACCATATCTGTTGCTGAATGAAGCTGCTTTAAATAGTCGTGTCGAGAGACTTCTATTACGCCCATCGATGCAAGATACGGATTTTGCATCTGACAATCAATAAATGCGCCATTATATTGTTGCATATGATGAACTAGCGCGATAAATGCTAATTTTGACGTGTTTGCTTGGGTATGAAACATAGACTCGCCACAGAACACACCGTTAAGTCCTATGCCATATAAACCACCGACTAATTGACCTGATGGATCCCAGATCTCTATAGAGTGGGCTAATTTAGCTTTATGCAGAGACTGGTAAGCATTGACCATGGTTTGCGTGATCCAGGTACCGTTTTCTACAATACTGCCATCTTCATGTACAATGGGACCTCTAGGAATGGCAGCACATGCTGTGATGACGGCGTCAAAAGCATGGTTAATTGTAATAGAATGTTGTGATTTATTCAGCCACTTACGCGTCGTTTTACTAATATATAGTGCATCTAATGGGAGCACTCCACGCGGGTCTGGAGACCACCACAAAATGGGTTCGTTGGCACTAAACCAAGGAAAAATCCCTCTGCGATATGCATTTTCAAGACGTTCTACAGACAAATCACCACCAAAGGCAAGCAACCCGTTGGGCTCAGTAAGTGCTTGAGCAGGATCAGGAAAGTCAGTCGAGTAGTGAGCTAGTTCGGGTAGGGTAATCATGTTTGGAATGAAAAAAGCGAGCTCATCGCTCGCTTTTTATGCTTACTCTTGTGAGTCTAGGTACTTTTCAGCATCTAATGCAGCCATGCAGCCGGTTCCTGCTGAAGTAATCGCTTGACGATAGATATGGTCAGACACATCACCTGCGGCAAATACACCTTCAACACTCGTTTGTGTTGCATTACCTTCGGTGCCTGACTGAACTTTGATGTAACCATCTTTCATTTCAAGTTCACCTTCAAAAATATCAGTATTAGGTTTATGGCCAATGGCAATGAATAAACCCATTACTTCGATATCTTCTTTGGCATCAGATTGAGTATCAGCAACACGAATATGTGTCACACCCATTTCATCACCTAATACTTCATCCAGTGTTCGGTTAAAGTGTAATACCACATTGCCGTTTTTCGCTTTCTCAAGTAAACGGTCAGAAAGAATTTTCTCACTTCTAAAACTATCACGACGATGAATGACATGAACCTCAGAAGCAATATTTGATAGGTATAACGCTTCTTCAACAGCAGTATTACCACCACCAACAACCGCTACTTTTTGGTTACGGTAAAAGAAACCATCACATGTAGCACATGCAGAAACACCTTTACCTTGAAACGCTGTTTCAGACTCTAAGCCTAAGTATTTAGCTGATGCACCAGTACAAATAATAAGTGCATCACAAGTGTAAGTACCATTATCACCGGTTAACGTGAAAGGGCGTTTGGATAAATCAGTTTTGTTAATATGGTCGAAAATTATTTCAGTATCGAATTTTTCCGCATGTTGTTGCATACGTACCATAAGATCTGGACCAGTTAATCCCTCTGGATCTCCAGGCCAGTTTTCTACTTCAGTTGTTGTCGTTAACTGACCACCTTGTTGGATCCCGGTCAATAAAACTGGGTTTAAATTTGCGCGAGCTGCATAAACCGCTGCAGAATAGCCAGCAGGTCCTGAACCTAATATAAGCAATTTTACGTGTCTATTTTCAGACATTGAGTTCTCCAATAAGACCTAGATAGGCCAAAAAATGTTGTTGTTATATATATTGTGTCACTAGATGATTATTCAAGGTTAAAGATGTTTCCAAATGGACTTTATCTATTAATTTCCATTTTAGTAAACTGCATGTTACCTAACTACGTAATTATTTAGTATAGTAAACATTCATTAGACAGATTTTAAGGGGGCGGAATGTCATTATCTATTGCCACTATGGTCAAAGATGGGCATACGTATATGAAAACTTGGCCACTCAAACGGGAGCTATATAGCTTATTTCCTGAGTGCAGAGTGATCACCGCCACTAAATTTGCGATGAAAGTATTACCAGCACTTGGGATTTTTACTATTATATTGTTGGTTAATAATCATTCAATGACTTATTTACCACAAGCACTTGCGATGGGGGGGATGTTTTTCATTATTCCTTTGCAAGGTCAAATCTGGTTAGGGCATCGTGCTAACCAAGCGTTACCGCCTAGCTTACATGCATGGTATGTTGATATACGCCAAAAAATGCAAGAACAAGGCTGTACTTTACCGCAAACACGAAAGGCACCTAGATATATGGAGTTAGCGGCGCTTTTGAAAATGGCATTCGATGACTTGGATAACGCATTCACTGAGCGTTGGTTTTAAACTATTTCCATCCGGATGACTACTTATCTTAAACCACTTGCTGTTGTAATGTGTCTCCGCATGTTTTACAGCGGTATGTTTGCTTACCTTGAACAATACGATTATGCCTAATCATCGATAATTCGATCGTGCCACACTGACACTGATATGTGACTTGCCTAACTCTGCGCAGATGATTAACCGGTAATTGATGGGTGGTGGTGGGCAATACATCAAATACATATTTCATCACCGAACGCCATTCTTTGCCATGGGGTTTGACCTGTCCAAATACATGATAAGTAATCAAATGTGCCAGTTCATGAGGGATAACGTCTGACCAATAATATGCATGATGTTCAGAATAAAGTTGTTCGTGTAGGTGAAGTGTGTTGTGGTTTAATACGGCATAACCGGCTTTTGTGCCACTTGAAAACCAGTGCAAAGTAGGTGAGGGGAACTGACGATTAAAATATTGCTGTGCTTGCTTGATGAGATCATCAATACGTTGAGCTATTTGTAGGTGTTCGTTTGGTAAATAAGCCATGAAATTGCGTTGTTACCCGTTAAATTGCAGTCAAAAAAAACGCCCAGAGCATATACTACTGAGCGTTCACCAAGATGATACTATTTTATTCCTAAAGTTGACACTCTAAGCACAAGGCATACGTTGCTTTGGGATCATTTAAACGTGTAATGCCATTGATATCTTTTACTACGGAGCGGATTAACCCAACCAGCGGACTATTGGATTGATCAACTTGTGTATTAACTAACCATACTGACGCATTGCGGAGCAACTCTTGGATAAATTGCTCTTTAGGCGATAACGTACGCTCAATATAAGTCACTTCGTAGTCTGTTAATTCGGCTAATTCAGCTGCTGATGATAGGGCTTCATTTAGTGTGCCTAATTCATCCACCAGCCCTAGTTCAAGCGCAGTAGTGCCAATCCATACACGCCCTTGAGCAATAGAATCTACTTGCTCGAGTGTCATATTACGATTCTCAGCCACTAAGGTTATGAATTTTTCATATCCTCGCTCAATATTGCGCTGAATAAGATTACCCAAGCTATCTGGTAATGTCTTTGCAAGAGAATTAAATCCAAACTCTGTCGTTTGAACACCATCACTATATACACCTAAATAAGCTAAAGATTCTTCATATGTCATTAGCATACCAAAAATACCAATAGAGCCAGTGATTGTACTCGGGGAAGCAATGATTTTATCAGCACTTGCAGATATCCAATAACCACCTGATGCTGCATAGGTGCCCATCAATGCGACCACTGGCTTACCTGCATGACGTAATTCTTCGACTTCTTGGCGAATGATTTCAGAAGCAAATGCACTTCCACCTGGTGAATCAACATGCATGACGACAGCTTTAACATTATCATCTAAACGCGCTTTACGTAATAATCGTGCTGTCGAGTCACCACCAATAGTACCTGGTGATTGTGTGCCATCAAGTATGGTGCCTTTTGCCACCACAACGGCAATCGCATCACCTTTAACAGTTTTTGGGAATGGAAGATTTATTTTTTGTAAATATTCGCTATAGGTAACCCCTTTATAACCATTGCCACTGTCACTTTCACCGACTAAGTCAATCATGTCTTGACGCATTTGTTCACGTGTTTTTAGTTCATCTACCCAGCCGTTTTGCAGCGCATATTGTGCTAAATCACCATTAGCAGCTTCAAACTTAGGCATAAAATTAGCCACTGTGTCATCAAAATTATCTACATCAATATTACGCGCCGCGGCAACGTCATGTTTGTATTGATCCCAATAAACCGATAACCATGCTTCGTTAGCTTCACGTGCTGCATCAGACATGTCATTGCGGATGTAAGGTTCAATAGCAGATTTGAAAGTACCCACTTTAAACACGTGGGTTTTGACTTTGAGTTTTTCAATGGCTTCTTTGTAATACATGCGATTACGGCTGTAACCTTCAAATAACATGCCGCCTTCAGGGTTAAGGTAAATTTTGTCAGCATGTGCAGCTAAATAATATTGGCTTTGAGAGAAGTAATCACCCATCGCAATAACCGGTTTCTCAGACGTTTTAAAGTCATCAATTGCTGCGGCCACGGTGCGTAATTTATCTAGACCACCACCACCGAAATAACTTAAATCAAGTACTAGCGCAGCAATACGTTTATCTTGCTTAGCATTATCTAATGCTTTGACTACATTACGAACCAGTATTTCGCTAGGGGCACTTTCGCCACCAAAAGCTTCAGAAGCAAATTCGTCAAAAGGGTCGGTACGTTGTTTTTCAATGACAAGATTGCCATTCAGTTTCAATACAAACGCGCCCCCTTTAGGGACTTTTATTTCATCATCTCCGGATTGAGCAATGCTCACGATAATGAGAATTAATAAACCAATAAAGATAACATTGAAAAATAATTTTCGGCTAAAATTAAGGACATTCCAAATCCCTAAAAAGAGACTTTTGGTAAAGGAAGAGTTTGTGGCCATGCACACGACACCTATAATATAAACATAATAGATACTCTATCTAATCTCTCATATTCTGCTAGTCGTAATTTGTAATTGTTTGTAACATTGCACATGAGAGTGTGAAGGTAAACTGACAAATTGATATCCATTCATCAGCACGATGTTCAGATACTGGGCCTTTATCATTGATATTCTGTATACTAGGTAACATTGCACACGTTTATTTAAGGAAGACCATGGATGCTTTAACATTGTTGTTAACCCGTCATTCTCAACCTCGTTTAACACAGCCTGCTCCTTCTGGGATGACGCTTGAAAATATTAAACAAGCGGCGCTCAGAGCCCCAGACCATGCGGGACTAAAACCTTGGGAATTCATTGTTTGTACTGATGAGGGGTTATCTAAGCTAGGTGAGATCTTTAAAGATTCAGCGCTTAAATCTGGCAAGGGGCAGGAAAGTATTGACCGTGCTGTACAATTGCCGCATCGCGCACCCATGGTAATTGTGGCGATTGCGAAATATGTTGAACATGAAAAAGTTCCCAGAGAAGAGCAAATCGCTGCAACCGCGTGTGCCGTTCAATCTATGCAAATGGCTGCGCTGGTTCAAGGTTTTGCCGGTATTTGGCGCAGCGGGAGCTATGCCCAATGCCCATTTGTTAAAGCGTCTTTTAATCTAGCGGCACAAGATGAAATTGTGGGCTTCTTATATTTGGGTAGCAGTAAGATGAAACCTATGCCAAAACCAAGGATTGCCAGTGATACATACTTTACCCATTGGTCATAATCGACCAATGGGAAGTGTGCTGTCAGGTTTTGAAATACGATTAAGATTCAATGCTAAACGTCAGCCCTGCGTGTTTTTGTAAACGTTCAATAAGCGCTTCACCCATTGCCGGCGCTGGTGTATACACGCCACCGAGGGTCGCTAAATCGTCAAATGCTAGACACATGGCGCTTTGGGCGAGCATTTTTGAAGTTGAACCATAGCCAGGATCTTCTGTGCCACTGACACTTGCGACATAGCGCTTATTATTCCCCTGAGCGATAAACATTAAATCGTAACTACCATTATCACGTTCCTCTTTATTAGGCCCTTCTCCCGGTTTTGGCGCATCTTTACCAGCTAATGAATTATCACTAGCGACAAAGTTAGCCATTTTTTCACCTTGTTCACCGGGCCCTGTGAGGATCATTTCATCGTACACAAAGTCTTCGCCGTATAAGTGGTCTAATAGTGCATTAGAGCGATGAATGTTTTTTGTATTAATCGTCGCCATAATAAAAGGGGCGACCCAGCTCTGTAAATCGTCATCGAAATAAGGTTGATCACCTGCTGGTTGTTCTGGGCCAGTAAAGCCGTTAGCTAATGAAAAGGGGTCCTTTAAGTAACCTAAAATAGTAGGATCACTGGCTGCTGCTTTCATTGTCGCTTGTAAACTGGCAGCGGTACCCCCTGAAAATTTTCCATTCATTGCACGAACACGACATTGCACTTTGGGTAAGGTTTTAGCGGTGTAATGTTGAATATGTTCTTGTAGATAAAATACCCCTAAATCAAATGGTATAGAGTCAAATCCACAAGAAAACACGATGCGAGCACCTGAATCATGCGCCATATCGGATAAAGCGTCTATTTTTTGGCGCATCCAAGATGGTTCACCACATAAATCGACATAATCCGTTCCTAATTCTGCGCAGAGAGAGACTAGGGTGTCTCCATATAATTGATAGGGGCCTACAGTGGTAATCACAACTCTAGTCTGAGTGACTAATTCACGAAGAGCATCTTCATCATGACTGTCAGCCACTAGCATGGGTAAGTCATCTGGAAGTGCTAGTGTTTGTTTAATCTGCGCTAATTTTTCAGCACTGCGACCAGCAATTGCCCATTTAACGCTACTGTTTGCGTAGTAAGAATGAAAGTATTCTGCGACGAGTTGACCGGTAAAGCCGGTGGCGCCATAAATGATAATATCGAAAGGTTTATCAGAAGTTAAGGCATATGCCATAAAAGCGTCCTTATTATTGTTTTTGTTCAAATGTTAAATAATTGTTACTTAACAAGTGAACTACAAGGTCACTTTTATGGCAAGATATTTTTTAATTAATTATCTATTTAGTCTAATTAACTAATGGTGACAATCTTACAGGTGTTGGTTGCACCAATCGTTTCCATTTGGTCACCATAAGTAAAGATGATTTGGTCACCGACTTCTAATACACCCTCATTTTTCAGGTGCTCAACTACATCAGAGGTAATTTGACCCTGTTTAGATGCTGTTGAATCAAAACGAAGTGGGGTTACTCCGCGATATAACGCCATCATATTGAGTGTATCTGTGTGTCGTGACATACCAATAATAGGCAAAGATGTAGTGATACGTGACATCAGTTTAATACTTGAACCTGATTCCGTTAACCCGACAATCGCTTTAATGGATTTATAATGGTTAGCTGCATATACCGCCGCCATGGCAGTCGCTTCACTAATATTATCAAATTCTTGCGTTAAACGGTGATTAGACACATTTACACTCGGGTGAGTTTCAGCACCTTCACATACTCGCGCCATGGCTGCTACTGTTTCAATAGGAAATTTACCCGCTGCGGTTTCTGCTGATAACATGACTGCATCAGTACCATCTAATACGGCGTTCGCTACATCCATCACTTCTGCACGAGTAGGTAATGGCGCTTCGATCATCGATTCCATCATTTGTGTCGCAGTTATAACGATTTTATTGAGTTGACGTGAACGAGAGATAAGTTTCTTTTGTACACCGACTAATTCAGCATCACCAATTTCTACCCCTAAATCACCACGGGCAACCATTACAGCATCGGATGCTAAAATAATATCGTCAATTGCTGCATCTGTTGCAACAGTTTCAGCACGTTCTACTTTGGCACAAATTTTTGCGAAACAACCAGCGGCTTCAGCTAACTCACGAGCATAATCTAAGTCTGCACCATTACGTGGGAAACTGACAGCGAGGTAATCAACACCAATGGCAGCTGCTGTTTTGATGTCTTCTTTATCTTTATCAGTTAACGCTGCTGCTGATAAGCCACCACCTTGACGGTTGATCCCTTTGTTATTGGATAATTTACCGGCGACACTGACGGTGGTATGGATTTTTGAACCTTCAACATTGTCGACGATCAGTTGAACACGACCATCGTCAAGTAAAAGTACATCACCTGGATTGACATCTTCAGGTAACGCTTTGTAATCGATACCGACACTGGTTTGTGTTCCACTATCTTTATCTTGTGCTGCGTCTAACGTAAATTTATCACCTAAAGATAAATAAATTGGGCCTTCAGCGAACTTACTGACACGAATTTTAGGACCTTGCAAATCACCTAGAATACCAACATATGTGTTTAACTTAGCTGCTACAGCTCGAACTCGTTGAGCGCGTTGGATATGATCTTCTGCAGTACCATGAGAAAAGTTCATGCGAACAACATTAGCGCCTGCAGCAATAAGTTGCTCAAGCATTTCTGTACTGTCAGTGGCCGGACCTAATGTGGCTAAAATTTTGGTTCTACGTTGCGCTGTCATATATTTCCTTGCACCGTTTGTCGGTGTTTATCATTTTAAAATGGTTAACTTAAGGTAATTATATTACAAAATTGCGATAATTTGGCTATTTTGTTTGTTTATTACGTAATTAATTTTCAAAACAAGTGTGAGAGTCTACTTATTTTTGTGAAAAACGAGAATCTTTAAGCGACTCTTTAACCCGTTTTAAATTTTCTCTGAATTTGTTTCCACGCCTTAATGTAAAGCCTGTCGCGAGGATATCGATTAACGTTAATTGAGCAATCCTAGAAGCCATTGGCATATACATATCGGTATCTTCAGGAACATCAAGCGATAACACATAGTTGCATTCTTGACCCAGAGGGCTATCTTTAGCAGTGATCCCTACCACTGTCGCATCATTGGCTCGCGCTATTTGTGCTATTTCTACTAGAGATTTGGTACGTCCAGTGTGCGATATCAGGACAATTACATCACCATCACCACTGTTCATCGTCGACATACGTTGCATAACAATATCTTCAAAATACACGACAGGAACATTAAAACGGAAAAATTTATTTAATGCATCATGAGCGACTGAAGCAGATGAACCTAACCCAAAAAATGAAATTTTACGCGCTTGTGTTAACAAATCAACAACACGATTGATGGTATTGATATCAACAGATTGTTTAGCAATATCAAGTGCTGCCATCGTCGATTCAAAGATCTTATTAGTGTACTCTTCAGGTCCATCGTTTTCATCTACGTTACGATTTACGTAGGGTGTACCGTTGGCTAAACTCTGAGCAAGGTGAAGTTTAAAATCTGGAAATCCTTTCGTATCTAACCGTCGACAAAAACGATTAACAGTGGGTTCACTGACATCTGATAAGCTAGCTAAAGTAGCAATACTCGAATGTATTGCATTTTGAGGGTTAGCTAAAATAGCGGCTGCTACTTTCTTTTCTGATTTACTGAAAAGTGCATTGTTACGTGTAATTTTATCTAGGATGTTCATATATATAAATGCTCAAGCTGTTATACAATATAGCCTTTGGTTTAATATTGTTATTGTATTGTTATTGTTATTTTTATTGTTGGATTTGTGTTCAGTATACCCTTTTTTTTGTAATTAATTACAGAATTTATTGTCAAAACCAGCAAAAAAGTAAATAAAAAACGATTATTTGGTAAGTAAAGTTGTAATTTTACTACAAAATTGAGTAGAATCTTCAAATAATATTGAAAAGTAATATGTTAAAATATGTGCTTTTCCCAAACTTAATAAGGTTGATATCAGTGTTAAATACATCTTTTGAACCCGTAGATTTTGTTTTATTCGGTACTGCCGGTGACCTTGCACGCCGTAAACTTCTTCCATCTCTGTATGAATTAGAAAAAGCAAATTTAATGCACGCTGAATCAAAAATTATCGGCGTTGCACGAAATGAATCTTCATTAACTGAATATCAAGATATGGTGAAAGAAAATATCGAGAAATTCACCAAAGAAGCAATTTGCCCTGAAACCTGGTCACGTTTTTGCGCTAAGTTAGATTATTTACAAGTCAACATGAAAGACCCTGAAGACTACAAAGGATTTTTATCTCATGTAGATGATAGTCGTATCATGGTGTGTTATTTCGCCACTCCTCCTGCTATTTTTGGTGATATTTGTAGAGGTTTACACTCGGCTAACATTATCGATGAAACGTTACGAGTTGTGCTAGAAAAACCGATTGGTAATGATTTAGAAACATCTAAAGCGATTAATGATGAAGTAGCGGAATATTTTAACGAAAACCAAATCTACCGCATCGATCATTACCTAGGTAAAGAAACTGTCCTTAACTTAATCGCTTTGCGTTTTGCTAACTCAATATTTGCCACAAACTGGGATCATAATTGTATTGATCACGTACAAATCAGCGTGGCCGAGTCTGTTGGGATTGAAGGCCGTTGGGGCTATTTTGATGACGCAGGTCAAATGCGCGATATGGTGCAAAATCATTTACTTCAGGTACTGAGCTTAGTAGCCATGGAACCACCCACAACACTGGATGCTGATAGTATCCGTGATGAAAAATTAAAAGTGTTAAAAGCATTACGCCCAATTAATCAATCAAACTACCAGCAATCTACAGTTCGTGGTCAATACATCGGTGGATTTGTGAATGGAGTGGAAGTGCCTGGGTATTTAGATGAACCTGACGCTAATGAACGTTCTCGTACGGAAACATTCGTGGCGATTAAGGCTGAAATTGATAACTGGCGTTGGGCAGGTGTACCTTTTTACTTAAGAACCGGTAAACGTATGCCAGCCAAAACATCTGAGGTGGTAATCTACTTCAAGCGCCAGCCCCATAATCTTTTTGGTGATAGTTTTGCTAACTTACCTCCTAATAAACTGGTTATTCGTCTTCAGCCTGATGAAGGTGTTGAAGTTACGGTGATGAATAAAGTGCCAGGTTTAACTACCTCTGGCTCTATGGATTTGCAAAAATCATATTTAAACTTAAGTTTCTCAGAAGCTTTCCAAGGCGAACGCATTGCTGATGCTTATGAAAAGTTATTATTAGAAGTAATGTTAGGTAACCAAGCATTGTTCGTCCGCCGTGATGAAGTTGAACAAGCTTGGTCTTGGGTCGATTCTATTATTGACGCTTGGAATAACAGTAATGAGCCTCCTGAACAATATCAAGCGGGAACGTGGGGACCGGTCAACTCGATAGGTCTTTTAGCGAAAGAAGGTCGTGCTTGGTATCAATCAAAAGCAGTGAAATAGGACAATATTATGTCATTACAAACGCATGAATTTGTATCAAAAGATGCATTAAACACAGAGTTTGCAACAAAAATTACCGATATATTACAAAATGCCATTGTACAAAAAGGTAATGCAAGCCTCATCGTCAGCGGAGGAAACACGCCTAAGCCCTTGTTTGCTCAGCTATCTACTGCTGATATTGATTGGGAGAAAGTCACTATTAGTCTTGCTGATGATCGCTGGGTTGATGTGACAGATGATGCGAGTAATGACAAATTAGTTCGTGAACATTTGTTGGTGAATAACGCAAGTAAAGCCACTTTCATCTCGTTAAAGCATGACTTTGCCAATGCGGCTGATGCTGTTGAGGCTTGCGAAGCTGCAATAAGCGATGTGCAAATGCCATTCGATGTGCTTATTTTAGGAATGGGTGAGGATGGGCATACTGCATCGCTATTTCCATGTTCAGAACAACTTCAAGCTGGTTTAGATCTTAATTCAGGTAAAAAATATATTGCAGTTCAGCCTACTACGGCGCCCCACCAACGTATGTCGTTGACTTTACCTGCGCTGTTAGCTTCCAGTAATATCTTCTTGCATTCAACGGGTGAATCCAAAAAAGCTGTTATCGCTAAAGCATTAGAAAGTACCGAATCAGAAATGCCAATAAAAGCTGTCTTAGAAAGAGCTAACGTACAGCTAATGTGGGCACCATAGGAAATTTAATCATGAATAGTTTAATTAATGAAGTCACTCAACGTATTATTGAGCGTAGCCAAACAACACGAGCAGCTTATCTTGCAAAAATAGAAGCTGCGCGTATTCAAGGACCACATCGTGGTTCATTATCTTGTGGTAACCTCGCCCACGGTTTTGCTGCGTGTGGTAAAGCTGATAAAGCAGACTTAACTAGCATGGTTAAAGCGAATGTCGCGATTGTATCATCTTATAATGATATGTTATCAGCACATCAACCCTATGAAGAATACCCTGCGATTTTAAAAGCGGCGATCAATGAAGTGGGTTCAGTCGCCCAGTTTGCTGGTGGTGTGCCTGCTATGTGTGACGGGGTCACGCAAGGTAACGCAGGGATGGATTTGAGCTTGATGAGTCGTGACGTGATTGCAATGTCTACAGCGGTGGGTTTATCGCATAACATGTTTGATTCAGCCTTGATGCTTGGGATTTGTGACAAAATTGTCCCAGGGCTTTTAATTGGTGGATTAAGCTTTGGACATTTACCGACAGTATTTGTGCCTGCCGGTCCAATGCCTTCAGGCCTTCCAAACAAAGAAAAAGCACGTGTACGTCAAGCCTATGCAGAAGGTAAAGCAGATCGCAATGAGTTATTAAAAGCAGAATCTGAATCTTATCACTCTGCCGGTACCTGTACCTTCTATGGCACCGCTAACTCGAATCAGCTAGTGGTTGAAATGATGGGCTTACACTTACCAGGTTCTAGTTTTGTTAATCCAGGCACTGAGTTACGTGACGCGTTAACGAAAGCAGCTGCGGTGCAAGCTACACGTATTACTGATTTAGGTGATAACTACACGCCGATTGGCCATATTGTTGATGCAAAAGCGGTAGTGAATGGGATTGTTGCATTATTGGCAACAGGTGGCTCAACGAATCACACGATGCACTTAGTTGCAGTAGCTCGAGCAGCTGGATTTATTGTTAACTGGGATGACTTTGCCGATTTATCGCGCGCAACGCCACTACTCACACGTATTTACCCTAATGGCTCAGCCGATATCAACCACTTTACTGCTGCTGGTGGTATGTCTTTATTATTTAAAGAATTATTAGATAACCAATTATTGCACAATGATGTTAAAACTATTTGTGGTGAAGGGTTGGATTTGTATACCAAGGAACCTGTTGTTCGCGATGGCGAGTTATCATGGGTAGATGGACCATCTGCGTCATTAGATAAAACGGTAGTAGCAACAGTGGCAGAACCGTTTAAACCAGATGGTGGTTTATCCGTGTTAGAAGGCAATTTAGGCCGTGCAGTGATGAAGACTTCAGCCTTACGTGATCCACATTGTACCTTTACTGCACCTGCGGTTGTATTCGAAGACCAATTTGATTTAGACGATGCGTTTAATTCTGGTCAATTAAACCGAGATTGCATTGTTGTTGTCCGATTCCAAGGGCCTTCAGCTATTGGTATGCCAGAATTACACCGTTTAACGCCTCCTCTTGGTGTATTACAAGATAAAGGTTATAAAGTCGCGCTTGTCACAGACGGTCGTATGTCGGGTGCATCAGGTAAAGTCCCAGCTGCTATCCATATGACTCCAGAAGCATACAAGGGTGGTTTGTTGGCTAAAGTCCAAGACGGTGATTTAATTGAATTAGATACTAAGACCGGTGTGGTGAACCTACTGGTAGATGACGCTGAACTAGCACAACGCGAAAACAAGCCAGCTGATTTATCAAAACACGCACAAGGTATGGGCCGTGAAATGTTTGCATCTATGCGTTTAGCTATGTCTGGAGCAGAGGAAGGCGCATGTGCATTATTTTCTGAACAAGGAAATCTGCATGACGCATAAGTTAATTGCTGATATTGGTGGCACAAATGCACGTTTTGCCCAAGTCACAGATACTGGCTTAATCAACATTGAGAAATATTTGGTGGCGGATTATCCCACCATTCAAGATGCTTTAGAACACTATTTTGCTAGTTATCCAGAGGCTAAATTTACTTCGGTGTGTTTAGCTATAGCAGCGCCAGCCAATCAAGATTGGATTGATTTTTCTAATAGTCATTGGTCTTTTTCTTGCCTAGATCTTAAAGCGGCGTTATCGCTAGAGCATTTACTGGTGATCAATGACTTTACCGCTGTAGCTCACTCATTACCGGTATTAAATGATGAGCAGATTATACAAATTGGTTCGGGACACGCTGAACCTCACGGTAATCGGGCCGTATTTGGGCCTGGTACTGGCTTAGGTGTTGAACATCTTACCCATAATGCATCCGGCTGGACAACACTTGATGGGGAAGGGGGGCATGTTGATTTTGCGCCTGTAGATCTGACTCAGATGGTTGTTTGGCAACATATCTACAAGAAATTAGGTCGAGTTACCGCTGAAGAAGTCATGTCTGGACGAGGTATTGTCAATATCTATGAAGCCTTGTGTGCGCATCATGGCCAAGAGTCTGTATTGACTGAAGCTGCTGACATCACTGAGGCCGCATTGGCCGGTTCCTGTAAAATTTGTGTAGAAGTGCTTGACGTCTTCTGCAACGCCATGGGTACCTTCGCTGGTAATCTAGCGATAAATTTGGCGACGACAGGAGGTGTATTTATTGGTGGTGGTATTGCTGCGCGATTCATTGATTTTTTACAAGCCAGCAAATTCCGAGCACGCTTTGAAGCGAAACCTCCTATTTCAGGCTATGTCAAAGACATACCTACTTTTATTATTAACGAGCCTGACCATGGGCTAATTGGTGCGGCAGCGTACCTCAACCAACATTTAAGGAGTGCGCCATAATGAGTCAACATTGGCAAACCACGGCAGCTGAAGTATTTGCCACTAGTCCCGTCGTTCCCGTTATTGTGATTCACAATATTGAAGATGCGGTGCCGTTAGCAAAAGCGTTAATTGCCGGCGGAATCAGTGTATTAGAGGTGACATTACGTACGCCTGTCGCATTAGATGCGATACGTGCGATTGCGCAAGCGTTACCTGACTCTATGATAGGTGCTGGTACAGTAACGAATGCCAAACAGCTTAAAGACGTGACAGATGCTGGCGCTAAGTTTGCGATTAGTCCTGGTATGACGGCAGAATTATTAGCTGCAGGTCAAGCAGGTTCTATACCTCTGATCCCTGGTATTTCTTCGACATCCGATTTAATGAAGGGAAAAGATGCCGGTTATACACACCTTAAATTTTTCCCAGCTGAAGCAGTAGGTGGTATCAAAGCGATTAAGTCGATCAGTGGTCCGTTCCCTGATATGGTATTTTGCCCGACTGGTGGTATTAGCTTAGCGAATTATAAAAATTACTTGGCTTTACCAAATATTCCATGTGTGGGTGGTTCGTGGATTGTACCTGATGACCTAGTGAAAAATGGCGATTGGGCTGGGATTACACAACTAGCTAAAGAAGCTGTAGATGGTGCTAAAATTTAAGAAAAAGGCTTAATCGATTAAGTTTTTTATTGAACTTATACAGCATAATGATAGTATACATTTTTTTAACATATTATTAATCTTGCTGTGAAAACCAAATCTAATACATTACGTTCAATTGCTGAGCAACTGAACGTCAGTACTGCAACTATCTCAAATGCGTTTAACCGTCCGGATCAACTGTCGAAGGTTAAACGCGAAGAGATCCTCTCTGCATGCAAAGAACTAGGGTACTTTGGACCAAATAAAGCGGCGCAGTCGTTACGTCGCGGACGTTCAGGTATTATTGCGTTAGTATTAGCCGATAGTATTGACTATATGATCAGCGACCCTGTGGCTTCTTCCTTCATTCGTGGCGTTTCTGAAATTGTTAAAGAACATGATTCACACTTGTTACTTTTTTCTGGTAGTTCGACATCGATAAATTCGGTGATTGATTTTGTTGATGGGTTTATTTGTTACGGTACGCCTAGAAATCCAAAGTTACTTAAAGAACTAGAACGTTGTCCCAAAAAAGTGATTACGGTTGATTTTGAAATTCAAGATAGAGCCTCTGTGAGTGTAGATAATTATCAAGCCGCTTATGAAATTGCGTTAAAGGCTCTGACACCTAATGATTCGGTAGCTATTGTCGGTTTACGTATTACTAATGATGAAGTTACAACGAGAGTTAACAATACTTCCTTAGCAAATGTCGCGACTTCAGTTGGCTATAAGCGTTATGAGGGTTACTTGAAAGCCATGAGTGAGCTTGGCATAGAATTAGATACATCACTTGTATGGAACGTGCCTGAAAGTACTCAAGAACATGCTAAAAAAGCTGCTCTTGACATCCTTGATGGAGAGCGGTTACCTGACACGATATTATGTATGTCAGATTTGATTGCCTTGTCGATTTTGAAGGAATTACTCAGTGCTGGTGTGAAAGTCCCTGAGCAAGTAAAGATTGTTGGCTTTGACGGAATTGAAGAAACTAAACGACACCATCCTATTTTGTCTACTGTCTATCAAAATAGTACGGAAAAAGGGCGCATGGCCGCCCATTTATTTAAAAGTAAAGAACCGACAACCACAATGTTAGACTATCATATCCTCGAAGGTGAATCCTGCTAGGCTATCGTTTGAATTAAGTGATGATGATTATGCGGTGCTAATTCAAAATGTTGTGTGAGCGCCGTTTCAACACAAATCATTTGTAAGTATTCATCATCTGCGAAATCAACAAAACTCTGGCTCTTATTCCTCCAAGGATTCCATACCACTAATGAATCATGCCCTGCATGAGTGATTGCAGTGATGGGGCGATCTTTATGATATATATCGGTACTTAATATATTATCAGTATTAGGATGTATCCGGTCAACCTCTCCCGTGAATCGATAAGTTTCAGGAGTACTGCCTATTGCCCCTTCATTAGCATTATCAGAATACTCACCTGTAATACCTATTAAGCTCGTTTCTTGAAGATCATCAATTGCGAAATAACTATGTAATGCACATGACAAGGGAAC
>Ga0233438_10002309_pt1 | contig 19321 bp, 18 predicted proteins | sample SI_123_September_FD_182720 | JGI IMG/M metagenome (GOLD analysis project Ga0233438, IMG submission 182720) | Seawater microbial communities from Saanich Inlet, British Columbia, Canada - SI_123_September2016_10_MG | ecosystem: Environmental > Aquatic > Marine > Inlet | place: Canada: British...
GTAGCACCTACTGAGTAATCGCCTGTTACAAGATTTGTTCCATGACCTATGGTTTCAGTAACATATAAAATTTTAGAATGACTTTTTAGCAAATCATCATAATTGATATTTCCATTTTCAAAATAAAGATTAGTGCTTCCACCACTTCTTCCATTTGATTTTAATTTCAATTTTTTTCCATTATAGGTATCCACCAAGTAATTAATCAGAACTCCTTCGTTTACTAATTTTAATGTGTCTGTCTTAACCCCTTCAGAGTCAAAACACTTTGAGCCCATACCTTTAATTAGATCGGGTTTGTCAATGATATTAATTGAATTTGAAAAAATTGGTTGGTTTAATTTATCTTTAAGGAACGATGTTCCTCTTGCAATAGATGATGCTGATATTGCACCTGCAAAAGAGCTAAGAAATCCTTTTGAAATTCTTTTATCAAAAATAATGCTCAGTTTATCGCTACCAATTTTTTTAGGATTGAGTTTTTTTATGGTTTGATCAGCTGCATTTTTTCCAAGTTCAGAAGGGTTAGAAATATCATTTAAATGACATTTACTTGTAAATTCATAATCTCTTTCCATGCTATTTTCATTTTTTGCAACAGTGACACAAGAAGCTGTAAATGAAGAGGACTTGTACCCGTTACAAAAACCATCACTATTAGCTAAAATAAAGTTTGATTTATTTTCTGTAAAACCTGACTCTGTATTTATGATTTTTTTATCAATTGAAGCTGTTTCTTCTAACTCTTTCAAGTAGTCTATTTTTTTATCATTTTCTATATGAGATTGATCATACAAATTCAGATCTTTAATGTTTTTTGCTAATAACTCTTTATCTGGAAGAGAATTAAATTCATCATCAGGAGTAATTTTTGTAGTTTCAAAACATTTTTCAATTAATGTTTTTAAATTTTCATTTAATAAATTTGAGGAAGATATTGATGATTTTTTTTTACCTAGATAAGTTTCAATACTTATTGCTAAACTATCAGATCTATTAGACTCATCTAAAATTTTATTTCTAAAACTTACTGTCTCAGAAATTGAATTTCCAACGGTTACACTTGCATCCGTAGCCCCAAGTTTTTTGGCTAAATCTAAGCAATAGGAAGCTTTTGATTTTAAATATTCTTCATCTTTGATCATGATTTATAGTTTTGTTCCACCCACAGTCATTTTATCAATTAGAATTGAAGGTTGTGCTACTCCAACTGGCACACCTTGACCCGCTTTTCCGCAAGTTCCAATGCCTGGATCCATCATCATGTCGTTTCCAACCATCGATACTTCCTTTAAAATTGAGGGACCATCTCCTATTAAAGTCGCCCCCTTAATTGGTGAACCAATTTTTCCATTATTTATCTCATAAGCTTCTGTGCAATTAAAAACAAATTTTCCTGATGTAATATCTACTTGTCCTCCTCCAAAACTAACTGCAAATATTCCTTTATCAACTGACTTAATCATTTCATCTTGAGTTTGTTTTCCACTCAACATCATCGTGTTTCTCATTCTTGGTAGCACAATATGTTTATAATTTTCTCTTCTACCACTTCCTGTAGATCTAGTACCCATTAGTCTGGCATTTAATCTATCTTGCATGAAATTTTTTAAAATTCCATTTTCAATTAAAACTGTTCTTTCTGTGGGAGTTCCCTCATCATCAATAGTTAAACTACCTCTTCTTTTATCTATAGTTCCGTCATCAACAATTGTAACTCCATCACTAGCAACTTTTTCACCCATTAAATCGTGGAATGCTGATGTTTTTTTTCTATTAAAATCACCCTCTAGACCATGACCGATTGCTTCATGAATTAATATCGCAGGCCAACCAGGACCCAAAACAACTTTCATTTCACCTGCAGGCGCTGGCTTACTATCTAAATTGACTGAAGCAATCCTTAATGCCTCTTCACAAACATTTTTCCAATTATCATTTTTCAGATATTCATCATAAGACTGTCTGCCACCTATTCCATAAACACCTGTTTCCTTTCTGCCATTTTTTTCAAGCATTACAGAAACATTAAACCTAATTAAAGGACGAACATCTGTTAAAGCTTCCCCGCCTGAACGAATTATTTCAATTGATTTTTGCTCACCACTAAAACTAGCTGTTACCTGTTTTACTGATGAATCTTTTTTTCGCAAATAATCATTTACTTTATTTAGAACATCTAATTTTGCATCTAATGATTTTTGCTCAATAGGATTAATATCATCATAAAATTTATTATTCGTTTTTGGAATTTCATGATTATAAGTTCCTTTGATTGATTTTAGAGTGGATTGTAGATTTTTTGCAGAATTATTTAATGCATTTTTTGATATTTCATTAGAGTGAGAATAAGCAACTACTTCATTAGAAATTGCTCTAAATCCAAAACCCAGATCTGAACTATAGTTTGAACTTTTAATTTTATTATCATCTAACAAAATTGACTCTGATTTTGAATCTTCAAAATATAATTCACCATCGTCACAATTTTTAAGAGTTTCAGATACAATTTCGTCTACATCTTTTCTCGTTAAGTCTGATTTATCAAAAAAGTTACTCATAAAGAGTACATAATAGTTTGTATATAATTTTCAATGGATCATTTTACACATGTACAATTTTTGATCTTCAGATAAAAAAAACTTAGATAATGAAAGTATATTTTAATAATTCATGTAAAATTTGTCGGTCTGAAATTAATCTTTACAAAAAAGAGAATGTTCACGAGATCGATTGGGTTGATATTACCAATAATTCAAACGCTGAAAAAGAGACATCTAAAAAAGATAGGGAACTTTTAAGAAGATTGCATGTTAAAGATGGAAATAAAATTATTGGAGGGGCAGAAGCTTTTCTTTATGTTTGGAAAAAAATTCCAAAATATAAATTTTTATATAATTTTTTTAAACTTCCTGTAATTTTTCAAATTTTTAAATTTACTTATGAAATTATTGCTTATTTTTTATATTTAAAAAACAAAAAACAACTTAGAAACTAACTCATAAAAAATAATAAAAATTTACTTAACAAAGACATTGAAGCAATAAACATAATCATCACAACAGAGTACATTAAAGTAATAATCTTATTTTTTTTTCTTCTTAATCTCACAAATTCTTTGTCATCCAAATCTGAAATATCTCTTTCGCCAACTACATGATAATCATAACTCCAACGCCACGTGGAGTCTCCAAGTCTTGAGTCTAAATTGTTAAAATAAGTTATCCAAGCAAGAATATACCTTAGGATTAGGTATAGGATCACCATTGTAATTGTTCCAAAAAACATTTTAGATATTACTTAATTTAATTAGATTATTTAATTGTTATTTTTTGCTCTTTTTCTCGCAATAAGCTGTGTTAGGGAGTCTACCATCGTATCTGATGCTTTAAATATTTCATTATTTTTAAACTCATGGGAGATATTTTTTTCAGGGTTAGTTTTATCCTCAATTATTATCCCTTCATCAGGAGAATTATTTTTGATATAAATTAATAATAACCATTCTTCATCAGAAGACTCATCCCATTTAACAAAAATCTCTCCTGTCTCAAATCTTTTATCGATACATCTAAAAATAGACATGTGTCTTGTGATATGCCTTTTATTTAACTGGAACACTAAACTACTTGCACTACGATAGAAACTTTCAAGTGCAAATTCAATTTTTTGTCTTGCTATAGTGTATTCTTTTTCTTTTTGTAATAGCGCTTCTCTATCTTCATCACCTTGTAATTTTACTCCAAGGGCCTCTACTCTTTCTTTAATTTTCTGATCCCTTATTATTCGGTATTTTTCTTTTAGCTTTTCAATACGCTGTTGAAGACCAGCATAATCATCTCTTTTTTCTCTAAGTGATATTTTTTCAAGTTTTTCTAACTCTTTGACTTCTCTTATTCTAAATTTTTCAATTTGTTTTTCTAATCTTAATTGTTTTAAGAATTGTTTTTGTTTTTCAGCTTGCTCTATTCTTAATAAAGCTTGTTCTTTTCTTAAGAAAATTTTTATGTCTTTTGCTCTTTGTTTATCTAATTTTACCTCATCTTTTAAAGCCTGTTCCTGAAGCTTAATCTTTAATTCTTTCTGTTTTTGTCTTTCTTTTTCAAGATTAATTTTTTCTTGTCTTTCTTTTTCTAATTTTTCTAATTTTAGTCTTCTTAATTCATCTTTTTTGGTTTCTTTATATTCAGAAATTGTATTAGCTATTTTATCAAAGAAGGCTTGTATATATTTTTCAATACTAAAATTAATTTTAAAGTTTAATTGAGGTTTTAAAGAATTTTGAAAATTAATTATTTTTAAAATGAAATTCTGTTTTTTAAATACTCTTTTATTTTTAATTATTTTTTTTATATTTCGAAGTTTTCTTTTTGATTTAATTTTCTTTACTTTTTTAGAAGTAAATTTAGATTTTTTCTTAACTTTTTTTTTTACTTTAGATTTAGTTTTTTTAGATTTTTTTTTAATTTTTTTCATTTTAAGAGATTATTATTTCTATCAATAAATTATTGATAAATATAGTCTCTTGTTACTGGAGTAGAGGTGTAATTTTTTGTAAGTTGAAATTGATACACAACCTGATCACCCCACTTAAATGCCATTTCACAACCTGCTAAATAAAATTCCCACATTCTAAAAAACTTTTCATCAAACATTTGAATAATTTTCTCTTTATTTTTAATACAATTTTCTTTCCAGTGTCTTAATGTATGCGAATAATGAAGTCTTAAAACTTCAATATCAGAGACGATTAACCCAGCTTTTTCAATAGGTGTAGTTACTTCACTCAAACTTGGAGTATAACCACCAGGAAAAATATATTTTGTAATCCATGGATGAGGGTCTCTGGGTGGATTTACAGAGCCTATTGTATGAACTAAGGATACTCCATCATCGCTCAATAAATTATCAATTTGCTTGAAAAATTTCTTATAAAATTTTCTACCAACATGTTCAAACATCCCAACACTTACAATTCTGTCAAATTTTTCATTAAGCTGTCGGTAATCTACCAATTTAAATGTAAGCTGGTTTTCTAAATTAAGTTCTTTTGCTTTCTTATTACAATAATTAAATTGATTTTCTGACAATGTTATTCCTGTAACCTCACAATTGACAGTTTGAGCTATATCAATAGCTAAGGACCCCCAACCACAGCCAATATCTAAAACTTTCTGATTAGGCTTTATATTTAATTTTTTGATTATATGCTGAATTTTATTATTTTGAGCCTCTTCAAGTGTATCGTTTTCATTTTTGAAATATGCACACGAATATTGTCTTTTAGGGTCTAAAAATAAATCATAAAGATCATCTGAAATATCATAGTGATGAGATACATTCATTTTAGATTTTTTGATAAAATTAAAATTAGTCAAATATCTATAAGATCCTCTTAATCTGTTTATTAAATAGCTAAAGAAATTGAGATCATTTCTGCCAAAATTCATTAGAGCTAAATTTAAAAAATCACTCAAACTTCCATTTTCAATTACTATATCTCCGTCGGTATAAGCTTCTCCAAAATATAAATCTGGCTGAAATAATAATTTATAGTGAAGTTTTTTATCTAAAATTTTAACTTTTAATGGCTTATCACTCTTAGGTAACCCAATAATATAGTTTTTAGAATAGGCATCTTCCAAAATAAAACCATCTTTCTTAAATACACTGTTAAGAAATCTAGCTAATTGCATTTCATGCTGCCATTGATGATTTTATAGAAAAATTTAATTTTTCTAAATTATCAATTAACTCCTTAGCTTCCTTAGAGCTTAAGATTGATAATGGTGGTAAAACATTTTTATAAATTAAATCTTTTTTTGTGAAAAAAGTATGAAGTCCTGATATTAAATTATATTTTTCGAATGTATTTCTAACATCACAAAGTTTTCGATTAGCTGTTTGTTCTTTTTTGTCAAAAAAATCATCATAAACTTTTCTTGCTAAAGCTGAGGTTACATTACAAGTTGCTGTAATTATTCCAGAACATCCAAGTTCTAAACCTTTCAAAAGTTTTGACTCTGAACCTGGCAGAATTGAAAAATTCTCTATTTTTAGATTTTCATAAAGATTGTATGAGCTATCTTTAACACCAATTATTTGTTTAGGAAATAATCTTACTAATTCTTTTATGCAGCCTTCGTTAAACTTATATCCACATAATTTTTCAAAATTATAAAGCACTATTTCACATTCTGGTTCTGCATCTATAATTTTTGAATAAAAGTTTATAACATCATGATCTGAATACTTATAAAATGCTGGTGGCATAATTAAAAATTTTTTAAAGTTCAAAGATCTTGCCACACTTATTAAATTTATGGTTTCACTTAAAGAATTTAAACCAGTTCCAATTATATATTTTTCTTTATATTTGCTTGTAGACAATTGATTAAATAAATTAATTTTCTCACTAATTGATATCAATTGAGCCTGTCCTGTACTGCCAAAAATTGCTACTCCATGGCAACCGTGATCAATTGTCATCTCGGCATGCTGAATTGTTTTTTTAACATCTAAAGTTAAATCATCATTAATAACAGACATTGAGGCGGCATATATGCCTTTGATTTTACTCATAAACAAAATTTATATAAAAAAAAAATTTAGTAAAGACATAATCAATTAAGATAAATCTTTTAAAACGATCTCTTTTGCCTCATTAACTAAAGATGAAAGCCTTGAAGTTTCAGGTGAAATGTCGGGATGAATTTTTTTTTGTATTTTAATATATGCTTTATTCACATCTTCCTTTGTAATTTTTTTAGATGGGTTAAGATTTAATATTTTGTATGCCTCTGAAGGAGTCATCGTATTAGAATTAGATGCATTATTTTTATTAAATGAAAATCGTCCAGAATTTCTCAGTGTTTGAATTAATCTAAATAGCGAAATAAGTTGAAAAAAAGAAAGACCTTTTAGTTTCAATAAAGCTATACTTGCAAGAGTTAATGGCAAAGTTAATAGAAACTTTCCAGCTACTGCAAATAAAATTGCAATAGCAATTAGGCCTACAAATAATAATGTTCTAAGACTTTGTGATATTTTTTTTGAATTTATAGCGGCAAAAAACCTTAATAAAAAATATAAAGCTACTAAAATTAATACTGTATAAATTATTATATTCATATATTTCCCTAATAATGAAAATACCATATCTTAAAAAAAAACCAGAATTAAAATCATGTCATGATGTTACATGGGAGGACAATTATAGCTGGATACATCAAAAAAATATTTTAGAGGTACTTAGAGATAAAAATAAACTATTACCAGAAGTAAAAGATTATCTTGAAGAAGAAAATAAATATACCGATCATCATTTAGAAAACACAAAACCTATACAAAAAAAATTATTTGATGAGATTAAAGGAAGAATAAAGTTAGATGATGAGTCTCTTCCCTATAAAGATCATACTTATGAATACTGGACCAAGACAACAATAACTGGCAATTATTCCATAAAACTGAGAAAAAAAATTAATTCTGATATAGTTGAAGAAATATGGAACGGAGATAAAGAAAAACAAAATATAGGTGTCGAATATTTTGGAGTAGGAGATTTAGAAGTAAGTAATAATGACAAATATCTAGGTTATTCTTTAGACACCAAAGGTTCAGAATATTATACAATTTATATCAGAGATATTGAGGGCAATAAAATTATTTCAAAAGAAATTACAGAAACTTCAGGAGGAATAACTTTTAGCAAAGATGACAAATTTATTTTCTATTCTAAGCTTGATGAAAATCATCGTGCAAGAAAAATTTATAGACATGAAATTGGAAATTTTAAGGATGAAGATCAATTAATTTTTGAAGAAAAAAGTGAAGCATTCTCTGTTAGTATAGGTTTAAGTTCAGATGAAAAATATTATTTTATCAATACATCTGATCATAATACATCTGAACAGTATTATTTTAGCGTCGAAGAAGAAAGTCCTAAACCTAAATTAATTATGAAAAGAGAGAAAGGTATCCTTTACTCTGTAAGTTCTTGGAATGGTAAATTTTATAATCATACTAACAAAAATGCAGAAGATTTTAAGATTGATGTTTCAGATGGCCTAGAAAATCAAAAATGGCAAACATTTATCTCTCCAAGAAATGAAGTTTTAATTGGTGGTCTAACTTTTTTAAAAGATTGGATTATACGATCTGAAACTTCTAATGCATTAGATAAATTGTTTGTAAAAAATATTTCAACAGGGATTGAAGAGGAATTATTATTTTCTGATGAAAGTATTTATGTGCCAGGTGTTTCTTTGATGCAGAGAGATAGAAACACTAACGATATATACCTTGGCTATTCATCTCCTAAAACTCCATCCAGAGTTTATTTATATAATTTACAAAATAAATCAAAAAAACTTGTTAAAGAACAAGAAATACCTTCAGGACATAATCCAGACGACTACATTGTTGAAAGAGTAGAATATAAATCACATGATGGAAGATTGGTCCCTTTAACCATTACCAGACATAAAAAAACTAAAATAGATGGCTCAGCTAACTTATTGCTTTATGGTTATGGCTCTTATGGCAACTCTATGAGTCCAAGTTTTTCTTCAACAAGATTAAGTTTAATAAATAGAGATATTATTTGGGCAACTGCACATATTAGAGGTGGTATGGAGAAGGGAATGAAATGGTGGAAAGAAGGAAAACTTACGAATAAAAAAAATACTTTTGAAGATTATGTATATGCAGCAAAATACTTAATTAATGAAAAATACTCATCAAAAGGCAAAATAATTGGTATGGGTGGATCTGCAGGAGGTTTGTTAATGGGTGCTGTAGTTAATCAAGCGCCAGAATTATTTTTAGGAATTATTATGGCTGTACCCTTTGTAGATTCTCTTACAACAAATCTTGATCATTCTCTTCCTCTAACCGTGGGAGAATTTGATGAGTTTGGAAATGCTAAGGATAATAAAGAACATTTTGATTATATATTTTCATATGCTCCTTATAATAATATTAAAAAAATGGACTATCCTCATATATTAATTACAACAAGCTTAAGTGATAATAGAGTTTTATTTGATGAGCCTGCAAAATTTACTGCAAAATTAAGGGACCATAAAACAGACAATAATTTACTTCTTCTAAAAACAGAAATGAACGCAGGTCATGGAGGAAAATCAGGCAGAGATGGAGCGATAGAAGAAATTGCGTTAGATTATGCTTTTGCTTTAAAAATATCTGAAAAAATTTAACTCTCTAGATCTTGAAATTTTATAATTAATTCCCAGATAATAATCGTAAGTCGCCTAATGGGGCTTACATAAATAAACTTGCTTAACGAAAAAGGAGAATATTATGACAAGTAAGGATCTATCTATCTTTAACTCTCTAAGACCTTTTTCAATTGGTTTTGACGATATGTTTGATCAATTTGAAAATATGCTTGGAAATGGAAATTTGACTATGCAGTCAAATTATCCACCATATAACATCAGAAAAACTGGAAAGGACAACTATGCGATTGAAGTTGCTTTAGCTGGTTTTAATAAAAAAGATGTTGAGGTTGAGTTCGAAGATAATTTATTAACTGTAAGAACTAAATTAGTTAATAAATCAGAAGAGAATAATGTTGACGGAGAGATTATCCATAAAGGAATTTCTCAAAGACAATTTGCAAGATCATTCACAATTGCTGATGATGTAAAAGTAAATGGCGCTGAGTTAAAAGATGGTCTTTTAACAATTTCTTGTGAAAGAATTATACCAGAACATAAGAAGAAAAAGCTTATTGAGATTAAATAAGCTTAACCTTACTTGCGGGGATTACATCCTCGCAAGTTCTTAATTAAAAACAACCGTTAGATACAAATCCTATTACAATTTTATCAGGATTAATTTCAAATCTTCTCTCACAAGGAATTCCATATTTTTTTGTATTGTAAATTAATTCATAATTTCCTTTTGCGTTTTTGAAATCTTCATCTGGTTTACCTAAATCCATTTGTAAAACACTTGCAGGCTTGCTGATATATTTGCTTAACTTTTCATTCTCTTTTTCAACAATTGCATCTGTTTTGTCTTTGATTGTTTGGCATCCAGCAATCATGAGAAACGTAATAAATGTAATTAAAAATAATTTTAATTTTTGCATAAATTAATCATAACATCGTAAATGTGGCATAAATATAAACTTCTAAGTTGTATTATGTGAATAAACAGCAGTTTAAGAGAGTATTTATCAATAGAATCAAATAACTGTCCAATATTAGGAGGACAAATGCTTGAAAATTATTTCAATTATAAAAAACACAAAACAGATTTTAAAACAGAAGTAATTGCTGGAACCACCACGTTCCTAACAATGGCTTATATAATGTTTTTAAATCCATTTATCTTATCGGGAGAGTTTGCCGGACCCGAAAAAGGTTTCTTTGATTTCGGCGCAGTTTACACTGCAACAATACTAGCAACAGCACTTGCATGTTTTATAATGGCTTTTTACGGAAAAACTTGGCCAATTGGACTTGCACCAGGTATGGGTATAAATGCTTTTGTAGCTTTTGGAGTTTGTGCGGGAATGGGTTACACACCTCAGGAAGCTTTAGGTGCCGTATTGGTTGCTGGTGTATTGTTTTTAATTATATCTCTTACACCTATTAGAGCTTGGTTGATTAATTCAATACCTAAAAGTCTTAAGTTAGGAATTGGAGCTGGTATTGGACTATTTCTGGCTATTATTGGATTGCAGATCATGGAAGTGGTTGTTGATGATCCGGTTACTCTTGTCAAGCTTGGTGATCTTAGCAATCCTCTAGTATTATTAGGTTGCGCTACATTTATAGCAATTATTGTTCTAGAGAAAATGAACGTCAAAGGTAATATCATTATTGGTATTTTATTCTTTAGTATCATTTCATGGGCTACAGGACTTGCAAACTTTAATGGTATTGCTAGTTCTCCTCCGCCAATGACATATCTATTTGAATTTGATTTGTCTGCAGCAATGACTGCTGGAATGTCGACGGTAATATTTACTTTATTATTTATCGATTTTTTTGATACTGCAGGAACATTAACTTCCGTTGCCAATGTAGCTGGTAAAGTAGATAAACAAGGTAAAGTTAAAGATATTAATAAAGCAATGTTATCAGACAGTGTTGGAACTGTTGCAGGTGCAATGATGGGAACTACAACTGTTACAAGTTATGTAGAGTCAGGTGCTGGTGTAAAAGCTGGTGGAAAAACTGGAATGACATCTCTTGTAATTGGCTTGCTATTTTTAGCATGTATATTTTTTGCTCCATTGGCAACAAGTTTACCAAAACAAATTGATGGTGCGGCATTACTATTTGTTTCAGTTTTATTTGTAAGAAATATTACAGACATTGAATGGAATGACATTGCAGAATCTGCTCCAGCTATTCTTGCAATGATTGCAATGCCTTTAACATATAGTATTAGTAACGGTATTGCTTTAGCATTTGTATCATATGCTTTAATTAAAATATTTACTGGTAAGTTTTCATCTACTTCACCAGCAATATTTGTTATTGCGATACTAAGTGTTATTAGTTTTGCAGTTGCTTAAAAATATTTAATAGGGCTAGTGTAAACTAGCCCTATTCATTAGTTTCTCTTAATAATTTCTTCAATAGATAATTCTTCGTAGTGCTCAGTGGGTTGCACAATCCATGGATCTGTATCTAATCTTATTGGACAAAAGTCTGGCTCAAAAGTAGATGATTTCTTTTTCCACAAACAAGCTGTTTTAACTTCTTTAATGTAATCTTTAGTTGGGCCGTAATTTTTTAACCACTCTATACTTTTATTTAATGTTAACCCTGTATCTGAAAGATCATCAACTAAAAGTACTTTATTGTAGTCTTTGCTCTCAGCTAAAGAGCTAATTTCTCTTGCAAACATTAGTTGTCCCTGTTTATCTTCCATACCCTCTCCAGAGTAACTTTGGATAACTATATATGCGGTTGGTAATTTCAAAATTCTTGAAAGGATGTCTAAAATTGGTGCGGCACCTCTCATTATTCCTACTAAAACTGTAGGTTTGTATTTTTTATAAATCTCAATTGCTAACTTTTCAACAATTTTGTTATACTCATCAAAAGTGATAATTAATTTGTCAGCCATAAATTTTACTATCATAACTAAAAAATTTTAAAAGGGAGAAATAATGAAAGCATATTGGATCAGTTTATATGTCAAAGTTGAAAATCAAGATAATTTAAAAAAATATGCAGAAACTGTAACACCAATTATCAAAAGTTTTGGGGGAGTTCCCCTGGTAAGAGGTGGAAATCACAAAACATTTGAGGGTGATGATTTTGTTAGAACAGTTGTATGGGAGTTCCCGAGTTATGAAAAAGCTATAGAATGCCATAATAGCAAGGAATATTTAGCTGGATGGGATATTGCAAAAGATACTACCGTAAGACATATGCAGGTAATAGAAGGATTTAGTACTGAATAGGTTCTGGATCTATACTTCTCCATAGATACCAAGTAGCAACTGAACAATATGGTGAAAATCTTTTATTCAATAAATTTACATAACTTTCAGGTGGTAAATATTTTTTTTTATAATTTTTTGAGATAGCTCTTAATAAGCCTATATCTTGAACTGGCCAAATATTAGATCGATTATATGTAAACAATAAAATCATTTCAGCTGACCATCTTCCGATTTGTCTCAATTGAGAAAGATATAGTATTGCATCTTCATCTGACATTTTAGATATTAATCTTGGATTAAAAGATTTATCTAGAATTTGCTTTGATAAACTTTTAATGCCTTTTACTTTCTGCTTGCTAAGCCCACACGATTTTAATTGAGAAAAAGATAAACCATTAACAGTTTTGGCATTAATTTTATTTTTACATTTTTTTTTAAATCTCAAAAAAACAGAGTTTGCTGCAGCAACACTAATTTGTTGACCAACAATACTTTTGCAAAGTGAAAAAAAAACATCTTTTCTAGAAGTTAATACTGTTTCTGATGGAGATTTATATTTATTAATCAAAGATGCCATAACTTTATCTTTTTTAGATAAATATTTTTTTGCTGCATTCCAATATGTGGGTGTATTACTCATGTCTTGCAACCGATACACGTTTCTTTAAAGTCATCTCTCTTTTAAATATTATAAATGAAGAAAAAATTACCAACAAAGCTCCTATTAGGGTTTTTGAAGTAGGTATTTCGTCCCAAATTATATAACCAAAAATTATAGCAAAAATTAAAGCTAAATACTTTAGTGGAGAAACTAAACTTACTTCTGAAAGTTTATAAGATTGAGATAACCATAAATTCGCTAAACCTCCCAATATTCCTATCATTGAAAGTAGAAATAAATCTATCATATTTGGCATAATCCAATTTTGATAAAAAGTAAAAAAACTCAAAACCATTATAGCGAATGAAAAGAAAAAACTAATAAGCCAGACAGGCTCTGTTGTAGATAATTTTCTAATTGAAATCGCAACATACGACAAACCTAAACAAAAAATAATAGGATATATGTAATAAAGATTTAATGAGCTAAAACCTGGTTCTGAAATAACTATGATCCCAATAAAACCCACTAAAACTGCTAACCATCTATAAAATCCAACTTTCTCATTTAATAAAAATATTGAAAAAATAGTTGTAAATATTGGAGCGGCAAATGAAATACTAACAACCGTTGCAAGTGGTAAGTTTCTTAAAGCTATAAATATAGATATTAAGGCTACTAAACCCGCTAAGCACCTTTTCAAATGCAAAAATGGTCGGTTAGTTTTATAAAAATCAAGGTACCTATTTTTTGGTATAAGAAACAGAAGTGGTATTATTCCAAAAAATCCTCTGAAAAATAAGACTTCGCCAACTGGATATTCATCAGACCACTTAACTATGACATCCATTAGTGAGAACGCACATACCGAAATGAACATGTAAAAAAAGCCCAATTGATTTTTAGACAACATATGATTAACTTAAATTAATTAGGTTAATTATCAATGGAAATAGCAATTTTAGGTTTGGGATGTTTTTGGGGACCAGAAATTAAGTTTAGTAAACTTGATGGAGTTATTAAAACTGAAGTGGGTTATTGTGGAGGCAATAGTAGTGAAACAACATATAAAGAAGTATGCACTGGAACTACTAATCATGCTGAGGTCGTAAAACTAGACTTTGATCCAAAAATTATTTCTTATGAAAAAATATTAAAATATTTTTTTGAAATTCATGACCCAACAACTTTAAATTCTCAAGGTCCAGACTTTGGCACACAATATAGAAGTGAAATATTTTATTTTAATAATCAACAAAAAGAAATTTCGGAAAAAATAATTAAAGAAGAAAATATTAAATTTTCAGGAAAAATTGTAACAAAAATCTCATTAGTTAAAAATTATTGTCCAGCAGAAGAATATCATCAAAAATATTTAGAAAAGAGATAAAAATGTCCTTAGTTAATTCAAATTGGCTAGAAAAAAACATTGATAAAGTAAAAATAATAGATTGCTCATGGCATATGCCTCAGGCAAATAGAAGTGGTCATGAAGAGTATAATAAAGAACATATACCAAATGCAATTTTTTTTGATTTAGATAAAAACTCAAAAATAGATACAGACCTACCTCATATGCTAACCGACATTAGCTCATGGAAAAAAATTATGGAAGATATGGGAATCGAAAATAAAGATGAAATTGTAGTTTATGATAATTCTGATGTAATAAGTTCTTGTAGATGTTGGTACAATTTAATCTATTTTGGTCATGATCCTAAACTTGTTCATGTTCTTGATGGAGGATTTAAAAAATGGAAAAAAGAAAATAAGATTACAAACAACAAAGAAGTTGTCACTAAAACTTCTGTATATTCTTGTAGGGAAAATGCTGAGCTTGTTAAAAATAAAAAACAGATAGATGAAAATATTGTCAAAAAAGAATTTAATGTTGTTGATGCAAGAAGCAGAGAAAGATTTGAAGGCAAAGTTCCTGAGCCAAGAAAGGGTTTAAAAAGTGGGTCAATAAAAAATTCTTTTTGCCTGCCCTTTGGTGAGTTAATAAATGATGACCATACATTTGTTAACAAAAATATAATCTCAGAAAAGTTTAAGTCACTTAATTTTGAATATAGTAAAAATCTAGTATTTTCATGTGGATCAGGGGTTACTGCGAGCGTATTGGCTCTAGCATATTCACTAATAAATGATAAATATATGCCGACTATATATGATGGCTCTTGGTCTGAGTATGGAAAAAATTAAAATATGAAAAGATCAACTAAAATAATATCGGTAGTATTAATCTTCTTTTTTGTCATTGCAGCAGTAATTATTGCTAGAACAATGATTGGGAATCATTTCAAAAAAAAATTTAGCAAAAGACCTCCTCCAGGAATAATTGTTCAAGTAGTTGAGCAAAAATTGTTTAAAAACACTATAGAGACATTTGGAACCGCTGTACCCACACAGATAAAGTCTTATAATATTGAAAAATATGAAATTTTAGAACCTATAAAATATAATACAAAAGTTAAAACTGGAGATATTATTGCCAAACTTAAAAATAGAAATATAGTAACCCCCTTTGATGGCATTATTGGTAAGAGAGATTTTTCTAATGATATTGATGTATCAAAAAGTTCTATTATATTAAATTTAGAAGACACCTCTTTTTTATTTGTAGATGTTGACATACCTGAAACCTTTGCGCCTTATGTAAAAAAAGGTCAAAATGTAGATATAAAATTTTCTGGAAATAATCTTAAAAAATATTTAGGAATTGTTGAGTCAACTGCAAGTAGGATTAACACTAATAAAAGATCTCTACCAGTAAGAATAAAACTTAATAATCCAAACAATGAACTTTTATCTGGATCGTTATTAGAAATCTCTATCAATTATAATGAGAGAAACTCATTAAGTATTCTTGATACTAGTTTGTTAATGGAGGGTGATAATGTTTACGTATATAAAGTAGACAAAGAAAATACTGTAAAAAAAGTACCTGTAGAAATTGGCTTAAGAAAAAAAGGAATTGTAGAAATCAAATCTGGTCTTGAATATGGTGACACAGTAGTTGCTGAAGGTCTAAAAAAAACAAGACCAAATGGAAAGATTAAACCAATTAAGTATGGCTCAAAACAAAATTCATCTGGTTGGGAAAAAAAAGCTAAACCAAAAAAAGATGAACCAAAAAAAGATAAATTTGATTGGTTAAAAAAATTTAACCCATTTAAAAAATCTGAGACAGAGAAAAAATAATTAAATGTACATCACTGAGGTAAGCATAAAACGACCTGTTGTAGCTTGGGTTTTATCTTTAATACTTATTATATTTGGCTTGTTTGTTTATTCTGAGCTTCCAGTTAGGGAATTACCTGATGGTTTGCAACCACCTGTAGTACAAGTTAAAGTTAATTATAAATCTGCGTCAGCTCCAATTGTAGATCAAGAAATAACTCAAGTAATCGAGGATGTTATTGGAGGAGCAGAAGGAATAAAGAATATTGATTCTAAGTCTGAAAATGGAAGAAGTAGTATTAACATAGAATTTGATACTGATATTGAACTTGATGATGCTGCAAATGACATAAGAGAACGAGTAGCTAGAGTAGTCGACAATCTTCCATCTGAAGCTGATGCTCCACAGATATTAAAACAAGCAGCTGGTTTTACCACAACAATGTGGCTTTCTGTTTCATCTTCAACCTGGTCAGATTTAGAGCTTGGTGATTATGCAGATAGATATTTGGTAGACTCATTTTCAAGTGTAAAAAATGTTGGAAGAATTCTATTAGGAGGACTTAGAGAACTTAGTGTTCGAGTTTGGATTGACCCTATTAAACTAGCTGCAAACGATATGACTATTCAAGAAGTAGAAAATGCACTTAGAAATGAGAATATAAGTATACCAGCAGGGACTTTGGAGGCAGATAATATAGATTTAACAATTAATCTAGATAAATCCTATATCAATATTGATGAATTAAAATTTTTACCTATTAAAAGAACAAAAGATAAAATTGTAAGACTATCAGATGTTGCAAATGTAGAATTAGGTCCTGTTTCTGAAAAAACATTGTTTAAAGCTCAAAGTAAAAATAACTTAAACCAAAAAACAGTTGGGATTGGAATTTATGCAAAAAGTGGTGCCTCTACGGTTGAACTATCAAAAGAAATTCAAAAAAAAATTATTGAAGTAAGAAAAACTTTACCAGATGGTCTTAAATTAGAAGTTTCATTTAATAGAGCTACGTATGTAAAAGCAGCAATTGAAGAAGTTTATAAAACTTTAGCAATTGCATTTGTTTTAGTTGTAATAATAATTTATTTATTTCTAGGTAATATTAAAGCGGTGATAGTTCCTGCAGTTGCATTACCTGTTAGTTTAATTGCATCTTTTCTTGGAATTTATCTGTTTGATCTTTCAATTAATATTTTTGTTTTACTTAGTTTTATTCTGGCAATTGGAATTATAACTGATGACTCTGTCATCATGACTGATGCAATTTATAGAAGGATAGAAAATGGAGAAAGTCCATTAGTTGCAGCTTACAACGGTTCAAAACAAATTACTTTTGCAATTGTTGCAACAACTTTAATTTTATTAGCTGTTTTTATTCCATTAATTTTTATCAAAGGAATATCAGGAACTTTATTTAGAGAAACTGCCATAGCTTTATCTTTTTCTATTGTAGTGTCGTCATTTGTTGCATTGACTTTATCACCAATGCTTGGGAGTAAATTTTTGAAAAAAAAATCAAGTAAGGGATTTTTTGTCAAAAAATTTAATATTTTTTTTCAAGGATTTTCTAATTTTTATAAAGAAACATTGGACTATTGGATCAATAAAAAGAAAACAGTAATAACTTTCATTTTTTTAATCATAGCAGGTTCGGTTGCATTATTTATGTACACCACCAAAGAACTACTTCCAAAAGAAGATAGGGGTGTTTATTTAGTTATTGGTTTTACAGATGAAGGAAGTTCATTTGATTATACCCAACAAAAAGCCCAAGATGTAGAAAAAAGATTGCTTCCTTTGCTGCAGGCTGAGGATAGTCCTTACAATAGGTTTATCATGAGAGTTCCGGGTTTTGGAAGCTCAGCAAATTCATTTAATAGTTTTATTATAATTGCTTTACTAGAAGATTGGAAAAAAAGAGATAAAGATGCAATTACAATCATGAGACAAGCTATAGGCAAGATAGTTACTGTGCCTCAAACTCTAGCTTTTCCGATTTCGCCCCAAGGTATACGAGTTTCTAATTACAATAAACCGGTCCAAATGGTAATTTTAGGAAGTACTTATGAAGAATTAGAAAGTATTCAAAAAGAAGTTATTAGTAAACTTCGAAGAAATAGAGGATTATCAAGAATTGAGTCTGATTTTAACAGAAATAAACCAGAGGTAAAATTAGTTATAAATAAAAATAAAGCTAAAGATCTAGGAATATCAACTAGATCTATTGGTCAAACATTGGAGACCTTATATGGTGGAAAAAGAGTTACTACATTTAATAAATTAGGAAAAGAATATCCAATTATTCTTCAACAATATCTCGTTGATAGAAAAGATAAAGATAGTTTGAGTAAACTATTTGTAAGATCTAGCATAACTGGGGAATTAATCTCGTTGTCAAACTTAGTTGATTTAAAAGAAGAAGGGTCAGCAAAAGTACTAGCAAGATACGATAGACAGAGAGCTGTAACAATTTCTGCAAATGTGAATGAAAACTATTCTTTATTTGAGGCAATTGAATATCTAGAAAATATAATGGCAGAAGTTGCACCCACGAACCAAATTACTTGGAAAGGTGAGTCAGAAGAGGTCAAAGAAACTACAAATGAACTTTATATAATTTTTGCACTCGGTTTGCTCACAGCATATTTAGTAATGGCTGCAACATTTAACTCTTTTGTCCACCCATTTATAATTATGCTTACAGTACCATTGGCTGTTTTTGGTGGTTTAGTTTTTATTCTATTTTTAAACAGCTCAATAAATATTTTTTCACAAATTGCTCTCGTAATTTTAATTGGAATATCAACTAAAAATAGTATTTTAATTGTCGACTATACCAATCAAATAAGAACGACTGGTAAGGATTTGGTAAGCTCAGTAAAAGAAGCATGTAGCTTAAGATTTAGACCAATTATGATGACATCAATAAGTACCATGATAGCAATGATACCTTTAGTAATCGGTAACATTGGACCAGGTGCTGGGGAAGCATCTAGACTAGCTGTTGGAGCAACTATACTTGGAGGGATGATAATTTCTACTTTCTTTACACTATATGTAACACCAACAATGTACTTGGCACTTGCTAAAAATAGTA
>Ga0233438_10002310_pt1 | contig 19308 bp, 19 predicted proteins | sample SI_123_September_FD_182720 | JGI IMG/M metagenome (GOLD analysis project Ga0233438, IMG submission 182720) | Seawater microbial communities from Saanich Inlet, British Columbia, Canada - SI_123_September2016_10_MG | ecosystem: Environmental > Aquatic > Marine > Inlet | place: Canada: British...
CTGAATGGCTGTGCAAGCGAGAATGACGGCCAATGCGCTACAAGCAAGAGAAACATAGCGCCCGCAAAAAAAGAGATTGATAAAGCCAGCCAAACCTGCGAGAAAAAACATCGCATATGAAATGATCAGAGGAGGCACGTGAATTTGACGCCAATAGCTGACCAGGGCAGGTACAAGGGGTTGGATCTCATGCTGGCTCTGGGGTAGCCAACTGCCATAGAGAAACATGGTCGCTGCCGTGAGACTGGCCAGCCAGCCAAGTTGCTGGATGCCATACGCGCGAGCTATATAGAGATAACCACCCATGGTGGCCCAGGCAAACCACAAAAGACTTTCCCAAAGATTGGACAAGGGAAATCTCTGAGCTTCGATGCCACGCGCAACAATCGCCAGAGTCAGGGCAATGAAGCCGACGGCCATGACAAATGTAGCTATCTTGAGCAAGGTCTTGCGAAAATCAGCATTTGGCCTCAGCCCTCCGGAAATCACAAAGGCCCAGAAAGAAGCCATCGAAGAAATGCCCGCCGTATTGGTCAGATACATTTGGATTTCAGACACGATTATTTCCTCTCTCCCAATTTTGCAGCCAAATCTTTGAGTGCAATCTCAAACCCGACTTTCGCCTTGCGCGAAGCTCCACCGAAGTACAAGCCACCATTTTCGATGGACGCCCACACATGCCTGTGCGGTACGGCTGCAAGCATCACACCCGCCATGATGATGAAAAATGCAGCATATGTGACCGGCAGGCCTGGATCACATTTGTATTGGAGGCCAGTTATCGGGATCGCTTCTTTAAAAGTAAATTTGACATCGCCCAGATCTACGGTTTGACCTTTTGCCACCGTCGTCAAAAGGCGTGGTTGCTCCACCTGAGGTATCTTTGCAAATAAGCGCATTTCGCTGCCATCAGTCGGTAAAGACATGATCAAGATCATATCGCTGGTCAAAGGCAGCATTGCTGCATAGCGATTACCCATCGAATTCAGGTCAAATTTTCTTTCCTTGCCATTGAACGCCACCACCAGTTTATCGAGGCCCCAGCTGCTCTGGTAGATGTCCACGCCATCATAAGAAAGGGGATTGTTGACCGAGATTTCACCCTGGGTGATTTCCTTGCCCTTTGCGTCACGCACGGATAAAAGCGAATACCATTGCTTTGCTTCACCAGAAGGGTAGTTTTCACGTCTCGTAGATTGCACTCTAGCCGTCCAGTCAGGGATCTTACCCACCCAGAGCTTGGCGTGGCTGGCATCTTTAAAATCTAAACTCTCGCGCATGAGGACAGGCTTGAAACCGTTGAATCCCGTCCAAGAAGTAATGCTCACTCCAGCCAATAAGCTCAAAAGACCAACGTGGGTGACGGATGCTGCGAGTCGGCCATATTTACCGGATTGTGCGCGGAGACGATGACCTTCGACCTCCACCTTATAACCCATACGAGTAAGCCTTGAGGTAAGATCCGCCATGATGGCAGTCTTTTGGTCTGGATCGGCGATCGACACAAGGTGATGCACCGGCAAACGATTTATTTCTCTCATGCCAAAGAAAGGCAGTTGCTCGTTGATGGTTTTGATTTTTGGAAAAACTCTCTGAAAGCTGACGACAATCATGTTTAGTGTCATCATCGCTGTCAGGGCAAGAAACCACGGCGTATGAAAAATGTCGGATATGCCCAGCTTGATCATCCACTGAGCCATCTCCGGGTTGAAAGCCTCAAAGACCTTATCTTGACCGACCTGGCCTTCCTGTGGGCACCATGCACCCAATAGCACGGTAATCGCCATCAACACCATAAGAAATACCGAAAGCTGCACCGAGGCGAAAGGAGAGATTTTGCGCCCCCCACGAACAGCTTTTTTTTCTGCAACAGGATCTATTTCTAATTCTGGCTCTAAATTTGGCTTAGTGATGATAGTGGGTTCCATTTAGTGCTCCTGGCCAAAACTCGTCGCATCAAACTCATTGATCAGCTTTTGAGCTTCTTTAAAGTTGCCGCGATCAATAGCCTGGAAAATCTGCTCGCTAGACGCCAAGTCGTCTTTGATAGTGCGCCAGGCTTGAGGATCACGCCCCTGAACGGAGTCTTGTAAATCGGCCACATCATCGAGTAGATGAGCGTAATGATCCAAATCGACCAGCAATGCCTCTTCTATTTTTGCCATGATCGCCTTTTCTAGAGGTTTCAATAATCCATCAGAAAAGACCGCGATCTTGAGATGACCGCGCTTGAGGACGCAAGGCTCGTTGGTATCAAAAACTGCGATTCCGGCACGACCGAGCAGCGAGTGCAACTCTGCCAGATCACCCTTGGTCTTGCCAGCGGCTAGCTTAAAGATAACAGCCATTTTGTATGAGCTTTGCGGATCGCTCTGCCCGGCCGGAGGAAGGCTCCTGAGATAATCAACCGAGTTTTGCTTGACTATCTCTAACCGTTCGCCATAGACAGGCAAGAGTACGGCTATATCGTCCGGCACTATCTGTGATACTAGAGTCAGTCTGGCCTGACTGTCCAAAAGTCTTTCTATCTCTGGGGCAATGTCATTCAGAGCTCCAAGTACCAGGACTCTTTCGCCTTTCAGATTGATTGCCGTTGGATGATAATGCATCTTAGTTATTGCGGATCAGGATGTAATCAATGAGGCCGGACAATGCTGTCTTGCTGTCGGATGGCGGCAGGATAGCCAACGATGATCGAGCCTTATCGGCGTACGATTGAGCAAGCGCCCGTGATTTTTCAAGGCCCTTGGAAAAGGTCATTAGTTGGAGAGCACGATCCAAGCCTTGCTTTGATTGGACGGCCTTGGACTGTATCAACTCGCTAAGCTCCAGCGATGCGCTATCTCCACTTTCGAGGACATAGAGAAAAGGAGCCGTGATGACGCCATTGCTGAGATCGCCACAAGCAGGCTTGCCGGTGATTGCCGGATCACCCGTGATATCTAGCATATCGTCGACGATCTGAAAAACGATACCGAGGTTGGTGCCGTAGTCTTTGAGCGCCTGCACCACTTGGTCGGACTGGCCGTTTAGTATTGCACCGGCATGCGCACCTGCGGCGATCAGCGATGCGGTCTTGCCCACAGATTTTTGGATATAAGCATCCCAATCTACTGTGGTGCTAAATTGCTGGTTCATTTGTTTGATCTCGCCCGAGCAGAGATCCCCAAGGACTTGACCGTAAATGCCTACAACGATTGGATTCATGATGCGGGCCAGGCAGATGGAGGCCTGGGCAAAGAGCAAATCGCCCATAAGCACGGCAAGCTTGGGGCTGTACTTGCTGTTGATAGTCTCTTTGCCACGTCTGGTAGCGGCCTGATCGATAACATCATCGTGCACCAGGGATGCACTATGTATCAACTCGGTAAGGACTGCCAAAATAATATGCAGGCGAGACATCTGACTGTGCGCAGGAGAATTGGGTCTCAGTGAGGCTTTGCTTGCAAGCAAAGTGACTAGAGGACGGATGCGCTTGCCGCCAGCTTTAAAAAGCATGCCGAGCAAGGATGATATCGAGGCGCTATCGTCGATTAGATTGGTGTTGAGCCAGGTCTCTACCTGTGCCATCTCGTCCTTGACCGGTTTGATCAAGTCGGATATTTCTACACTCTGACCGCAAGTTGTCATGCGCCCTCTGATATTGATCCCAACGCTGATTATCTCAGGCTTGCCATGATATTTCCCGTAGATACGTCTCATATGGAGATTTCTTGATGAAATCCCTGATATGTGCTTAATTTTTGCTACTCTGGGCACATTGAAATTGAGAAAGTGAGGTCATGATTTGTTTCACGATTTACGCAACAAATTGGTGCAAGGACAAATAAGCTTCAATGAGGCTCTCCCTCAGGCTCTACCCGAGCTCAGAGGCAAGGTCAGCGATGACAAGCTCCTCTGGCTTGCCAGCGAGTTGTCGGGTTACAACGAGGCCATCGCTTATTTTCAAACCGAGCATCACGGACTGCCGGCTTATCGCATCGTCCCCGGCCAACTCAAATTGATGACGCCTGATGGCAATGTCCAAGATCTAAACCATCCCTATGCCAGGCGCAATGAGATCTTTTTGAGCGCTCCCATTAGCTGGATAGAGGAGTTTACGACTTGGCCAGGAGAGGTCTCCTATGTCGAAGTCGCCGAGCTGACCAATTTTATGGCTCCCGGTGGTGGTGGCGTAGTCTGCGTCACCGACAAGGGCGAGTTAAGGCGCATCATTGCTACATTTCGCAACCAATTTATCTCGCTACTCGAAAAAGTGGCAGCAGAGCAAGCCGGAGCTCCTCAGGCCTAAATATTATTTAAAGCCAACTCTTGTACTTGCTCGATCTCGATATCAATATTGATCGGCCGCGAGAGTATATCTTGATAAAAGTCTATGCGTCTCACCCTGTCTTGATGGCTGAGGTTTTGATAGTCTCTGAATCCTGAGATGAGATCAAGCCATATGGCAGCATCCATACTCACACCAGACTGATCGTTATGATTGAGTCGCATGGCTATATCCACCATCAAGTCGGCAAAGTTCGCTGTACGAGCACGGCAATTGACATAGAGCCTGTCTTTTTCGATCGCCATGCCCAGCCTGAGAGCAGCTATATAAGCCGCGCGATTGGGGCGCATCTTGAGCAGCTCGTCCTCCAGCAGGACTAGATCAAAATCGAGATAAGAGCTAAGATTGGGCACCGCATCCGGCACCATAAGTGGTGGCTCAAAGCCGGTCTTTTTGCGCTCACCGATAATACCGGCCTGCTCGAGTGCCTGAGCATACGCCGAAGGACCGGCAAGAGCAGCCATGCGCTTTTGCCGATCTATTTGCAAACGCATGTGAGTGTGCTCGTAGATAAAGCACAGAGCGGCAGAGATCACCAAAAGTCCACCAAAATAAGTGATAGAAAGAGGCAAGAGGGCCGAAGTAGCGGCATCATCCGGGAAATAAAGGAAAAGCTGATAAATGGCAAATACGTGAAAGAGACCGACCAAAAAGGCGCAGACCGACATGGCAGCCACGCTCAATCGCTCTGGAGTCATGCGATAGCACACTATAAGTGCCAAGATGCATGCAGTCCAGTCCAGGATGCCAGCAAAAAGGTCAAAAACATGAAACTGCCTGAGAACGATAAAATGACCGGAGACAGCCCTCAAAGGCAGTATCATCGCCTCAATCGCACCAAAAGCACAAATGGAGACTGCGATCGGCGTGACTAGAGCCGAAAGAGACAAATGGGTGCCTGATTGCCTGCGTGACCTCATTGGTCAAATATATCATGACAATTGACATGCGCAATTAACATATAATCAATCACATGCCACAGCCTCTCGCCAAATCCAGCCAAATGCCCGAGCTGCGCATCATCTCGTTGATCGCCAGCGCTACCGAGATCATCCACGCTCTAGGCTTGGGCGACAAACAAGTCGGTCGATCACACGAATGCGATTTTCCCATGGCAGTTCGAGACCTGCCTCAATGCACAGCACCAAAATTTGACGTGGATGCCTCCAGCATCGAAATAGACCTGAGGATCAAGTATATCCTCGAAAACTCGCTATCGGTCTACAAAGTCGATGCCGAGATCATAGACGAGCTGGCACCGACTCACATCATCACCCAGGCTCAGTGCGAGGTTTGCGCTGTCAGCCTCAAAGATGTAGAGGAGGCTGCGTGCAATCTTATCCATAGCAATCCAAAGATCATCTCCCTTTCGCCTGACTGTCTGGAGGATTTTTATGATGATCTCTTATTGCTGGGAAAGGCCCTGGGTGTAGATGAAAAAGCCCAGGCATTGATGGCCGAAATGCAGGATTATGCATCTGATATAAAGATGAGAGCCGCCCAAGGCCAAAACCCCGGCGCGCAACCGCCGCGAGTCGCTGTGATCGAATGGATACAACCGTTGATGGCTGCAGGCAACTGGGTCCCTCAGTTTGTTCAAATCGCCGGCGGCATCAATCTTTTTGGAGTCGCAGGCCGACACTCCCCCTGGATGCAGATGGAGGATCTAATCGCTAGCAATCCAGACGTGATCGTCGTCACTCCCTGTGGCTTTGATAACGAGCGAACAGCTCAAGAAATACCCCTTTTGCTCGAGGCAAAAGGCTTTACCGACCTCAAGGCGGTAAGGGAGCATCGGCTCTATCTGGCGGATGGTAATCAATATTTTAATCGCCCGGGGCCACGGCTCAAGGAAAGTCTGCGGATCATGGCCGAAATGATCCATCCGGACATTTTTGAGCGTTCTTTCGACCACAGCGTGTGGCGTGCATGGTAGAAAAGGCCAAGAGAGAGCTGGTCCAGGCTCTGGCACTCTTGCCGGTACTGATCGCCATGAGCAACCCTCCCGACCTCACCCCTTTGATTTTTAGCATCTATGTAGCTCAACCTGGCAATATCGCTCATCATAAAAGACTCCTCTTGATCAACTTGCTTTTTGCCTGGTTGATCACCGCCTGTCTGGCCCAGATCAATGCCTGCCTCGAAAGTCCCAATTATTTTTTTGCTGTGCTTGGCCAAAAAAGTTTTTTGCCTGCCATGTTAGCTAGCGCTATCTGTGCCCTGGGCATGGCAGCTACGCTCATATCTTTTAGACCAGCCCATCTCTCGAGCCTTGGCGTTTTTTTAGCCGGTGGTGCCAGCGGTGCCATAGCTTTTTGCGCAAGCAAACCCGATCTTATTGTGCATCCAGATTTGATCGGAAGGATCTTTTTAATCTTAGGCGGGATCAACGGACTGGGTTTAGCCACGGCATATGGTGGCTCTCCCGAGACAAACCAAAAGCAAATGAGATCCACAATACGATCTATTTTTACTTATGCGGCTCTAGCTCTCTGTCAGACAATAGTACTGTGCGCCCTCATCTCAATATGCAGGACATACGTGCATGACTGATGGCAATAGCCAGTGCATCAGAAGCATCATCGGGCTTGACGATCTTATCCAATACCAAAAGCTTGGCCACGGCCCACTGTACGTCTTCTTTTTGGGCCTTGCCATAGCCAGTCACTTGTTGCTTGACCTGCATGGGCGTGTACTCTCCGGGCAAGATAGAACGACTGGCGAAGGTCTCGAGGATGACTCCTCGCGCCTGAGCTACCGGCACGAGAGTCTTGGCGTTTTTAAAAAAGAAAATGGCCTCTACGCCTGCTTCATCAGGAGAGTACTCGTCGATCAGACTATGTAGATCCTCGCGTATCATCTTGAGCCTGTCACCAGCAACGAGAGTCTTGGGGGTAGAGATGATGCCAGAAGCAATATATCTAAAGACATCGGAGCCCATCCAGTCGATGACTCCAAAGCCGACTGTAGCAGTGCCAGGATCGATGCCCAATATCCGGCGAATCGGTCTATTGTTGGCTTTGCCATTATTGGGACTCTTGATGTCGTCCAAGACTGATTCCACTAATTGCTCCAATTGCTCCAAAATTTGGTTAATAGAAAGATAAAACAGCTAAACAAGTGTAACATTGCTTTGATGTTCAGCACAGTGATACCAGAAAGCACTATCAGCGTCTCACCCAGACCAGGTCGTCTCGAAAGGACGCCGGGTCGCATCAAGTTACCGATCGCCTTTTTACTTGGATCGGTGCTGGCACTTGCGACCCCTGGCATCGACATGCATTGGGCGGCCTGGTGTGGGCTGGCACCACTCATAGTGCTGACTCGCGCAGCCACTAATCGCAGCCAGGCGTTTTTTACCGGTTTGTCGTTCGGTGCTGGTTATTACGCGGTGGCGCTCAGCTTTTTTTTCGGGCTTTATCCGTTATCCTGGCTCGGTGTGCACGATGCATTTGCTGTGCAGCTCGTAGCCGGCATCTGGCTTGTCGAAATACTGCACTACTCGCTATTGTTTGGAGCTTTTTCACTAGCCCAATTTTGCCTGCCTATGCGATTAGGCTTTATCCCTGGTCATAAAAGACCATATTTTCCCTTCATGCTTTCTCTGCCTTTCATCTGGATCTTTTTGCAATGGGTGCTGGCACCGTCCCGTTTATTTTTAGGCAGCCCCGTCAGCCAGCTTGCCTACACTCAGGCAAGCAACCTGCCACTGATACAAGTGGCATCAATAGGTGGCAGCGCCTGTATCGACTTTATAATAGTCGCCGCCAATTGTGCCTTGGCGCAGATCATCATCGAGTTTAGCGATCTGGCACGTCGACTGGGTCAGAGGACCGATCAACTCAATACCAAGATCGGAGTCGTATTTGACATCGCTCTCATCGCATTGGTCGTCGCCTCTATCATGAGCTGGGGAAATAGCCGGCTCAAAAGAATCGAAGAAGAAATAAGACCGGAGCGAGCAGCGAGAATCTCGCCACAATCACCACCGGTAGCGGTGGCAGTAATACAAAACAATATCTCGATCGAAGAAGAAAAATTCAATACTGTTTCGATAAACGAATTGATAGGCAGACTCAAAGGATTGACGGACGATCTCGGTTCGACCATGGTCATATTGCCAGAAGGCACTATTAATTCGGATCAATCAGCACCTCATCTGCTAAAGGATTATTTGCGCGATCTGGCGGATAAGCAAAAAAAAGAGATCCTGGTCGGCATCATCGAACCTCGCAAGGACAACAAATACATCAATGGAGTCAGGATCTTTAGCCCTGCCAATCCCAAAGATGACATCTACGCCAAGCAACTGCTCACACCCGTGGGAGAGTCATTGCCTTTCGTCCTCAATCAGGTCAAGCAAAAGAGCGATGCCAAAAATTTTGAGATCAAATCGTTTGACGCATCCACAAAGACCAAACTGGTGGATTCGGTTTTTGGCGATATAGGCATAGCCATATCAAACGAAGTCATCTATCCAAAACTCATGGCGGATCGGGCTCGAAGAGGCGCCAGCTTGTTTGTGGTGGCAGCCAATCTGGGATGGTTCCACAATAGCTCTCTCAATCGTCAACTGCTGGCTTGCGCCACCCTGCGCGCCGTCGAAAACAAGCGCTATCTGATACTAGCGACTAATACCGGTATCTCCAGCATCATCGATCCGGCAGGTGTGGTTTCCAGTCGGTCTTATCCTCTCAAGAGAGGAGTACTGCTGGACACTGTACAATTCATCTATTCAAAGACTCCCTTCACCAAATTGAGATGGCTATGAAGATTTCTCATTTTATGATCCGCCTGACTACAGCTCTCATCCTCTCTCTGGCCACTTTCACCTATATTGCCACCATTAGCGAGGCCTCCGCAAAGATGCCACAGGTAAAGCTCGGGGACCAGATAGTCAATTTAGAGGTAGCGTCCAGCACGCAAGAGATCCAGGACGGACTCATGTGGAGGACTGCGCTGCCCGAGACCCAGGGTATGGTCTTTCTTTTTCCGGATAAGCGCGCCGTACGGTTCTGGATGTTCAATTGCTTTATCAATCTGGATATGATCTTTATAAAAGACGGCAAGATTGTCGAAATCGCAAAAAACGTACCTCCTTGCAAATCCAAGACCCCAGAGGACTGCCCCCTATATCCAGAATCCGGCCAAATATCAGTCGAAAAAGTAATCGAAGTAGCCGGGGGTTTTTGCGACAGGCACAAGGTGCAAATCGGTGATCCAGTACAGATCGATCTAGAAAAATAAATTGAAAACACAATCCGAACTCAGATCTCATATCCAACTGAGCGATCCACAAAATAATGGTATCGCTAGACTGCGTATCAAACGCCCCGATCTGCGCAACGCTCTGCACTCAGAAATGTGGCAAGAGATACAAAGCAAGATAGAGTCTCTGTACCCAAGCGACGTCAGAGTGCTGGTGATAGAGGGTGAACAGGGGGTCTTTACCGCTGGAGCGGATCTCAACGAGATTAAAACAATAGGTCATGATCGCAATCTTGCCACAAAGATCTGGACATCGATCTATGCAGCTCTAGATGCCGTGTATGCAAGTCCCTTCGTGACTATAGCCAGCATTTCCGGCCCATGCCTGGGCGGTGGTCTCCTTTTGGCGACGGCATGCGATCTGAGGTTTGCTGATGATACTGCCAGGTTTTCTCTACCAGTCGCCGTCAAGGGCATCGGCCTCGACTCGGCCATACTCTCAAGAGTAGCTGAGGTAATCGGAGTTGCTGCGCTCAAGCATTTGATCTATTGCGGCGACACTATCGATCACCACAAGGCCTCAAGTATAGGCTTGTTAAATGAGTGCTGGGCAGCCAGCGAACTCGAGACCATGACCATGCAAAAGGCTCTGGCCATCGCCTCAAACAACATCGACGTGATCCTTGCCACCAAAAGGGCCTTGCATCAAGATAGATGTCAGTCTAAAAACGAAGACCAGAGCCAGATAATCGAGTCTTATCTTAGACTTGGGTGACGGCCTTGATCTCAGGCATTTCTTCTTTGATCATTTTTTCGACGCCCATCTTCATGGTCATGGTCGAAGAAGGGCACATGCCGCAAGCGCCGACCAGATGCACAAAGACTTCGTTGTCTTTGACATCGACGAGCTCGATATTGCCGCCGTCCATCATGAGCATGGGTCTGATCTTATCAAGGATGGCTTCTACTTTTTCTTTCATTGCAAAACGTGCCCTTAAAAAGTGTTTTGAAAAACAAGTCTGATTCTAAAATTTTACCGGATAACCATAATATTCACAGCCTAATACATCTTTGCATCCAAATAGACCGTATTTTTTTATAAACTGTCTCCTAGCTTCTTAAGCTGTAATAAAGGCTTTAAGACTCAAGCCAAACCTGGGATATTCTTAGGCATTGCATCCCTATATGGGTAAGCTAAAGGAGTAAAAAGAATGGCAAGAGTAGCAATCAATGGTTTCGGCCGTATCGGCAGAAACGTATTTCGCGCTTATTTGGAAAGCGCTCCTTCCGATCTCGAGATCGTTGCCATCAACGATCCCATGCAAGATCTAGAACAGTCAGCACATCTGTTGCAGTACGACTCGGTCGGCGGCATCCTCAAGCACGAAGTCACCCATAACGAAGACAGCCTGGTTGTCAACAGCAAAAAGATCCTCTTTACCCGTGAGAAAGACCCTGCAGCCTGCCCCTGGGCCAAGATGAACGTAGACATCGTTCTCGAATGCTCTGGCGTCTTTACCAATGCCGAAAAAGCAAAGGCCCACATCACTGCTGGTGCCAAAAAAGTATTGATCTCGGCTCCCGCATCCAACGAAGACATCACTATCGTCCTCGGCGTCAACGATAAAGAATACGATCCAGCAAAGCACAACATTGTCTCCAATGCTAGCTGCACCACCAACTGCCTGGCTCCAGTAGCCAAAGCAATCGATGACGCATTTGGTATCGAAGAAGGCTTGATGACCACTATCCACAGCTATACTCTCGATCAAAAGCTGCTCGATGGCGCTCACTCCGATCTTCGCAGAGCGCGCGCAGCTGCTCTTTCGATGATCCCTTCGTCCACCGGTGCTGCAAAGGCCATCGGTCTGGTCATGCCTCACCTCAAAGGCAAGCTCAACGGCTTTGCCATGCGCGTGCCCACTCCCAATGTCTCGGTAGTAGATCTGACCTTCACTGCCAAAAAAGACATCACTGTCGAAGAAGTAAACGCAGCCGTCAAGAAGGCAGCCGAAGGCCCCCTCAAGGGTATCCTCGCCTATTGCGACAAGCCACTGGTATCGATCGATTTCCAGGGCAACAAGTTTTCTTCGATCTACGACTCTGCACTCACCATGCAAGTCGGCAAGAGAATGGTCAAGATCCTTGCCTGGTACGACAACGAATGGGGTTACAGTAACCGCCTCGTCGAATTGGCTACCCTCGTCGCCAAGAAGCTGCCCGTAGCAGCCAAGTAAGGTCCGTTAGATCGAGGGCCGGGTCTAAGACCCGGCCCTCTTTTTTATCGATGCAAAAAAGCAAAGGGAGAGTATGAAGAAGACCGTTAGCGATTTGAATAAAGCAGACCTCAAAGGCAAGAAGGTTCTGGTGCGTGTGGACTTTAACGTGCCCCAAAACAAGGATCTCACCATATCCGATGATTCGCGGATCAGAGGTGCTTTGCCGACAATACAATATTTGAGAGATGCTGGTGCAAGAGTGATCCTCGTCTCGCACCTGGGGCGCCCAAAGGGCACCACGCAAGAACGCATGACGCAAAGCAAATACTCTCTAAAACCAGTTGCTGACTATCTCAAGATCCCTTTTTGCTCTCAGTGTATTGGTGAGGAGGCAAAGGAAAAAATAGCAAAGATGGCTGATGGCGATGCCATTTTGCTGGAAAACGTGCGTTTTCACGAAGAAGAAGAAAAGAACGACTCTTATTTTGCCAAGCAACTAGCGGATCTCGCTGATCTCTATGTAAATGACGCTTTTGGCACCGCCCATAGGGCGCACGCCTCGACCGAAGGCGTGACAAAATATCTAAAACCAGCCGTAGCTGGCTTTCTCGTTGCTAAAGAAATAGAAGTCCTGTCCGAGACACTGGACAACCCGATCAAGCCTTTTGCCACCATTATTGGTGGCGCCAAAGTATCCAGCAAGATCGGCGTGCTCGACAATCTCCTGGGACGCGTACAAGTAATGGTGATAGGCGGAGCCATGGCCTTTACCTTTCTCAAGGCGATGGGCAAAAATTGCGGCAAGTCACTAGTCGAAGAAGACCGCGTGGACTATTGCAGACAGTTGCTCGAAAAGGCACAAACAAAGGGAGTGACCATGGTCTTGCCTGTGGACGTGGTAATTGCCGATAAGCTCGAAGCCGGTCAAAAGACCCAGATCGTCTCCGTGGACGACATACCCGACGACAAAATGGGACTCGACATTGGACCTCAATCGATCAGCGCAATCATACAAGCTCTAAAACCATGCAAGACTATCTTATGGAATGGTCCATTGGGAGTTTTTGAAATAGAGGGCTTTGAAAAAGGCACCTATGCTTTAATGGACTTTCTGGTTGAAGCAACTAAAAATGGTGCAAAAACTATTGTAGGCGGAGGCGACTCGGTGTCAGCCCTTAAGCAAAAAGGCATCCAGGACGATCAGTTGACTCATGTGGGCACCGGTGGGGGAGCAACTCTTGAATATCTCGAAGGGATCGAATTGCCGGGCATCAAAGCCCTCGAGGACAAGACTGCCTGATCGCCGCACTTATTTATTGACCTGCCTGTCTTTGCTGTCATTGTTAATGACCTCGGCCGGGCCAGCCCTGGCCGAGACCTATTATCTTGACGGCAAGCCGATCAGCCAAAATTATTATCAGGCAGCCAAATTGCTCAATGAGTCAGTGCCACTCTTGCAGAGCAATCGCAACCAGGAAGCCCTCGAAAGATTGACCACCGCCTCGCAGCTGGCTCCAGAGATCCCAGAAGTCCACAATAATATGGGTCTAGTTTTGGCTAAGCTCGGACGCAATGCCGAGGCCTTGCAAGAGCTCGAAAAAGCAAAAGCAATGAAGCCCGACCTGGCTGCAACCTGGGTTACGCTAGGTGGCTTGTACCAGTCTCAAGGCAGGATACAAGACGCCATTGCTACGTATTCGGAGTTTCTCAAAAGATTTCCCAGTCACAGCGAGGCAAACAAGATCCAGAGTCTGGTCAATGGCCTCAAACGCGAGGTCAACTCGGGATTTATCCGCAAAGTTGACCCAAACGCCACCGATTATCTCGGCGAACTGGGCAACTCGGTCAAACGCTGGCCGCCAGAAAAAATGCCGATCAAGATCTATTTTAAATCAGGCCATGGCGTGCCGGCCTTTAAGCCTATATACCAGCAGATCCTCGAAGAATCCGTAGCGACGTGGGAGCAAGCCAGCCAGGGCGCTATCTCTTTTCAGAGGGTCGATAGTCCTCAAAAAGCCGATATCGTATGCTCCTGGACCAATGACCCCTCTACTTTTTCCAACCGCGCCGAAGCCGGAGAAACGATCCTCTATGCTAATCAAAAGGGCGTAGTTAAAGGCACAGTGACCATTCTTACAGTCCCATTGATGGTCGAATTGCCTGTCACCGAAGCTAGATTGAGACAGATCTGCCTGCACGAAATCGGTCATGCCCTTGGCTTTGGTGGCCATACATCCAACCCCGATGATGTGATGTTTTACTCTCTCCAGGTCTCCGATCAAATCAAAAACCTTTCTGCCAGAGACATTAACAGCCTCAGACAGCTCTACAAATAAAATGGGAAAAATACTAATGAAGGGGGAAAATCCCCAATTGTGATCCGCCTGCCCCGGACCTAATATAGCCTCATCAGCGCACCACTGGCAACGAGGCAGCAAGACGATGAGCATGTTTAACCACCCCAGAGACGAAGAAAAACTCTGTCAGGTCCTCAAAGCATATGTAGAAGAATGGGGTCCCGAAAATGTCATCGTATCTGTGCCTGAGCACTGGAGCGAATACTCCTCCAACTCACTCGGTCGCGTCAGATTAGAGTTTTCGACCGAAAACACTGTATCTATCAGAGTAGAGTACGATTTTGTCCGCCTCAGCTATGACGTCAATCTAGTCGCTGCGGCTGCCTGATAGACAATAGAGCATCATACAAAAAGCAGGATCTGGTGCAGGTCCTGCTTTTAAGTATGCAAAAATAAGCAGAATTTGTTTAGGCCAAAATTTTAGACCAAAATCTTAGACCAAATCAAAAACGAGACATCTCTATGACAGCTTGCTGCCAGGAGGTATTACCAGCAATCACGCCTGATACCAGTTGTGTAGCGCGATAATAGGCAGGCGCAAAGTCAGACTCAGCAATGACCATCTCGATGGTCTGCTCCCTGATCAAAGCCGTTTCCACCTCACTGAGTATCACCAGATATGGTGCCACCTTGGACTCCACCAAGAGAGAGAGACTCATGAGAGGAGAGCGACTATGGCAGTAGTGTGCAACGCCGCCGAGGTTTTGCATATTGATCGCCATACCGGACTTGGTGCCTAGATTTGCCATGCCATTGCGGATAAAGAGTTTGAGATTGGCAAAGTCAATCATGCCTGCTTTGTAGCGTGCAAGGCTATCCAGCAATAGAGTGTAAACTTGAGCCGTGATGAGGCGCATCTCGACAAGCGCGCGACCAAAGCTCACGCCATGAGAGAGGGCATATGACCGAGCTTTTTCAAAGTCTGCGCGCGAAATGATCTGAGACATCTGAGCCAGCTCGGCCAGGCCATTATCGCAAAAGGCACTATTGGGCGAGATGCCCATGTCTTCGAGCACTTGCTCCAGAGGCATAAACTCGAGTACGGCTCGACGGCAAGCCTTGAGCAACCATGGTCTATAAATGACATTGTGCTGAGACATGACCAGAGCCTTGAGCATCTCCCGGCGGTCAGAAAAAGCAATAAAGCCTTTTTCGTACATATAATCGAGTAGCTTTTTACCACTTTGATGTGCGCTTTCTTCGACTTCGCTCAATAGCTGCGCCGTCAAAAGCCCCGAAAAGCTTACGAGATCGCGGGGAGTCAATTGCGTCGCGATAGCACTCGATCGTACGAAGTCCAGGGTAGTAGATAGTATCTTTTCGGCAGTGTCGGGAAAGATCGAAACATTGCGCAGAGCGACAGAGGATCGGCCTTGCTGGGTGTCGAGCACCGAGGTGTTTGTCTGTGTGGTAGGTAGGCCCAGTGTTGCTGTCATTTTGATACTAAATGTGGTGCAGGTGCGACAGGATGCCTTGATCTATATCTTGTCCGATCTAAAGCTAGCAGAAAGACACATGCCTTCCATGAAAGTTTCTTGATGAGAAATTTCGTAAAGACTGGCCAGCTAGCCAGCTAAATCGATAGAACATTATATGGTCTTAATGTGCAGTCTAGTCAACGACTTACTACGTACAAACACGTAGGCGATCGCTGATATTTAATCATTGGAGATTTTGGACGAAGCACACTTTGCGCGACTGATGATCGTACCAGATCAGTTTGTGCTTGAGAGTTGGATACTCGGTATTAAAGTACAGCCTAGTCTCGATACTCGAAGTAGGCTCGAGAGTAAACATGTATCCTGAGTCCTCGTCCTTGCCCTGACCAATAGGACACTTGTTTTTGTTGCTATCCAAAAGATAAAGATCCATGGAGCTCAATCTCTTGTTGCTGTTATTTGTGATCAAGACATCCAATCTCAATTGATTGCCCAGGATCTTGTCTTTGATGATCTTGCTGGCCTTGACTTCGACTTCGAGACCTTCGAGATTTTTGAAGGCAATTTTTTTGGTGGGCTCAGTGAGTACAGGCATCAATAGGTCGGTGTCTATGCTGAGATTGAGGTTGTCGCCAGGCTCGAGCGTCGCCGCTGTGCCGCGTTTCATCACGGCATGACCGGTGGCTAAAAGAGCTCCCAGGGCAGCACCACCGGCGATATTGTAGCCATGCATAGCGATGGTGTGCTCTAGTCCAAAGATCTGGTAAGCAGCAAGTGCACCGACGATAGCACCACCAGCGGCATTGGCGGCGATCATGCCAGCACCCTTGAGCTTGGACTTGGTGGTCGATGGCACAAAGCTATCTGCCTGGGCTCTAAATCTAAAAGTCTTGTTGCTGGGCAGGGTAAGCTCGGTAAAAGAAATCTCAACCCAACCAGGACGCTGTACTCTCCTGGGCGGCAAGACTCGACTGACCTTGCCTCTAAAAATTGTGCCCTCGGGGATGACCTTATTGTCTTCGACAAAGATGTCTTCGGTAGTCTTGGCTACGATCACATCGCCGACATGGGCTGGTAATGGATTGCCCTCCAGATCCTTGTCCAAAAGGCGCATGCCATTTGTCGGTACGCTGGATATATTGAGCTTGATCCCAGTGCCCTTGGGCACGCACATGGTGACGCCGCCCTTGAGAGTTTGCGATGACTCTTGAACGACCGACTCATTTTGCGATTGGCTCGTCTCTTGTGCATGGACTGGGATAGACAGCTGAGTAGCAAATGCAAGACTCGCCTGGATCAGAGCGATAGAAAGAGCAAAGGCACGTTTTGTCGCCAGCACAGCACAACCTCTTGTTATTTGAGGATCATCACGGAATGCCAAGTATAGCGTAAAATCCTCGCCAGCTCGGGAAATCTGGTATAAATAGGTGAGCCGAAACAGCAAAATTTACTAATGGTCGCAGAATCACAAGATCTACAAAATAAGACCAGCCGAAAAGCTGAAAACATAATAGTCTTGCGCTATGGTCCCGATCTTTTGAGCGAGATTGCCGCGCTTGCAAAGACCAAGCGCATGTACGACGCTATCATCGTCGATGCGACCCTGGTCGGTTATCTCTTTCCCGCCGAGATCCTCATCGAGTCCAATTATCTGGCTCAATCTATCCTCGAGATGTCGGGAGCTTTGATTTTTTTAAAGTCCGACAAGGCCGTGGCCATGGTGCGCGAATCACTATCTGGCCTGATGTCCTTTCATGTTTTTGACAATCATGCTCAACTCTTTGATTACTCGGCCTCACTGACCAAGTTTTTGCAAGCAGCCCTGGGAGAATCTACTAGTTTTCTCGACGAATCGACCGATCTCAGCCACCAGATCCTGATGTCTTCGATACCTGTACTCACACCAGTTGGATTAGAGCGCAAACTGCACCTAGAGAGTCATCATCGCCGCAATCTGATGCTGACACTGGTAGACAATTACACCCCAGTCGCCGGTCTCATCAATAAGGCAAACAACAATCAAAAGATCGATGAGGCAGATAGCCTCGAGAGACTGCGTGAGCTCGAAGCCGAAAAGCTCATCTATCCTCTTTTCCCTCGCATTCCTTTTCTTTCCAATTGCTTTAAAAACCAAACCGCGTTTTCTCTAAAAGATTACTTTTTAGCAGCAGGTCTCCTCACGCGACAGCAGCTCGATGATCTTTTGATGGAGCTAAACGGCATGCCGGTCAAACAAAAGATCCCCCTTGGGGCACTAGCCGTCAAACGCAATCTGCTCAATGCCAGGGCGCTCGAAATTGCTACTCAGGATCTGGCTTTCTATGGTCAGACGACTGATCGTGACAAAGAAAAAGTCACCACCAGTGGTGAAGAAGATAAAGTGCAATCGATGGTGGGCCACCTGGGCTCCATCGATCCTTCCAATCTGCTGCAAAACCTGGCCACCAATCGCGAGTCAGGCGTGCTCTCAGTCGAATACAGAGAAATGCAGTTTAGAGCAATATTTGAGACCGGCAAGATCACGCATGCCAAATTGGGCAAGCTCCTGGCCAACCATGCCGTGATCGAGTTTGCTTCTAATTGGAAGCAAGGGATCTTTGTCTTTATCCAGCGCACCCCTCCCCAGGATCTGGCCAAGGACAATTGCAAGATCGGCAAGGCGCTGGACAAATTGCTTTTAGATGCAGCGCTCGCTGGAGACAACGCTGAGGTCACCTGGAAAAAATTGCCCAAGGGACCGCAGTCGGTACTGGAAAAGAAACCCGATCCGAACAACCTGATGGATGACGAAAAGCTCGAGGATCCAAAAGAAAAATATGTCCTCAACAAGAGCGAACGCGCCATGATGAAAAAAATGTGGGGCGCACTCGATGGGCTACACCCAATCGCTGGCGTGATCCGCAACCTCGGCGATGTCACAACCGCTGACGCTGCCATGGCCATCGATAGACTACTCCACTACGATCTGGTCACAGTGCCGCAAGTAGATCTCAATGGACCACTATCCAAGTTTCAACAATTGGTCAAGCGCATCACAGAAACTATCACCGTGCAAAGATCAGAAGCCTTTTTACGGCTCAGCCTGCGTGACACACTTGGGTATTCCGGACGAGCGAGGGTTTTTATACTCTCTCGCAATGCGGATGTTGGCGTGGATATGGCTGCAGCTCGTTCTGCCGGTACCAGTCTTTCGCAAGTACTGCAGGACATCGAAGATTGGCAGGTCAAATATATAGAGTACGCATCGCAAGAACTCGACCGTAATCAATTGATGAGCATCATCCGTGAAGTGCATAAGGGCTGAGGAAAACAAAAAATGTCAAATATACAAAAAAGCTGCATGGCAGCGCTGGCCCTAGTCTCTATGATGTCGGCCATGCCAAAAACCCTCGCTCAAGCCCCTGCTCAACTGGTCGAGCCGATCAAGCAAGAGCGCCAGACTATCGATGCTTTTCCTCTACCAGCGATAAAAATTGCAGCAGCAGCTAATCCACGCCTGTCCAAGAGCGACCAGGCTCTGCTTTCTCGCGATGATTGCGCATTTGTCCGCAAAGCCCTGGCCAGCAATCCTATGCTTGGTGATGATATACGCGATCAACTAGTCCAGGACAGCGATCAAATGGTGATCGATGCTCTGCTGTCTGCCCAAAAGCTACCCGCGGCTCCTGCCTTGCATAAGCTCCTGGCACAAGCCCAGCCGAGAGTACGCGAAGCCCTGGCGCAAAATTCTTCCACGCCGCAGTCTATTTTGACGG
>Ga0233438_10002311_pt1 | contig 19304 bp, 18 predicted proteins | sample SI_123_September_FD_182720 | JGI IMG/M metagenome (GOLD analysis project Ga0233438, IMG submission 182720) | Seawater microbial communities from Saanich Inlet, British Columbia, Canada - SI_123_September2016_10_MG | ecosystem: Environmental > Aquatic > Marine > Inlet | place: Canada: British...
TATTTTAACAAAAAAAAAAAAAAAAGAAAACCTGTTTATATACCTTTTTTTATAAAAAAGTCTAAGCGAGTATCTATTGCAATGAAAAATATAATACAAGCTTCACGGAGTTCTTCTTATAAAAATAATTTTGTGTCAGAAATATTAAATATTTCGTCTAATAAAGGTAGTCTAAGAAAAGTAATTAAAAATACGCATTTAAAATCTTTTATTAATAAAAATTTTGCACATTATAGATGGTTTTAAATAAATTTTACATTTATTAGGACTTGAACCTAAAACCTTCGGGACCGAAATCCGATGCTCTATCCAATTGAGCCATAAATGTTTAATGTACATGTTTGCATTTATTTAAATTGTCTTCAATAATATAATATGATTCAACAACAAACTGTTTTAAAGGTATTAGATAACTCAGGAGCTAAATTTGTACGCTGTATAAAAGTATTAGGTGGGTTTAAACGAAAAATTGCTTTTACAGGAGACATTATTGTTGTTTCTGTAATATCATTAAGAAATAAATCTAAAATAACTTCCAGAGTAAAAAAGGGTGAGGTTCATAAGGCTCTTATAATAAAGTGTAAAAAATATAAGGATAAAAAAACAGGGTTTAATTTATCTTTATCTAATAATGCTGTTTGTTTATTGAATAAACAAAATAAGCCAATTTCGACAAGAATATTTGGTCCTGTGCCTCGTTTACTCAAAAAGCATAAATGGTTGAAAGTACTCAGCCTTTCTTCAGGTATATTGTAACATATAACAAAATGTTTTTTTTTAAAAATTATTTTAATAATATAATAAATTATGATTTATTAATAAAATTTAATTATAAATCAATAAAAAAATTACCTTCTATAAAAAAATTAGTACTTACTATATACTCTAAGAATTTCAGTAAATTACTTAGTTCCTCCTTATTACTTGAATTAATAACAAGTTCAAAAAGTGCGTTAGTTTTTTCAAAAAAACCTAATGTTGTGTTGAAAGTACAAGCAGGAGTTCCTGTAGGGTGTAAAGTTACTCTTAGGAAAAACAAAATGTTTTATTTCTTATCTGGGTTACTTCTATTTTCAATACCTAAGGGTTCTAACCTAACAAGTAATATGAATAAAAAAAATTATAACAGTTTTTCGTTCACGTTAAATAATATTTTTATTTTCCATATTGCTGAAAAGAATTACAACTTTTTCAAAGATTTAGATTTTATAAATATTTCATTAGTGACTAATTCTTATAATATAAATGAATTATTTCTAATTATTCGTTCTTTAAAATTTATTAAGTCTTTTTAATTTCTTAAAATATACATACATATTTGAGTGAAAATAACTCAATGGTAGAGTGTAATTTTGCCAAAATTAAAGTTGAGGGTTCAAATCCCTTTTTTCACTAGACAAATCAGGATAAGTGGTCGAGTGGTTTAAGGCGTTAGTTTTGAAAACTAAAGTATTATAAAATACCGTGGGTTCGAATCCCTCCTTTTCCTGTTTCTTTGGTTGTATAACATAATTGGGTTAATGTGTAAAATTGCAAATTTTATAATGACGGTTCGAATCCGTCTTCAACCTAAAAATAAAATGATAGTAACTTTAATTTCTACAATATTAAAAATCCTGGCCCTTATAGTACCTTTATTAATATCAATAGCATATTTTACTATTGCAGAACGTAAACTTATGGGTATTATACAAAGACGTAAAGGTCCTAATGTAATAGGGTTTATAGGTTTATTACAACCATTAGCCGATGGTCTAAAATTATTTTCTAAAGAAACCATTTTACCAAGTAATTCAAATGTATCTATATTTTTGATAGCACCTTCTATTACATTTGTTCTCAGTTTAATAGGGTGGGCTGTTATCCCGCTTTCAGAAGAAGTCGTTTTGTCTGATATTAATGTAGGTATTCTTTATTTATTTTCAGTATCCTCGTTAAGTGTTTATGGTATTATAATGGCTGGATGGTCTAGTAATTCTAAATACCCTTTTTTAGGAGCTTTGAGATCTGCTGCTCAGATGATTTCTTATGAGGTTTCACTAGGATTTATCATAATTAATGTGTGCATCTGTTCTGGGTCTTTTAATCTTACAAATATTGTGCTAGCACAAAAATATTTATGGTATATACTACCTTTATTACCTATATTTATAATGTTTGCTATTACAATGTTAGCTGAAACAAATAGGCATCCGTTCGATTTGCCTGAAGCAGAAGCTGAGCTTGTTTCTGGATATAATGTTGAATATTCTGCAATGACATTTGCCCTGTTCTTTTTAGGAGAATATGCTAATATGTTACTAATGAGTTCGGTTATATCTATTTTATTTTTAGGCGGTTGGTTACCTTTGATTAGTATATTTCCATTTACATACATTCCAGGTGTTTTATGGTTCAGTTTAAAAATGTCTTTAGGTGTATTTTTTTTTATTATTACTAGAGCAGCCTTACCACGTTATAGATATGACCAATTAATGTATATCGGCTGGAGATGTTTTCTACCGTTGTCTTTAGGGTATATGCTTTTAACAGCTGGTGTTTTAATAAGCTTTAATTGGCTTCCTTAAACTATATTTCGTTAATATAGTTATATATGTATATAGTTCTAATATTACTATCAGAAAACATGATGTCATTATTTGACTGTATACATCTGGGGGCGTTATTATTGTTGAAAATGTAAAAATTATTAAGTATATATATTTTTTACTGAATTTATATTTTTGTATCGTATATACTAATATATATATAAATATGTTTATGGTTAAACATATATAGTAAAGTTCGTATATGAAAGACACGTATTCTTGTATTTTAGCTTCAAAAAAAATTTGAGTATTTTTTTCAAAAAAACTTGTTGATTGATAACTCAAAAAAAAAGTCCAACTAAAAGGTAACATTATATAATACATACTTATTATAGTATATATCCATAGCAAGTTAAATTTAATAAATAACTTTTTTACGTTGCAGTACTCTTCAATATACATCCCAGGCTTAAAAAATACAAGTAAATTATAGGTCATAATTATCATTGTTATGCTGTTAGCACACATAAATACTAACGAAATATATGAATTAAATATTTCATTTAAATGCGTATATACGAAGTATAATTCATTGTTTTTATACAAAGTTAGTCCAGGTTTTATTATTATATATATAAGAGTATTTACATAGTAATAGCTTAAGTATATGTTAGAAAACCAAGATATTGCGATAAAAAACATACGGTATTTAATTTCATGAATATATTTTCTAATTGTAATCATATTTTTTAGGAAAATAGTTTAATTGGTAGAACGTTGGTTTCCAAAACCAAAGATTAAGGGTTCAAGTCCCTTTTTTCCTGTTATTGACATAATTTAAAAAATCTTTTTTTATTTTTTTTATATCACTAAACATTAACAAGATTACAAGTGTTAATAACAGTATTTGAAATATATTTATTTTCATTTTATAATAGTAATTTCTTATATATAAACAGGCTTATAGTTCAGTGGTAGAGCACACCGCTCATAACGGTTTAGTCGTAGGTTCGACTCCTACTAAGCCTACTTTCTAGCTTATGCATATAAATAAAAAGAAATATCATGATATTAAAATGTCTAACCTGCTAAAATCAAACAGTCTTTTATTTTTTTGTGAACAAACTTATAAAAAGGCTGTTATACAAACAAAAATAAAAAAAGAGTTATTAGGATTAAATTGCATTTTATACAACATAAGTTCAAAATTTACATATCAATGGCTTCAACAAACTGTATACAAATATATGTATTCTTTTTTTATAGGTAATCTTATGATATTAAAACCTTTACATAAGAATAACATTAAACTAAATATGAAAGATATTTATTTAGTAAAATTGAATAATAATTTATATTTACCTTATCAAATAAGAAAATTAAAGTTTGTTAGTCATTCTATTGTTTCAAAAAAATTTATAGGTAATTTATTATTTAATAATAAATTACTACCTATTGTCTTAAAAAAAAATATGTGTTATAATAAAAAAATATCGGAATAATATGATTCGAACATATGACCTCCTGTTCCCAAAACAGGCGCGCTACCTAGCTGCGCTATATTCCGAATCTTTTGAAGAGAGTAGGATTTGAACCTACGATAGGATATACCTAATAGATTTACAATCTATCACTTTAAACCGCTCAGTCATCTCTCCTTTTTTCGTACATTTAAATATTATTTTCTTTTAAGCTTTTTAGGTCTACATCCATTATGTGGACTTAGGTTGTTATGTTTTACGGCACATATAAAATATTTTTCTTTAATCTTTTTTATTATAAGTCTTTGATATCTTTTAAGGCCTTTAAAATGTATTGAGACAGGTTTTTTATTGTAAAGGTTTAAGGTACGAACAAACTTTTTTAATATGGATATTAAAGCGAATTTTTTAGTTTTTTGAGATCCTTTAAAACCTAAATCACCAGTACTAATTTTTTTTATTATTTTATTTTTATTGTTTGATAAAGCAAATATTATATTAGTATTTGTCATTTTGATATTAATTATATTTGACAATAAATAAGTTTTTTTAAAATTTTTTATTTCACTTATATTTTCATTAATATATTTTATAGAAAATATATTTTTTTCAATATTTTCCCTAAAGTAGTGATACATAAATTTTTCTTTAGTTTTTAATTCATAGTTTTTAATACTGTTAAAATACATTATTTTGTACTAGTAGTGTACTATTAAAAACATAAAAAATAAGATATTTTTTATATACAAATTTGTTATGGTTAATAAATCTAATGAAAGAATTACCTCAAAAAAACCTTTATTAAAAAAGTTAATAAAAGGATTAAAAAAAACAGGGGGAAGAAATAATACAGGTAAAATAACATCTTTTCATAAAGGAGGTGGACATAAAAGAAATTATAGATTAGTAAAATTTAATAGGTCTGATACTTCTATAGGTATTGTTATGAATATTGAATATGATCCTAATAGGAATATTCCTATTGCAGCTATTTACGATTTTAAGTCGTATGATTATTATTATATATCATTACCAAAAAATTTAAAGATAGGGGATATTATTAAATCTAATTCAACACCATTGGAATTAAAATTAGGTCATTCAGGACAATTGAAAAATATACCTATTGGTAGTGTTATACACAATATAAGTTTACGATTTAAACAAAAAGCTATTTTTAGTAGATCTGCCGGATCGTCTTCTTTTTTAATTGATAAAAAGAAGAATAAAGCATTAATAAAATTGAAGTCAGGTGAAAAAAGATTAGTAGCACTAAATTGTACTGCTACCATAGGGTCTTTGAGTGATAGAATTTTATTAAATCGTAGAAATAAAGCAGGGCGTTCTAGATGGTTAAATATTAGACCTACTGTTAGAGGAGTTGCCATGAATCCTGTCGACCATCCTCATGGTGGTGGTGAAGGTAAAACTTCAGGTCATTCTTCTAAAAAGTCACCTTGGGGTAAGTCTACTCATTATAAATCTACTAGAAAACACAAAAATCCACTAATTTTACAAAAAAATTAAATTGATATATTAAAAATAAAATGTCACATTCTAGATCAATATGGAAAAATTTTATATTTAATAGTAAAGTATTAACAAATATAAAGAAAAATAAAAATACTAAACATCCTATCTTAATTAATAATAAATCAGACATTATTACCCCTATTTGTAAAAATTTAAACTTTAAGATTAGTAACGGGTATTCTTTTACTAAATTAAATATTAAAGAAAATATGATAGGACATAAATTCGGTGAATTTATTTTTACACGAAAAAGAAATCGTTATAAAAAAAAACATGGGTCAAAAAACAAATCCTAACATTTATAGATTGAGTTTACCTAAAAAAACATGGGTATATAAGCATTTAGAAAAAACTTCAGAAGAATCTTCATATATAATACATCAAAATATACAAATTAAACATTTTATATCACGTTATTTTTTGTTACATGGTATTAAGTTACAAAATTTTTTTATACATAGGTCCAGTAATGTTATAAAAATATTTATTTCTTATACAAATACTCCAAAAGTATCTTCACATATATTACAAAAAAATTTAAATAAGATAAGTTATTTAAAGCTATTAAAACAATGTATAAAAAAAAAATATTTTTTAAAAAAAAGATATATTAGGCGACTAAAAGCATATTTTCATAGAAGAAAATATTATAATCGTTTCAAAAAAAGAAAGGCTTTTAAACCTAAGGCTATAAAAAAAACAGTAACTTTTAATAAAAATATCCTAAGGTCTGTTAAAACAACTAGTTTGGTGTCTAAGACTTTTATAACAAAGTTTTTAACAATATTACAGGATTATTTTTTTTATTTAAGAAATATTTGTATATATTTTCAGAATTTAAATAAAGGATTGTCGTTAAGAATACGTAAACCGGATTCATTATTATTTAGAAAATTAATATTAAAGTTACGTTTTTATAAAAAAGCTTATTTTTTTAAAGATTTTGTGAGTATAATGCCTATATTACTGATAAAAAAAAAAACAGCTCATTTGTTATCTGATTATATATCATCTAACCTTTGTTTAACAAAAAGACATTATTATTTTTTAACTTTTTTAAAAAGAGCCTTGAAAACTATAATTTTATCAAAATTATCTAAATTACAAGGTGTACGTATAGAGATTAAAGGTAGGTTTAATGGTGCGAATAGGGCAAGAAAAAGAATAATAAATATAGGTCGAATCCCATTACAAACGTTATATAGTAATATTGATTACTCGAGTACTACTTCTTATACGTCAAACGGTACTTTTGGTATTAAAGTTTTTACATCAGAGAAAAATGTTAATGCAACCTAGAAAAACAAGATATAAAAAATTACAAAAAGGTAAAATAAAAAAATATAACTTTAGAAGTACTCAGTTAACATTCGGTATAATAGGTTTAAAAGCTATTAGTTCTGGTATAATTTCTTCAAGACAATTAGAATCTGCTAGGCAAACTATAAATCGAAAGCTAAAAAGAAAAGGTAAAATTTGGATAAAAATATTTCCTTCTATTCCAGTCACGGAAAAGCCTGTTTCAGTTAGAATGGGTAAAGGAAAGGGTGTTGTAAAATATTGGGGTTGTAAAGTTTCTTCTGGAAAAGTTCTATTTGAACTTTGCGGTGTTAGTATAAAAGAGTCGATATTAGCGTTAAAATCTGGAAGTAATAAATTACCAATAAAAACTAAAATAATATATTAAGAATTTATAAATTAATAAAATATGAGACTATTGACAGTTTTTTAATCATGATTAAATATTAGTTTACGTTTATCGCATATATTTTATATTATTAAATATGATATTATTACAATCTGCTAAATTTGTTGGAGCTGGATTAGCTACAATAGGACTTGCTGGAGCTGGTGTTGGTATTGGTACAGTGTTTGGTGCTTTAGTTTTAGGTATATCTAGAAATCCTTCTTTAAGAGATGAGCTTTTTAAAACAGCTATTTTAGGATTTGCTTTAACTGAAGCTATTGCATTATTTTCTTTAATGATGGGCTTCTTAATTTTATTTGCTCTATAAAAAGTTCTTTTTTTTTAGTTACTCTTAAATTATAGAGTATATAGCTTAGTTCGGTAGAGCATTGGACTTTTAATCCACAGGTCCTGGGTTCAATTCCCAGTGTACTCAAACATCAATAAAATAATAAATATATATATATTATTATTTTTATATTGTAGAGTTTTGTATTAAAATTATATATGATTTAAGTTGTTTTAAATCAAAAATACTTCTTAATTCTGATGTTTTTAACAAAACACTACTAGTATAAAGAAAAAACTTTTACATTTTTAATTACAAAATAAACATACTCTTATTTATTATATCATTATGTTTTTATAAAGTTTTTATGAATATTTATATATTATAATTTTATATCGTTTATTAATAAAATAAAGAAAATATTTACATAAAGTGTTATTATCGTTTAGTAATCATTATCCTGTTTTTAATTTAATTATAAATATTTTGCTATTTTTTGTGGGTGTACTCGGTTTAATTTTCAATCGTAGGAATATTCTAATTTTAATTATGTCAATAGAATTAATGTTATTGTCAGTAAATTTAAATTTTATAACTTTTTCTAAATATTTAGACGATGTGTCTGGGCAATTATTTGTTTTATTTATTCTTACAGTGGCCGCCTCTGAATCTGCCATAGGTTTATCCATATTGTCATTGTACAATAAATTGTTATTATCTATAAGCATTTATTTTAATAATAAGAAAAAAGGTTAATATATGAAATATTTCCATATAAATAATATTAAAATAAATTTCGTACCTGATAATAGATCTGTTATAGATTACTGTGAAAATTTAGGTATAAATATTCCGCATTATTGTTATCATCCTAATCTATCTATAGCAGGTAATTGCAGAATGTGTTTAGTAGAAGTTCAAAATTCACCTAAACCTGTAGTTTCGTGTGCTATGTCATTATTAAATCAAATGGTTATTTACACTGACAGCCCTTTGGTAAAAAAATCAAGAGAAGCTATTTTAGAATTTTTATTGTTAAATCACCCATTAGATTGTCCTGTATGTGATCAAGGTGGTGAGTGTGATTTACAAGATCAATCTTTTGTATTTGGTATAAATAAAAAAAGATTTTACAATTATAAAAGGGTAGTTTTAAATAAAAACATAGGGCCTATAATAAAAACGGTTATGACTCGTTGTATTCATTGTACACGGTGTGTTAGGTTTGCTACTGAAATTGCTGGTATTGAAGATTTAGGTATGTTTGGGCGAGGAGTCAATAGTGAAATAGGTACCTACGTTACCAAAATGTTCAATTCCGAATTATCGGGTAATGTTATTGATATTTGCCCTGTAGGTGCTTTAACGTCTAAACAGTACCCTTTTGTCAGTCGTATATGGGAATTAAAAAATATTAAATCTATAGATTATTCTGATAGTTCTCAAGTTAATACTCAAATATATATTAAATCTAATATTATTACTAAAATATTACCTGGGTCTAATGTAAATAATAATTTAGTAAATTGGATATCTGATAAAACAAGGTTTTCTTTTGATGGGATGTTTTCACCTAACCGTATTATTGATATACGATTAGAAGATGGATTAGCTACTTTAGATTACCCTTTGAATAGTTGGTTATATATTTTCAACGAAATAAAATATCTTTTATATTTTAAATATCAATTAATGAAACACAGTTTAACAAATTTTAAATTACATTTAGTATTTAATTATAATATAGACATTGAATCATTAAATTTGTTATTATTATTATCTAATAAATATAATTTTATTAATTTAAGAATATTAGATAATAGCAATAATACTTCATTTGATTTAGAGTCTAATTCTTTTTTAAATTCTTTTAAAAACGAGTTTCACAAGACTGATTTATGTCTTTTATTAAATTCTTTCCCTAGATATGAAAATTATAATGTTAATTTAAAGTTAAGACAAAAATTCCTACAAGGTGGTTTAGATTTATTTTCTATTAGTCCGTCTTTAAATTTTACTTATCCAGTTAAATTTGTAGGCTCTAATATGTCTTCTTTAAAAAAAGTATTCTCAGGCAATCATTTTTTATGTCAAAATTTCACCAGCTCAACAAATCCTACACTTTTAGCTGGTACCAATGCTCTAAATAGAAAAGACAGTACATTTTCTATGTTTTTATCTAAAAGTTTAATTAAATCAACATCTGTGTTAACTAAAAATTGGAATGGTTTTAACATATTAAATAAGAGTTTAAATGAAACAGGTGTGAAACTTTTGAAAAATTTTAAATCGTTATCATTAAAAGATATGGTATATACTGGGGGGTTAGTTTTTATTAATTTAGATTTGTCCTCTTTTCAATTACAAAAAATTATAGATTCTAAACTTTTAGGATTTGTAAATACAGATAGTATTGTTAATAAATTTATATTAGAAATTCATAGTTTAAATACATCGAAAAATATGGAAAAATTAAAAAACGTTTTAAATTGTAATACTTATGTTAGTTTACCTAATACAGTATTTTTAGAAGATAGTGGTTTGTATTTGAATAATATAGGTTCTTATACTAAAACTATTAAAGTAGTAAAGCCTCAAAGTTTTTTAGTAAAAGATACATGGCAAATACTTAGAAAATTTAACATTTGTTTAGACAATGTTTTTCAGAACACTTTTAGTTTATATAAATATTTACTTGTCCCTAATTTTTTAAACAAAAAAAATTATATTACTTATTTAGGGTTGCATTATTTTCCTAACACTTCTTTGTTCCATAATCCTTTTTATAAACATAATGTTGCTAATAATTCGTTTCTACATATTTTCAAGAAAAAATTAAAAATTTTTGGTACTAAATTTATACTTTGGGTTGAAGACTTTTATATTGGAGGTACGGATTTATATTCTAAATTTTCTTTAATAATGATAGAATGTTCAAGTTCTTTTAGGAAACATTCATTAAATTTTTATTACACATTTTAATGAATTATGACGTTAAAAGCACATTTATATTATTATTATTTCGCTATTAAACATAAGTTGTTCAGTAGCGTTTTGCCTATTACTCCTTTAGAAAACTATAGTAACAAGGAGTTAATAGCCGATTTTTTCTATAAAAAATATAACTACCCTATTACCACATATGATCCCTCTTTTAGTCTTGGTAGTATTACTCATGACTTTTTTTTCTATATTTGGTTGGATATACAAGATTATTGTATCGCTAATTATTATTCATTTACTGTCTCTTTTCTTGTGTTTTCTATTGTTATCTCTATCTTTTTACACAATTTTAGTTCATATAAACTCTATTTTCAGACCTTTAGTGTTAGATATAGAAAATTTTTAATAAATCTAAGAAATATATCTGATTTCATAGAAAATACTTTTGATAATTTTATTGAGTTATTACGTTTTATAAGCTTATTAATTAGATCAGCTGATGCAAGACATTATGTCGCAGTAAAATTAATGGAAAAAAGTATTTTTTTAAGAAGATATCTTATCCTACAATATCGTATTTTTATGAGAAAAGAAGATAAATCTGCTTACATAGGTGAGTTAATTTTTAAAGAAAAATATTCTATATATGAGGTATTATTTGCTATGATAGTTGTGTATTTAATTTTCAATGCTATATTTGGTAAGATTATGGTATGGCCTTATTTTCTACGAATGGATAAAGCTATTTGGACTTACAAAAATATTCATTATCCTGATTGGTGGTTATTAGAAAAATACTATCAGAAACATGAAAAGGCTTATACACGAAAATTAAGAGAATATAGGAAAATTATTAAATATTTAGGTACAGTTCATAGATGGATTCTTATAGACTACCGTCATTTAGATATGAGAAACTTTAAAAATGATTTAGCTTTTTGGATCGAGCTAAAGAGAAGGGAGTTCGTAGCTGCTAGAAAAAAAATGATGGAGGATTTTATGAAACAAAAAGCTTTAAGTGAGTTGCGTGTTAGAACTAATAAATTAAATAAAGCAATAGACGATGCTGTAAAAAATTATGTAACTAAAGAAGTTGACGATGTTCCTGTCGATATATTAGAGAAATTGGATCCAAAATATTATAAGGAATGGACGAAAGCTTTTAACGAGAAGAGACAGAAAGAGGCTAAAGATTTTAAAGCTAGATTTCCAGATCAAAAACCCATTGAGCCATCATTGTTTAAGTTTAAGGATGATGATAAGAAAAAATAATATTAGATTATTATTAAATATAGTTTCTGTCCTTCTTTTTGGGTTCAGTTGTTTATACGCTTAACTTTTAAATATAATTATTATATAACAAGTCTTTTTATTTGTTACGTATTAAATTTTTACATTCTGTATTAATTTAATTATTTTATAAAGATTAAGTTTTAGGTGAGTTAGAGCAGCGGTAGCTTGCCAGGCTCATGACCTGGAGGACATAGGTTCGAATCCTGTACTCGCCACATGAAAAATTTAAGAATAATAAATCATTTATTTTATAATCTAATAACTATATTCAACAATTTTTATAATGTCTCTCATTCAAAAATATGGATAAAAAGACATAATCATATTACGTTTAAATTTGGGATTAATGAAATAATAGGATCCCTATTTTATTCTATATTACATTTTGGTATTACCCATAAAAAAGTAATTATAGATAAAGCTTTAAAACATTTGTTAATAACAAATGATATAAATCTCAAACATTATAAATTTTTAAGGCATCGTTTATCTTCTGTTTATAATAGATCTTACATTAATCATTTTTATATAAAGGACGGTTTAAAAATGCCTAAATTTAAATATTTCTGTATGGTATTTCTGAAAGCTTCTTTAAAAAAAAAAAAATCGAATCTTTTACTTGTAGTTGATGGTGCTTTTCATTGTTTTAAAGCTTTATTTAAAACGACATTTTTTTATAAATTTGCACATAGGTTTATATTTACCCCATTTTTATTAGTAAAACAAATTATAAAAAAATTTTACAAGACATATGTAGCAGTGGATGTTAGTTTGTTTAACGAAATATTAGTTATTTCTACTATAGGTTCTTCGTATTACGGTTATTATTGGTTAAATTCGAAGGGTTATATTAAGGTATTCTATCTTTGGATAGAGTATTATGAAAAACATAGTTTATCGATTCTTCAAGAGAATTTTTCAAACAATCCTTTATTGATTCTACGAATAATTTATGATTTCATTTTTGTTCATCCGTTTGATAAAATGATAAATGAATGTATGCTTCCTGTACATATTTTTATTTTTTTTTCTATTATTTTGTTTATAACAGGTTTAATAGTTGCTTTTTATTTTCATTTCACTATAGACGGGTTCGCTTTCTTAATCAGATTTATATTTAGGAATTTAAAGAATAGTATTACTAGAGTTTTTATAACACCGTATATTATATTATCTTATATAAAAAATACTCTTATATATGGTATATTAGTACCTAAGTGTTTGCTGTTTTTTAATAAAGTTCTTTTTATAATATTGAATACTCCTATACCACGTCCTAAAATAACTATTAATATTCCATTTTCAGGCATATTATATGGAAAATTTATATTACCGATTAAGGGTAGTTTATTCCCTTATTACAATCCTGTTTATATTAAGTATGTTATGGTATGTAATATGATCTCAAGTAAGTGTTCCATGGTTTATAATACAGTATATTTCACTTGTAGTTCCGTTTATAATAAGTTTATTATATTACGTCAAAATTCTTGGCAAAAATATGTAACTACAAAAACTTCACTTATTAATTGGTATTCTAACAAAACAATACCCTTTTTTGATAAGTTATACGATTATTTAATATTTAGAATAATATTTACATTTTATCATTTTAGAAGAATACATACGGATTATACTGGTATCCTCGTTGTTGTATTAACACCTATTTATAGTTTTTTAATATGGTGGTTTTATTATGATATAATTCATGTTATTGCTATGGCTGGGATTTTATTGAATCATCTTGCCATATGGGCTTATTTTTATTGGCAATATCCTCCTGTGTTTAAAAAGCACTTTTTTGAGTTTCTCGCTTATGCTAAATTTAAGACAATTAGAGGATTTGATACTGTTATTGCGTATGATTATGAGCAGCATGATCCTGTTCTCTGGTATAATAGTCTGAGTATTCATAGTCAAAATTTTTTATCTGTAATTTTACCTTTAACTCTTGTTCTTCTTTTCGTGTTAACTTGGATCAAAGAATATCATATTGACGGTATCGATATTAATGAGGTTTTTGAAAGGCATTGGAAATATGATAAAAATTTAAGTAGACTTATTGGTCGAAAACAAGATTTTGATTATTGGTTAATTGGATTTGGTTTATATGAATATTATTATGGTAAATATAGGATTGTAGATTTAATTGTTTTTGCTGCGGTGCCTATATCTATAGCATACTCTTATAGTTATATGGATCAAATTTATTTTATAGAAGAGGCTGAGAGATGGGAAGGCTTTTGTCGTAAATTATCTGCTATTGTAGAAGATTTAAAAAAAGATAAAGAAACTATTGATGCTGCTAATGTTTTAATAGATAAAGAGCTACCCAAATTACGAGATGCTTATGAGTTAAAGAAAAGAGCTGATTCTATAACACCTACTATGGATCTAATTTACAGAAGTATTAACGCTATTAGAAGATATAAATGGGGTGCCTAAATTAGGTGCGTAGGTGAAAATAGCTCAGTTGGTTTAGAGTATCAGTTTGTGGATCTGATGGTCGAGAGTTCAAATCTCTCTTTTTACCCTAGAATTTCAAATTTTTTATATTAGTTCTGAGTTATAATACTTATTTTATTATATGACCTTATATTTTTTAAATATTAAAAATTTATCTTTATTAAAAGAAGAATTATTACCCATATTTATTTTATTAATAATTTCTATTATTATTACTATTTTAATATTATCTTTGTCTTATTTACTAGCTATACAAAATCCTGAAACTGAAAAATTATCTAGTTATGAATGCGGATTTGAGCCCTATGAAGATGCTCGGAATAAATTCAGTGTAAATTTTTACATAGTTGCTATATTATTTATTATTTTTGATATAGAAGCTATGTATTTATTTCCTTGGAGTGCCTCTTTAAGCAATATTGATTTAGTGGGGTTCTGGTCTATGATAGATTTTATAATAGAGTTAGGCGTAGGTTTTATTTATATTTTATATGTAGGTGCTCTAGATTGGAGCGAATAAAAAGGGCTTAAATAATCTAAAGCAGTTAGGCCACCATAATTTAGTTTATATTTTTATAGGTACATTTATTTTGTTCGTATATTCTAGAAATTTTCTATTATGTTAGCTTTACCTTAATTTATGTTAAGTTATTAATGTTTTAAATTAAATGTTGAAAAATTTATTATTGATTAAAAATTCTAAATTTATATTAGGATTAACAAAACTTTTAAAGTATAATAAGAAAGGAGTTGGATTATTAAAAAATATAGATATTTTTAATAGTAACTCTAGTTATGATAAAAAATATATAATTAATAAATACTTTTTTTTTTATCGAAAGTTCAAAAAAAAATATATAAAAAATTTTAAATACAAAGATCAAAAAAAAAAACGTAAATATAAAATGTATCCTTATTATAAATGTTACAGTTTCATATTCAATATACTATTATTTTTAAAAAAGGAAGGGTGTCTATATAATTTAGATAATAATAAATGGTATGAAAGAAAACATTTAGATAACATTACGCATATAATACTGAAATCAATTAACATTCCAGTGTTGTTTGTTAATTTAGTAAGTATATTTTTAAAAAATTATTACGAATATAATTCTATAGATTATTTTTTTAAAATTAAAAAACGTTTTGTTTTAAATGAGGTTAATAATTTTTTAGTTGTTTTTTTGATTAAATCTACTTTAATATTAGTGAGAAAAAGAAAATTTGGTAATTATAAAAAAAACATGTTATCAAAAACATTAAATCACGTTAAAAGGCTTAATTCAGCCAACTCACATATAAATTGGTTTTTCAAAACATTAGATGTTTCTATGGTATTTATTCATATATTAGAAAATATTGGTTTTATAGCGCATACTAATAAAGAAACTTTAAATAAAGATTTTTCATTACAAAATAATATAATTTATTTTGTAAAAAATGACATAAATTTATATTTATATTATGAAAATTTAGTACACTATGTTTATCCGATACCTAAATGTAAAAAACGTTATTTAATAAAACATTATAAAACTAAAACATATCATTTAAAATCTAAAATAAAAATAAGTAAAGTTTTATTAAATAGTATTAATTTTATTAGATCAAAACCCTTTAAAATAAATAAAGAGTTTTTCAAACTTTTAGATTTGATAGATAATACTAGTTTAAATAATTATGACTTACCTTCTATATATTCATTAAGTAAAGATCAAAAAATGATTGACGAGTGGTTACAATCACCTTGTAAAAATTTGTTAAATGAAAAACTTAATGTTTTATTTCCAATAAAACGTAAAGAAATCAAAAAAGAGTATACTGAAATAGAAATTTATACAAATAATTTTATAGAAAATAAAATTACTAAATTAAATAATTTATATCTATATAAAAATTATTTAATTACACGTAAGATTACGTCAGAGTTATTTTTTGATCGTAAAATATATTTTGATATTTCATTAGATTATTGTCTAAACAGTTATTTAGTGCCAAGTTTAAATTTAAATAATTCCAATATTTTATTAAATATTATTGAAGATTATAAAGGTAAATTTTTAAACAAAGAAAGTATTATGGCTTTTCTATTAGTTTACTACTCATATGATTCTTCATTATTAAATAAATATTACAAATTAAATAAAAAGTCTTCCACAGTTACAGAATTAAAACTTTTTTTTTTTAATAATTGGGTAAAAAAAAAAACTTTATATAATTATATTATTGAAAATGAACTAAAAAAAATTTTTTTAGAAAATAAAAAATTTACTTCTAAATTTATACATGTAGATACTACTTTTTCATATTTTTATTTATTGGCTTTAATAACTGGAAATCTTGAATTGTTAAATGTATTTAACTCAAAAAATAATAAATGTATGTTGAAAATTTTAACTATATATTCTATAAGACATTTACATGATTTTTATGTAAATACATATAGTAAAGAGCTAAAAAATCTTGTAAGTTTTTTAAGACATGATATTAAAATACAAGATTTTTTATTCAAAGGTCTTATTATATCTCAGGATGTCACATATACAAGTAAATTTTTTAAAAAATTTTATAAAGAATTTTTCAATGATGAAGTTAGCTATAAAGAAAATTTACTAATAAATTTTTTTTTAAAAGATTATGTTATTATTATTAGTAAATTATTTCCCGATCTAATTGAACAGTTAGATTTAATTAATAAAATATTAAATTATATTTTAGAAAAAGATGATTCTCTAATAATAAAAACTTTAGATAATTCTGTATTAAAATGGGAATTATCTTCAATAAAATATGCAAAACGAAAATATTTTAACCCATTAGAAAATAAACATCTGCAATATAGGTTTGAAATTAATTCAGAATTTACAACTATACCTAAAACTATTTTATTAGAACATTTTATTGCGTCTGTTAATGCATCTATCTTTAGACAAATAATGATATTATTCAACAATACTAATAAAAATTCTTTATTTATTTCAAACAAGATTTTTTTAATAAATCCCCATGATTTATTCTTTTTCGAAAATATAGTGTATTATGTCTACACTGATACAAAAATAAAAGGATTAGTTCAAAATTTTATTTTTGATATTTATTTAAAAAATTCTAAAAAAGATCTGGGTAAAAATTTTAATATGATGGTGAATCAATTTTTAACTAATATGGTTAATATACCTCATTTGTCTAAAAAAGTTATATTCACTAAAATTTATAATTTAGATTTGTAAATTTTTTAATTATTATTTTTAGTATGCGAAAATCACAAAAAAATAGTTTATTTTTTTTAAAAAATAGTTATAAACACCATACTTTAGAAATAATAAGATTAGATAAATTATTATCTTTAGTAACATATTTAGAACTTCTTATTATACAAAAGACGTTAATAAAAAAAAATTCAAAAAATAGTCAATTAATTGATCATAAAAAAAATTTAAAATTATTAAAAAAATTTTTAACTTATTATAGTTCTAGAGAAAAAAATTTTATAACACCACACTATTTATTAAAACATATTAATAATTATTTTAATAGGTACGAAAGTTATTTAAAATTCTTCATAAATTATAATAATAGAATGTTAAAAAAAAACGTAAAACAAAAACATATTACAAATTCTATTATCAGATTACCTGAAAAATTATTATTTGTGTTATTTCATAATGAATATCAATTTTTCGAATTAAAATATTCATTTATTAAAATTTTTTATTTATTTGCTCTTGAGCATAAATTACCGTTAAATGGTAGTTTGCAACAATACGTATACGATATAAAAAAGTTTGAACAAAACGTACAATGGGAATATTTTTACAAAACAAAAAAAAGAATAACAATTATAGAAACTCGAAATATGATAAATTATTATTTACATAATAATTTAAAACAACATAATATTATGTCTAAATCTTTAAAAAAATTAGATTTAGATATGAAAAAAATAAGAATCCACTTATTTAAAATATGTAAATTAAATGTACCAAAAAATAAAATAAAAATAAATACTCTACAAAAATTGTATTATCAAACATCAAAAAACTATCATTTATTAAGAGTAATTCATTACATAAAAAATAAATACAGAAGATTATTAACAAAAAAAAATATATTTTCTTTTAATGAACTGTTTAGTAATTTAGATAGTATACCTAAAGATTTTACTACAATGGATAGTCTGTCTATTATACCATATCAAAACGGTATATTTATAAAATCTCCCATTAAGTTATTTAATACTAAATTAAAAAGATATTTAAATAATTACAATTTTTTTAATAAATATCATCCTCTTTCCATAAAAAAATCAAAAATAAAAGTAGAAGTACAATTTAAAATAATAAAAAAAATAACTCTTATAAGAAATTGGTTAACTAATAAAAAAAATAAAAAATTATTTAATAAATATTTTTATTCTTTAGAAAAAAATATTAGTTCTAAATTAAAAAATAAATATGTGCGACCTCATTTCAAAAAGTATTTATTAAAATATTTTTTTTACATTTCTTTGATGTAAGCCTTTTAATTTTTAATAAATATATATATTATAATGTTTTTTAAATATTCATTATAATCTTCTAGAAGTGCCTTTATAATAGTTAATGGTTTATTATTTGTAATCATAAATATACGTTTTATGTCTAATTACCGAAATGCTCTATAATATTTCGGCAATTTTATAATTTTTCAGGGTACATTAGTATTACTTAAATGATTGTTGTTTCATATTTATGTTGTTTTTTATAAATTTTGTTCTTCATTTTTAAATTTTGTTTAAAAAATTTAAAAAAAAGTCTAAATTTTTGTAAAAATTCTTTAAAATACTTAAATTTTTTGGTCTTTTTTCCTAAAAATGGTGTATTTTTGTCATTTTTAAGTGGTAATTTTTATGTTTTTACGAAATTACTATTGATAGGGGTTTCCCTTCCCTATCAATTTATTATATATTATTATTATTTAGATTATATTTCTTTTCTTTATTTTATTTAGATTATATTTCTTTTCTTTATTTTATTTAGATTATATTTCTTTTCTTTATTTTATTTAGATTATATTTCTTTTCTTTATTTTATTTAGATTAT
>Ga0233438_10002323_pt1 | contig 19248 bp, 14 predicted proteins | sample SI_123_September_FD_182720 | JGI IMG/M metagenome (GOLD analysis project Ga0233438, IMG submission 182720) | Seawater microbial communities from Saanich Inlet, British Columbia, Canada - SI_123_September2016_10_MG | ecosystem: Environmental > Aquatic > Marine > Inlet | place: Canada: British...
CCTAGAATTGGAAGTTTGTTATCATATAAAAATTTAGCAAGTTTAATTGGGGTTTGGCCGCCAAACTGAGCGATAACACCAACTAGGTTCCCTTTTTCTTTTTCTTTTTTTATTATATTAAAGACATACTCTTCTTTTAAAGGCTCAAAGTATAATCGGTCGCTTGTATCATAGTCAGTAGAAACAGTTTCAGGATTACAATTAATCATGATTGTTTCATAGCCAGCTTCTTTTAGTGAAAAACTAGCCTGACAACAGCAATAATCAAATTCTATTCCTTGTCCTATTCTATTTGGTCCACCACCTAATATTATAATTTTCTTTTTATTTGATGGATCCGCCTCACATTCTGAGTTAATTGAAAAATTTCTTTGATAGGTTGAATACATATAAGGAGTGAATGATTTAAATTCAGCTGCGCATGTATCTACTTTCTTAAATACAGGTAATATTTTAAGAGCTGTCCTTTTTTGCCTCACAACATCTTCAGAAGTTTTTGTTAGTTCGGATAATTTTTTGTCAGAAAAACCAATAGATTTAATTCGATTAAACTCATTGAAATCCTTAGGAAGCCCTCTATTTTTAATCTTAGTTTCATTTTCAACAATTTCTTTAATTTGTTCTAAGAACCATGGATCAATCTTAGATAAACTAAAAACCCTTTTTAAGTTAATCTTTTTTCTAAAAGCTTCAGCAACTAGCAAAATTTTATTAGGAATATTTTCTTTAAGTTTTTTTTCTATTTGTTTCTTATTTAGATCAAATATTTTATCTAAGCCCGAAAAACCAGTTTCAAGAGATACAAGCGCTTTTTGAAGAGACTCTTTAAAATTTCTTCCTATTGCCATCGCTTCACCAACAGATTTCATTGAAGTACCTAATACCGCAGCTGAAGTTGAAAATTTTTCAAATGTAAATCTTGGAATTTTAGTCACCACATAATCAATTGTAGGCTCAAAGGAAGCTGGTGTTACTTTTGTGATTTCATTTTTTAATTCATCTAGTGTGTAACCAACTGCTAATTTTGCAGCTACTTTTGCTATGGGAAATCCAGTAGCTTTTGAAGCAAGAGCAGATGATCTAGAAACCCTTGGATTCATTTCTATAACTACCATTCTTCCATTTTTAGGATTAATAGCAAATTGAACATTTGATCCTCCTGTCTCCACGCCTATTTTTCTAAGACATGCAATAGAAGCGTTTCTCATAACTTGATATTCTTTATCTGTAAGTGTTAACGCTGGTGCAACAGTGACTGAATCCCCAGTATGTATGCCCATTGGATCAATATTTTCAATGGAGCAAATAATAATACAGTTGTCTTTTTTATCTCTTACAACTTCCATTTCAAATTCTTTCCAGCCTTCTAGACATTCTTCAACTAATACTTGGCTTACAGGCGACTCTTGCAATCCACTTTTAATAATTTTTAGATAATTTTTTCTGTTTTTAGCGATTCCGCCTCCAAGACCTCCAAGAGTAAACGCTGGTCGTATGATTGCAGGTAAACCAATTTTTTTTAAAACTTTTGAAGCTTGATTAATGTTAGTGACGACTTCAGATTTTGGTAAATCCAAACCGATATCAATCATATTTTTTCTAAATTTTTTTCTGTCTTCAGCATTAGAAATAGCTTTTGAATTGGCACCAATTAATTCTATTTTGTATTTTTTTAAAATTCCTTTTTTTTCGGCCTCCATCGCAAGATTAAGAGCTGTTTGCCCGCCCATAGTTGGAAGAATAGCATCAGGCTTTTCTTTTTTAAGAATTTTTTCTAGAACATCTAGAGTGATAGGCTCAATATAAGTTTTATCTGCAACATCAGGATCAGTCATAATTGTTGCGGGATTAGAATTTACTAAAATAACTTTATAACCTTCATCTCTTAATGCTTTACAAGCTTGTGTTCCTGAATAATCAAATTCACAAGCTTGACCAATTATAATTGGCCCAGCGCCAACAACTAAAATTTTTTTAAGATCTTTTCTTTTTGGCATTTTTTTTCATACTCCTTATAAATTCTTCAAATAAATAAACACTATCTTGTGGACCTGGATTTGACTCTGGGTGGTACTGTACAGAAAATATAGGTTTATTTTTAAGTTTTAATCCTTCTATACTATTATCAAAGAGTGATTGATGTGTAATTTGAATATTATTTTTAAGGCTACTTTTAATAACCTCAAATCCATGATTTTGACTTGTTATTTCTACATTTCCTTTAATTAAGTTTTTAACGGGATGGTTGGCTCCTCTGTGACCAAGATTCATCTTTTTAGTTTTAGCACCCAATGTTAATGCTAGAATTTGATGACCTAAGCAAATTCCAAATATTGGTAGATTATTTTTTATCAAATCTCTTATAATCGGAATTGCATACTTTCCGGTAGCAGCAGGATCGCCAGGTCCATTCGATAAAAAGACACCATTAGGTTTTAATTTTAGAATTTCTGATGCATTTGTTTTGCAGGAGACAACTGTTACTTTACAATTAAAATCGGAAAAATATCTTAAGATATTTTTTTTGACTCCATAATCGATAGCGACAACATGTAAGTTCTCCTTTTTATTTTTGATAAAACCATCTTTTTTTTTCCATGTTTTCAAACCTTTCCACAAATAATTTTTTTTTGTTGAAACTTTTGAGGCTAAATCTAAATTTTTTAATCCACTCCATCTCTGGGTGGTCTTAAGAATCTTTTTGATATTGAATTTACCTTTTTTTAAAAAAGATATTGTACCTTTAGGCGCCCCTTTGTCTCTTATAGCGTTTGTGAGGCTTCTAGTGTCTATTCCAGTTATACCAACTATTTTATTTTTTTTTAGCCATTCATCTAAATGTTTCAATGACCTATAATTTGAGGGGTCAGTAATATCCGAATTTATTATTACTCCCTTAGTCCAGATTTTGTCTGACTCATGGTCTTCTTCGTTTGTTCCTACGTTTCCAATATGAGGAAAAGTAAAATTGATAATTTGTTCAGCATAAGACGGGTCTGATATAATCTCTTGATAGCCAGTTATTGATGTGTTGAAGCAAACTTCGCCAGTGGCAGTTCCCTGAAAACCTAAACCCATACCTTTAAAAAATTTACCGTTTTGAAGAACTAAAATAGCATTGGAGTCGATCTTTTTAAGATTTTTGTGTGAGTTTATATTTAGAATTTTAGGTTTCAAATACAACTCATGAGTTAAAGTATAAAACTTATGAACATGATTTTGCGAAACATATGAAATAGAAATATAATCGTCAAGAAAGTTCTTTTTATTTTAGATAAGAATTGTGATTAAAATAAATTATTTAACAATGTCATTAAAACAACAAATTGAAGATAAACTAAATGAAGCCTTAAAAGCTAAGGATAAAAATACTTATCCCACTTTAAGGTTAATTATTTCTGCCATAAAAGATGCAGAAATAGCAGGGCGTTCAAAGGGGCGAAAAGAAATCTCAGATATTGACATAACACCTATATTAAAAAAAATGATTAAACAAAGAAACGAATCTTGCGAAGTTTATAAAAAAGCCGGTAGAAACGAACTTTTAGAAAGCGAAACAAAAGAGATTGAGATAATTAATGAATTCCTTCCACAACAATTAAATGAAGAAGAAACAAAGAAAATCTGTCAAGAAACAATAAAATCTGTAGGAGCAACTTCCATGAAAGATATGGGAAAGGTTATGGGAGTGTTAAAGTCAAAATATGCGAATACAATAGACTTCTCAAAAGTTAGTTTGATTATTAAAGAACTTTTAAACTAAAATGAAATATCCTAAAGAATATCTTGATGAAATTAAATTAAGATTAAAAGTGTCCCAAGTTGTCGGTAAGTCTGTTCAATTAAAAAAAAGAGGTAAAGAGTTTATTGGCCTTTCTCCTTTTAAAAATGAAAAAAGTCCTTCATTTACTGTAAATGATGAAAAAGAATTTTATCACTGTTTCAGCAGCGGTGAGCACGGAAATATTTTTGATTTTTTAATGAAAACAAAGTCGGTCGGATTTGGTGAAGCAGTGAGAACGCTGGCATCTGAAGCCGGAATGCAACCTCACAGATTTTCAAATTTTGATAAAAAAAAAGATTTAAGATTTCAAAATTATAAAAATATATTGAAAGATTACTCTGATTATTTTCACCGACAGCTTTTTCAAGAAAATAACAAAGATGCCTCAGAGTATCTTTTAAAAAGAGGGTTAAAAAAAAATATAATTGAAGAATTTCAATTAGGTTATGTGCCTTGGAAAAATAATTTTTATGAGGAGCTCTTAAAAAAATATACCGAAGAAGATATAAATTTAACTGGACTATACTATAAAAACGATAAAACAGGAAAATATTTTGATAGATTTAATTCTAGAATAATTTTTCCAATAAATAATATTATAGGAGACACAGTTGCATTTGGTGGACGAATAATTCGTGATGGTAAATTAGCAAAATACATTAACTCACCAGAAACTGAGTTTTACAAAAAAGGCAATATGCTTTTTAATTTAGATAAAGCTAAAAATTCTAGAGCTGAAACTGATGAGGTTATTATCGTTGAAGGTTACATGGATGTTGTGACTGTTTACTCATCAGGAATAAAAAATGTAATCTCAAATTCCGGTACGGCAATCACAGAAAGACAAGTTGAATTAATCTGGAAATTTTTTTCAAACCCTATTATTTGTTTAGATGGAGATGAAAGTGGACAAAAAGCAGCCTTAAGAATTGCAGAAAAACTATTTCCATTAATAAATGAAAACAATAAAATTTATTTTTCTATAATGCCCGAAGGCAAAGATCCTGATGATTATATTAAGCAAAAAGGTAAAGATGGGCTATTAAATTTACTTAAAGAAAAAGAAATTATTCAATCTTTTATTTGGAATTTTCAATTAAGTAAAATTGACCAAAATAATCCTTATGAAATTTCAAAATTTGAAAAAGAAATTAAAAAACTCTCATATTCAATTCAAGATGAAACTTTAAAAAAGTATGTACTAGAGGACTTTCTTGAAAAAATAAAACATCTAACACCTATTCAAACTTCAAAGCAAAATTATAGATACTCCAAGTATATTAAGAAAAAAGATTATAGCATTCTTCAAGAAACAAAAATTTTACACCAAAAAAAAAAAGATTTATCTAAGATTCAAATTATTGAATTTTCCATTTTATTTATAATTTTGAACTATCTTGAAATATCATCAAAAAAATTAGAAGAATTATCAGAGATTAAGTTTCTCACAGAAAAAAATGAAATTCTAAAAAATCTAATTATAAACTTGTTTGTTAAAGGAAACACCGAAGAGACAATTAATACTAAAATCAAAAAAGAGTATGATGATCTTATAAAGAATATAAATGAAAATTCTAACATCGAAATAATTGTAAAAAATAAAACTAACCAAGATATTGCCGACCTTTTAGATGATTTGATTTCAGATCACAAAGAGCAGGACAACCTTAGAAAAATAGAATCTCTTGAGCAAAAATTAATTAACAACTTAGACGAAAGCTCGTATTCAGAACTAATTAAGCTCAAAAACCAGTTAAATAGGGAATAAAAAAGTATAGATTTTTTAGGCTTAGTCATTATATATACTTCACCGCTACATTATGGCTGAAAAAATCATAACAAAATCATTTGAGAGACTTCTTGATAAAGGAAAACATAGAGGCTTCATAACTTATGAAGAGCTGGGAAAGTCACTTGGCAAAAGAAACAGCACTAACGAAAATATTGAACGTGCGTTTATAATATTAGTAGATGAAAAAGTAACTCTAGTAGAGAAAAAATCACAATATCAATCAAATAAGAAAAAAGACTCTACAAATCAGAGTGAGGAAAAAACCTCAGATAAAAGTGATGATCCAATTAGAATGTATCTTAGAGAGATGGGAGGCGTTGAACTTCTCTCAAGAGAAGGTGAAATTGCTATAGCAAAAAGAATAGAAGCTGGAAAAGATGTGATGATAAATGCTCTTACCCAAAGTCCGATTGTTGGAAAAAAAATATTTGAATGGAAAGGACAAATTGAAAATCAGGAAATGTTAGTTAGAGATATTATTGATATTGACTCGACGTATGAGGATTTTGAGGCATTAAATGATAACGATGATTTAAAAATAAATAAAAAGTCAAAAGAAAAAAAAGACAAAGAAAAAACTGATGATCTAAATAAAAAAGAGGCAAATACCAGTAACGAGGACGACGAATTTAACGTTTCCCTAGCAAAAATGGAGGAAGAAATTAAGCCTAAAATTATAAGTATTTTAGACTCTTTAAATAAAAACTATTTAAAACTTCAAAAATATCAAGTCGAAAAACTGGAATGTTTATTGGCTTCTAAAGAATTGTCTGTATCGAAAAATAAAAATTTTAAGAAAATTCAAGAGGTTCTAGTAGATAATTTTAAAAATCTACAATTAGCGCCACATGTTGTAGAAGAATTAGTTCAGTCACATTATAAAGAAAATAAAAAAATTGTTTCTCTTGAAGGTGTTCTATTAAGATTAGCAATGGATAATAAAATTTCTCGTGAAGAATTTTTGAAATATTATATTGGCAATGAAATAAATCCAAAGTTTGAGTCTTTTTTAGGTGAAAACTCTACTTGGAGGGCTTTTTTCAAAAAATACAAAAAAGATTTTTCAGAAATTAAAGACAGGTTAGTAGAATTTAGTAAAAAAATAGGTCTTTCAGTTGGAGAATTTAAAAAATTAGTAAGCAGAATTCAAAAAGGTGAAAGAGAGTCAAGAATAGCAAAAAAAGAAATGGTAGAAGCCAATTTAAGATTAGTTATATCCATTGCTAAAAAATATACTAACAGAGGTCTTCAATTTTTAGATTTAATTCAAGAAGGAAATATCGGTTTAATGAAAGCAGTAGACAAATTTGAATACAGAAGAGGATATAAATTTTCAACTTATGCTACTTGGTGGATTAGACAAGCAATAACTAGATCAATAGCTGATCAAGCTAGGACGATAAGAATTCCTGTTCATATGATTGAGACAATTAATAAAATTGTCAGAACTCAAAGACAAATTATGAGTGAATTTGGAAGAGAACCTACTCCTGAAGAGTTAGCGAAAAAATTAGCGATGCCATTAGAGAAAGTAAGAAAAGTTTTAAAAATTGCAAAAGAGCCAGTATCCCTTGAAACCCCTGTAGGCGATGAAGAAGATAGTAGTTTGGGTGATTTTATAGAAGATAAAAATGCATTACAACCATTGGATACAGCTATCCAATCCAATCTGAGTGAGTCAACTACTAAAATACTTGCATCATTAACGCCAAGAGAGGAAAGAGTTCTAAGGATGAGATTTGGCATAGGGATGAATACAGATCATACATTAGAAGAAGTAGGCTTGCAGTTTTCAGTCACTAGAGAAAGAATTAGGCAAATTGAAGCTAAAGCATTAAGGAAGCTTAAACATCCAAGTAGATCTAAACAATTAAAAAGTTTCCTAGAAAAATAATTTTTTGTGATATATTGTTTATATTTTGGGCCTGTAGCTCAGTTGGTTAGAGCAGTACACTCATAATGTATTGGTCCCAGGTTCGAGTCCTGGCGGGCCCACCAAACTAGTTATTTACGAATTCATCTAATTTTTGAATTAAAAAATTTATATCGTTATTATTAGAATTAAGAATCGAGGCAAATTCCTCTTTCTGGGTTCTTGCTAAACTTAGTCCTTCAACTATTAAGTCTCTTATAAGTGGCTTATCCGGATTTTTTGTATAAATTCTCCAATCAATTTTTATTTCAGGCCCACCATTATCTGGGGTAATTTTAGAGTTTACTATCGTATAATTAGAACTCTTTTTATCTATATCTAAAATATCAAACTTACTTGAAGAGTAATCAGTTAATCTTGAGGTTAAACTTTTTAAAAAATACCTTTCAAAAGATTGTTGGTATATTGCTATTGTCTGTTTGTCAGAAGATTTTCTTAATTCTCCTAAAGTATACAAACCTAAAGCATTAATATCAATATTTTCTAAGGCTATCTTCTCAACAAATTCTTTTTTTTCATCCTCGTTTAAATTTTTATCAGCTAACTTAGTAATTGCATCATTTACTAATTCTGAAATAAATTCTTTAGGAGAAGAGCTATAGGCAAGCGCAAAAGCTTGAAAAAAAAATAATGTTAAAATAAAGTAAACACCTATTCTTTTCATTTCTTATTTCAATTATCTAGATTTCCCCAGTCATCCTGGTCATCAGTAGAATTTTTAATTTTATTCTCTCTATCTTGTAAATAAATACTTTTTAGTGAGGAGTATAAGTCTATAGAATTTTTTTCTAAGCTTTGAAAATTACCATCATTGTCAGCTCTAAAATCAATTACAGAAGTTCCTTTAATTGCATAATAGTCTAAATCATTTCCAGATACACCAAATAGTTCATGCTCTCTAATTGTTACATGTGCAAATGGATCAACAAAAGTATCAGCCATCATTCCTAAAGAGTCTCTCACTGTCGTCGGACCAAATATTGGAAGGACGAAGTAACACCCAGAGTCTATACCGTACGCACCCAATGTTTGCCCAACGTCTTCTTTGTGTGGTTTTAATCCCATTTTTTCTGCTGGATTTAAGACACCTAAAATTCCAAGGGAACTATTCACAACGAAACTTCCAATGGAATGTCCCAATTGTTCAAAATTTCCTTGAAGGACGTTATTTGGAATAGATAAAAGAATTCCAATGTTAGATGTAAAATTGCTTGTACCTGTTTTAACAGGATCTGGTAGTTTGTTATAACCTTTTGCAATTGGCTCTAAAATAGCATCATCAAAAGCCATATTAAATTTGAATATTGCTCTACTAGTTTTTTCAAAGCATTCTTCAGTTGCTTTCACGCTAGAGATTGAAATCGCGAAAATTGCCAATAAGTAGATTGTTTTTTTTAAATCAAAAGTCATTATTAATAAGCTATATATATAAATTTAATCTATATTCTATAAAAATTTAGCTTAAAATTGGTCAAATTTTGCTAAAATACTGCTTTACATTTAAATATTATGAGAATTAAAACAAACTTTTCACCCAACTTTTCTTTACAAAAAAGGCTTAAAAAGAGCATCAAATTTGTAATTATACACTACACTGGGATGCAATCCGAGATTGATTCCATTGAGAGGTTAAAAAATATTAAATCGAGAGTTAGCTGCCATTATTTAATTAATAGAAAAGGAGAGATAATCCAAATGGTTGAAGATAACAAAGTAGCTTGGCATGCGGGAAAATCAAAGTGGAAAAATTTTGAAAATTTAAACGAAAATTCTATAGGCATTGAGCTTGTGAACAAAGGACACGAGCACGGTTATCAAAATTTTAGCAATATTCAAATAATAAATCTTATTAAATTGTGTAAGAAATTAAAAAAAAAATATAAAATAATTAGTGAAAATTTTTTGGGTCACTCTGATATTGCCCCGTTAAGAAAATTAGACCCAGGAGAAAAATTTCCATGGAAAAAGTTAAGTAAGCATAAGCTTGGATGTTGGTACAAAAATAACCACAAAAAAATAGAGTTAACAGATCAAAAAAAAATTGAAAATTTATTTTTTAAAAATTTAAATAAAATCGGTTACAGATATTTTAAAATTAATAAAAGAACAAAAGCAGACAAATTCATTATCTTATCGTTTCAAAAACACTATTTTCCTCAAAATGTTTCAGGAAAAATAGACCTAAAAACTCTTAAAATAAGCTATTTTTTGGTTGAAGAGCTTAATTTAGCTTGATCAATTGACGTTAATAAACTAAATACCGATTGCTAGATAATTGGATTGTCGCTGTTAGTTTAGCTGGCAGAGGAAAGTCCGGGCTCCATAAAGACACAGTGCCAGTTAATGACTGGCGAGGGTGACTTCAGGGATAGTGCCACAGAAAATAAACCGCCTTATCAAGGCAAGGGTGAAACGGCGAGGTAAGAGCTCACCGGTTTTTTGGTAACAAAAAACGCACGGCAAACCCCACTGGGAGCAAGGTTAAATAGAGAAGACATTGTGTGAAAGCACTAAAAACAGTCTTTAGTTAGTCTTCTGGGTTAACCGCTTGAGCTTAAGTGTGAATTTAAGCCTAGAGAAATGACATCTTCAATGACAGAACCCGGCTTATAGATTATCTAGCAAATAATTAACTTATAGATGTTCTATCTTTGTACTTTTAATACAATACAAACATATTGACTAATTTATAAAAACCCATACTATCCCAAATAATCCCATAATAGAGGGTGAACTAAAAAAAAAGGATATTAAATTTTTGAAAACATATGTTTTTATCAAGTTACGAGAACAAAATAGACAAGAAAGGTCGGGTTTCTGTGCCAGCTACATTTAGATCTCATCTTAGTTCAATGGGATATAACGGTTTCATAACCTATCCTTCTTTTAACCATTCAGCTTTAGAAGCCTGTTCTCAAGATAGAATTGAAAAACTTTCAAATACAATAGACTCTTTAAATCCCTTTGAGGAAAAAAGAGATTTTTTTGCAACTTCAATTTTATCAGAAAGTGAAAATTTACAATTTGATACCGAAGGAAGAGTTTCTTTATCAGAACAATTATTAAAACACGCAATGATTAAAACCAATATCTTATTTGTTGGTCTTGGAAAAACTTTTCAAATATGGGATCCAAAAAATTTTGAAAAATTCAAAGTTATTGCTAGAAAAAAAGCCTATCAAAATAGATCTAATTTAAAATGGGAAATCAAACAAAAGGGGGAGGTGTCATGAGTATAAATATTGGAGGAGGAGAATTAAAAGAATTAAAACCTAGAATACTTGTTTTAGGAGTTGGTGGCGCTGGAGGTAATGCAATTAATGCAATGATAGAAGCTGGCATGGAGGGAGTTGAGTTTGTTGCTGTAAATACAGACGCTCAAGATTTAAAAATGAGTAAAGCCCACGCTAAAATACAAATAGGAATGAGCTTAACTAAAGGTTTAGGCGCAGGCGCTAAACACGACATCGGTCAAGCTGCTGCTGATGAATCTTTAAATGAAATTATGAATTACATGCAAGGCGCTAATATGGTTTTTATTACATCTGGAATGGGCGGAGGAACAGGAACAGGGGCTTCACACGTAATTGCAAAAGCTGCAAGAGAATTAAATATTTTAACAGTTGGCGTTACAACTCTTCCTTTTTCATATGAAGGTCCTAAAAGAATGAGAAGAGCAGTTGAAGGGTTAGAAGAATTGAAAAAACATTTAGACACTGTAATAGTTGTTCCAAATCAAAATCTTTTTAAAATTGCAAGTGAGACAACTACTTTTAAAAATGCATTTATATTATCTAATAATGTTTTAAAACATGGAGTACAAAGTATAACAGATCTAATGGTTAGACCCGGCATGATAAATCTAGACTTTGCAGACGTTGAAACTGTAATGAGTTCAATGGGAAAAGCTATGATGGGAACTGGAGAAGCCGAAGGGGAAAATAGAGGCAAAGCTGCGACCGAAATGGCATTAAATAATCCTCTTATAGACGAGTATTCATTGAAAGGCGCTAAAGGCCTACTTGTAAACATTACTGGAGGTGAAGACCTTACTTTGTTTGAAGTTGAAGAAGCGGTAAACAAAATTAGAGCTGAAGTTGATCCAGAAGCAGAACTTATTTTTGGAGCTATTGAAGATCTAAATCTTAATGGAAAAATAAGAGTATCTATAGTGGCCACCTCTTTAGATGGTTATGAAACTTCAAGTAAAACTGTTTTAAACATGTTTTCTCGAGTTCAAAATAGAAACACAGGTTATTCTGAAAATTTATTCTCTCATAATCCAAGAATGGAAAATAATACATTAAACTCCATAGACGGTGCCACAGCTCTTAAACTTGATGAGAGTTACGAATTAAAAGAGGAGGAAGCAAGCAAATTGGAAAATGAAAATTTGATTGATACTTTTACTGAAAAAGAACAAATTTCAAATAATATTCCAACAGGTGTTTCATTTGAAAGTGCATCTTATATTGAAAATAATTCTTTAGAGGAAAATGAAAATGATTTAGCAGATATGGAAAATAATGAAAACAAAGAACATGCCCCGAAATTATTTTCTGAGGATCAAAGCTTTCAATCGGAACAAACTAGCTTAGAAACTGAAAATCAAGAAGATGAAGATACAGAACAGCTATTTGATCAAGACATTAATGAGGAGGAAGACTTTGAAATTCCTGCGTTTTTAAGAAAACAAAAGTTTTAATGTTTCAACTTTGCATAAATGAACAAACATACTTCATCACTGGAATTTTATCATTTTCCAGTAATGTTGAATGAAGTGTTGAGAATATCTTCTCCCTCAATAGGAGGGAAATATATTGATTGCACATTTGGTGGAGGAGGTTATTCCAAAGAAATATTAAAATATATCAAAACAGACGTCAAAGCCTTGGATAGAGATAAAAATGCAATACCAATAGCTAAAGAACTTAAAAAAAAATTTCCTCAAAGATTTAAATTTTATCAAATCAAGTTTAGTCAATTAGATACAATTTCAAATGATCAAATAGATATAATAATCTTTGATTTAGGTCTTTCGTCTATTCAATTAGACGATCTTGATAGAGGTTTTTCTTTTAAATCAAATAAAGAGTTAAACATGGCTATGGGACTTAATGAAATTTCAGCTCTTGATGTTATAAATAATTTAAGCGAAGCAGATCTAAAGTCTATAATTAAAATTTTAGGAGAAGAACAAGAGGCATCTAAAATTGCTAAAAATATTGTTAAACATAGAAATATAAAAAAAATCACCAACACTGCTGATTTAGTAAAAATAATTGAAAAAAGTAAAAAAAAAAATTATTTTAGTAAAATTAATCCCTGCACCAAAACTTTCCAAGCATTAAGAATTTTTGTTAATAAAGAAATCACAGAATTAATTAACGGAATTATAAAAGCTACAAAAATATTAAAACCTGGAGGTAAAATTTTAGTTATTAGCTTTCATTCCATTGAAGATAGAATTGTAAAATACTTCTTTAATAATTTTTCAAAAAATAAAGCTAGACCGTCCAGATACTTTCCTGAAAATAAACCAAACCAATTGACATTATTTGATGAATATAAAAATAAAGTAATAAGAGCTTCAAAAGAAGAAGTAGATAAAAATATTCGATCACGGTCAGCAAAATTAAGATTTGCTATTAGAAGCAAAGATAAATTTGAAAATCCAGAAGATTTAATTAAAAAATTTAAAAAATATTTAGATTTGGAAGCTATCAATGTTTAAAACAAAATTTTTAGTCTCAACAGTAGTATTTGTTACTTTTTTAGTAACAACATCAGCAATAAAAAATAAAACAAGAATCATAGAAAAAAAAATTTCAATCTTACATACAAAAATTCTGTCTAAAGAAAAAAATATTAATCAAGCTCAACTAGATTTTTATTATCTAACATCACCTGAAGAAATTGAGAAAAGAGTAAATATGATTGGATTTGAGAATTATAAACCAATTTCTTTTTCAAAAATTTTTTTTAATATTTCAGATTTAATTAATATTCATAACAAAATATCCAACCTGAAAAATTTAAATGAAAAAAAGATCAAAAAATAATAAAGATATTAATCAAGCAAGCTTTTATTTTGAGGATTATTTAGAGACGAATAAAAAAAACAAAATATTGAAAAAATCTAATAATTTTCAGGATAGAATTTATTTATTATTCTTTTTCTTTTTCTCTCTGATATTAATTTTTTCAATCAAAATTACACATATTTCGCTCAACAAAAAAAATAATTTTAATTTTGAAAAACAAAAATTAGAATTTTCTTTATTACGTCGGGATATTGTTGATACAAATGGCGTAATAATCTCAAGGAATATTAATACTTTTCATGTGGCAATAGATCCAAAATTAGTAAAAGATAAAAAAAATTTTTTAATTAAATTGAGATTAAACTTTCCAAATCTTCCTATCGATGAAATAAAAAAGAAATTAAATAGTAATAAATATTTTCGTATAAAGAAAAGAATTGATCAAATTGATAAAGATAAGTTTTGGGCATTAGGAGAGAAAGCAATAAAATTTGAACCTTTCCAAGCAAGAATGTATACTCATGGAAATCTATTTAGCCATATTATTGGTCAAGTTGACTACGATAACTATGGAATATCAGGTATTGAAAAATATTTTGATAAAGAGTTAAAGAATAAATATTTACTAAACCAACCTTTCAAATTAACCTTAGATAGTAATATTCAATACATAATTAGCAATGAGTTGAAAAATGCAATTAAAACTTTTGATGCAACAGGTGGCGGAGCTTTGCTAATGGATGTAAATAATGGAGATATAATATCACTAGTGTCGTTACCTAGTTTTGACATTAATCAAAGATTAACCATTAAAGATAAAAAATTTATTAATAAAATTACAAAAGGTGTTTATGAACTTGGATCAATTTTTAAAACTTTTACAGTAGCTTTGGCATTAGAACATAAATTAGTCAATACAAATACAGTTATTGAGGACATACCAAAAAAAATAAAATGTTCTATTCATAAAATCACAGACATGAAAGAACATCCGGATGACTTATCCGTAGAAGAAATTCTAATAAGGTCTTCTAATGTAGGCTCAGTAATTTTAGCGAAAAAAATAGGTGAAGAAAGATTTAAAGAATTTATAAAGAAGACAAAGTTGACAAAAAATCCTAATATTGAGCTGGAAGAAGTCGGGAGACCTCACCAATTTAAGTGGAACAGATGTAAATTAGAAACAATTTCATTTGGTCATGGTATTACCACTACACCTCTTCAGGCTACAGCTTTATATGCCTCCATAACGAATGGTGGAAAATTAATTAATCCTAGTTTGGTAAAAAACAGAAAAATTCAAGAGTTAAATTCCATTATTTCAAAAGATACAAGTAATCAATTGAGAAAAATATTAAGAAAAGTTGTTAGCAGTAAAATCGGTACAGCAAGTTTAGCTGATAAGGATGGATATTATGTAGGTGGAAAGACTGGTACAGCAGAGAGCTATGGTGACAAAAAAAACAGAATAAATACTTTTATTTCTGTCTTTCCTTCAAATAAACCAAACTATACTTTATTCGTAATGTTAGAGAATCCCAAAATTAATAGAGATTTGATTTATAACTATCGAGGCATTAAGACCAAGGCGCCTTATAACACGTCTGGTTGGAATTCCGTTTATGTTGCAGGCAAAATTATAGAAAAAATTGGACCAATTTTAGCCATAAATAACAAAGAGTTTACAAATCAACATGTTGTTGAAAAATTTAATTAATAATATTTCAAAAGAGAAAAAAAATATTACTATTTCTGGGCTTTCTACAAATAGCAAGGAAGTCAAGAAGAATTATATTTTTTTTGCTATAAAGGGAAAGAAAGTTAACGGAGAAAACTTTATAAAAGATGCAATCAATAAAGGAGCTTCAGTTATAGTTTGCTCTAAAACTTGTAACTTCAAATATAAGAGAGTTTTTGTAATTAAAACTAATAAAATAAGAAATTTTTTAAGCGAAATTTCCTCAAGATTTTACAAATTAAAACCCAAAAATATTATTGCGGTTACCGGTACTAACGGGAAAACATCTGTGGCTGACACATTTTATCAAATATTAAAAAAAAACAATATACCCGTTGCATCTATAGGAACTTTGGGAATTAAGTATGATAATAAAATTATAAAAACCAACCTTACAACTCCGGATACCATATCACTCCATAAATATCTAAGTTATTTGAAAATGAAAAAAATAGATAATGTAATTATTGAGGCTTCTAGTCATGGTTTAGATCAAAAAAGATTACATCATATTAATTTTAAAGCTGCAATATTTACTAATTTTAGCCAAGATCATTTAGATTATCATAAATCTATGAAGTTATATTTAAATGCAAAGCTAATATTATTTAGAGAAATTTTAAAAAAAACAACAACAATCATATCTGATAAAGAAATTCCACCATTTAAACTTTTAAAAAAAATTTCAAAAAAAAGGAATATACATCTTCTAGATATAGGAAAAGAATTTGAAAAAATTAAAAATATTTCTTTAGAGCCAGTTAGCAATTTTAAAATTAAAAACATAGCAATGGCATCCGAAGCAATTAAGTTATGTGGTTTAAAAGAGGAATTAATATATGAAAAAGTGAAAAAACTTAAAGATGTGAGCGGTAGACATGAATTAGTAAAAAAATATAAAAATAATATTTTAGTTTTTATCGATTATGCTCATACACCAGACGCATTATTTAAAACATTAAAATCACTTAAGAGCAATTATGGAAATAATGTTTCTTTAGTTTTTGGCTGTGGGGGAGATAGAGATCAAAAGAAAAGACCATTAATGGCAAAAATTGCTAATAAATATTGTAAAAAAATTTATATAACAGATGACAATCCGAGAACTGAAAATCCTAAAAAAATAAGAAATGAACTTTCAAAATATATTGAGAAAAATAAAATTTTTAACATTGGGAATAGGGCTCAAGCTATAAAAAAAGCAATCCAAAATGCAAATCCTCTGGAAATAATATTAATAGCTGGCAAAGGTCATGAAGAAAAGCAAATTTATAAAAATAAGATAATTTATATCTCTGATAAAAAAATTGTAAAAAACATTGCAATGAAAACAAGAGTCTTAACTAAAAAACAACAAAATTATTTACAAAATAAACTAATATTAAAAAGAATATTAGGCAAAATAATACCATTAAATATTCATGGTCTCTCAATAGACTCTAGAACAATAAAAAAAGATAATTTATTTTTAGCAATTAAGGGAAAAAAAATTGATGGAAATAAATTTGTTAAAAATGCATTAAAAAATGGAGCTGGAGGTGTGATTACATCCTTAGCTATAAAAAGAAATATAAAAAAAATAATAAGAGTTAAAAATATAACTTCATTTTTGAATCAGTTTGCTAAATTAAAACGAGAACATAACTTGGCTAAAATAATTGCAATAACTGGAAGTGCAGGAAAAACATCCTTAAAAAATTTAATTAACGACCTACTTGAAAATATTGGAAAGACTTATTCTTCTCCTAAATCTTTTAATAATCATTTAGGAGTTCCAATTAGTTTATCCAACTTAAATTTTAATGATAAATTTGGTATTTTTGAAGTTGGAATGAGTAGAAAAGGGGAAATTAAAAACTTAACTAAATTAATCAGACCTCATATAGGAGTCATTACAAATATAGGTGAAGCTCATTTAGAAAATTTTAAAAGCGTTAGAGGGATAGCTGAGGCTAAATCGGAAATTATAGAATATATTAAATCTGGTGGAACAATTATTTTAAATAGAGATGATAAATATTTTAAATATTTATTCAATAAAGCAAAATCACATATGTTAAATATTTCTACTTTTGGCAAACATAAAAAATCAGATATTTGTCTTAAAAAAATTATTAAAAAAAGAGATATTTCAAAGATTTTTGTTCAAATTAACAAAAAAATATTAGATTTTGAAATAAAGGATTTAAATATTAATAATGTACTAGCTTCATTAGCAGTTTTAAAAACATTAAAAATAGACTTATCTAAAATTAAATCAAAATTTAAAAAACTCGAGCCGTCTGAAGGAAGAGGAAAAAAACATTTCATTTCAAGATATAATAAAAAATTTCAATTAATTGATGAAAGTTATAATGCTAATCCATTATCGGTAAAAAATGCCATTCACAAACTTAACTTTATTAAAAAGGAAAAATTTAAGAAGTTTTTAATACTAGGAGATATGCTCGAATTAGGCTCTAAGTCAAAAAGATATCATGAGAAACTGTCTAAAGTTATTAACAATTCTGATATTGATAAAGTATTCATTAAAGGAAAAAAAACAATTTTCACATATAAATATATTAATAAAAATAAAAGAGGAAATATTTTTCAAAATAATGAAGATATAGATTTAAGTTTGAGCAAAATGATATCAAATAATGATTACCTGATGATTAAAGGATCGAATGCAACAGGACTCAATAATTTTAGTAAAAAAATGATAAAAGGAATATAAGTGTTATTTAATTTATTAACTTCTCTAATTGATCAATATTCATTTTTGAACGTATTTAAATATTTAACTTTCAGAACAGGCTTATCCGTTGTGACCTCCTTAGTCGTTGTATTTATTATTGGAGGGCCATTAATTAAATTATTTTCTGATAAAATGATAACTGGACCGATAAGACAAGACGGGCCTATTGATCATATTATTAAAAAAACTGGTACTCCCACTATGGGAGGAGTCATTATTATAATTGGTATTATATTAAGTACAATTTTATGGGCAGATTTGACAAATATTTATATTTGGACTTTAATTTTTGTTTCACTATCTTTAGGAGCATTAGGTTTTCTAGACGATATTTTAAAAATCAAACTTAAAAACTCAAATGGACTTAAATCAAGATACAAGTTTTTTGGTCAAATTATTATAGGCGTTATAACTTTATTTATTTTGATAAAATGCTCTAATCACGAATACCTTTACAATCTTTATTTTCCATTTTTTAAAAATCTAATTTGGTACATGGGTTTACTCTTTATACCCTTTGGTTTGTTTGTAATTATTGGAGCATCTAATGCAGTAAATTTAACTGATGGTTTAGACGGATTGGCAACAGTGCCTGTGATGTTAGTAGCTCTTTCATTCACATTAATCTCATATGTGGTAGGTAATACAATTTTTTCTGAGTATCTTCAGATTCAATATATCCCCGATGTTGGAGAATTATCTATTTTTTGTGGTGCAGTTGTAGGGGCCTGTTTAGGTTTTCTCTGGTATAATGCACCTCCAGCAAAAATTTTCATGGGTGACACAGGTTCGCTCTCACTTGGGGGGTCACTAGCAGCAATAGCAATTATTGTTAAACATGAGATTGTTTTAGCTATCATTGGAGGTCTATTTGTTTTAGAGACTGTTTCGGTGATAATACAAGTGGTCTCATTTAAATTAACTGGAAAAAGAATTTTTAAGATGGCGCCAATACACCATCATTTTGAAAAAAAAGGGTGGGCAGAGTCAACAATTGTAATTCGATTTTGGATAATAGCTATCATATTAGCATTGGTTGGACTAGCAACATTAAAATTAAGATAAAGCATGTCTCAAATTTATAAACTCAGAGAACTATCGTTCCTTGTTTACGGCTTAGGTCTATCCGGGTGTTCTGTAATTAAATTTTTCAAGAAAAATAAAATTAAAAATTTTAAAGTATGGGACGATAAAAAAAAAAAATTTACTAAAAAATA
>Ga0233438_10002324_pt1 | contig 19240 bp, 16 predicted proteins | sample SI_123_September_FD_182720 | JGI IMG/M metagenome (GOLD analysis project Ga0233438, IMG submission 182720) | Seawater microbial communities from Saanich Inlet, British Columbia, Canada - SI_123_September2016_10_MG | ecosystem: Environmental > Aquatic > Marine > Inlet | place: Canada: British...
TGTACACCAACTGGTGACTTATCTTTTGGTGATGGATTCCATTTATTTCAAGTTGGAGATATTAATAATAATACAGGATCTGGTGGACCAGGATATGAAGATTTTACTAATTTATCCACTGATTTAGAACAAGGTTCAACAAATGACTTAACAGTTACAACAGGATATGGTAATCAGAATATAAGAGTTTGGATTGATTTTAATGATGATTTTGTATTTACTTTAGATGAAGTTGTTGTTGATAACTATGTTATCGCACCAGGTGGAGCTGCAGGTAGTTACACTGAAACTATGCAACTAGTTGTTCCTGATGACGCTACATTAGGAGAGCATATAATGAGAGCTAAAACAAATTGGAATGCACCTGTCCCTGATGATGCATGTGAGGAGACACAATATGCAGAAACTGAGGATTACATTGTTAATATAGTCGAGTCACTTGGAATAGATGATAGTATTTTAGCTAATTCTGAGTTTAGAATTATATCACAAGACAATAATCAATTCAATATTAGTTTATCAACACTATACAACAAAGACATATCTTTTAGCGTATATAATGTTTCTGGACAAGTAATTGTATTTAATAATATTTCTAAAAATTCTGATAAGTATTTATATGACCTAGACATGTCATATGCTGCAGCAGGTGTTTATCTTGTTAAAATGGGTAATTCTTCCATTGGATATAGAGTAGGAAAAATCATCGTTAAATAATTTTACATATAGATTATATAAAAAAAGAGAAGTATTATACTTCTCTTTTTTTATTTCAAAAGTTTGCTTTTAGTTGAACACTCCCATTATGAATAACAGAGTTATAGTCTGATTTTCTTGCAAAATAATTTAAGTTTAAATCGACGTATTTAGTTACTTTCTTTTGGATATTTAACATCCAGGTTAAATTATTGCCAGACTGCAAACCTTCCATCATTATATATCCAATTATAGAGTTTGGGTTGCCTTGAAACTTGTTTTTATAGTAGTTCAATTCCCCATTAATTGCTAATTTATTTTTATTAGAAAATGAACTTGAAACACCAAGCTTATTTTGTGTTAGAGTTTCAAAATTACCAATTAAATTTTCTTTTTTTGAGTATTGATAATAAAAATCTATTTTATTATTATTTTCAATAAAGTAAGTGAATTTTGGAGTGTATTTTATTTCTTCGAAAGTGTAATTCTTACTTTCAAAATTATCACTTTTACTCTTTTTATTCTCCATAGAAATCAATGATGAGAAAAGTATACTATTTAACTTATGTTTAAAAGTTAATTGATGACTCAATATGTCATTTTGAATATTTCCAAAAGATAAAGAATTTTTCGAACGATTATTTGTGAAGTTATAAGTAGTAGAGTAATATTCTTTACCTCTATTAAAAAACATACTATTTCTAAAATTCATTGTTAATCCAAGTAAATTATTTGATGATATTTTAAAAGGATTTAAATCAAATTTATTATTTTCTTGATCACTTTGTTTTTGTATTAAGTATTGAGTTTGATTTTGAAAGTGTGACAATAGCTTTTTAAATTTTGATTCATCTTTTGACCAGCTTTTGAAATTAATATTTAAAGATTGACTAAATTTATTTTGATAAGTTTTAATGAATTTTTGATTAGGTAACAACACTCTAAGATATATACCTTCATCTTCAAATTGTGCAATCTCAAACTCCTCTAGTTCCTGTATGTTATTTTCATTAATATCAATCCATTTATAATTTCCAATTCCAGGCTCAACTTCGATAAAAGTATATTCTTGTTGAGCTAAATTTCCTGAATTTGATTCATATAAAACATTAATTTTTATTATGTCATCTGAAGTTTTTTTGAAATAATTAATTCTTGAATTCAAGAATTTTTCTTTTCTTTCGTTACTATTTCTGTTTAGTATTCTATAATTGCCAAATATGGAAAGTTTGCTGTTGGAGTTATTTATTAGTTGAGAATTAATAGAAAAATTATTTGATGCATTTACTTTTTGAATTGAATTATTTACAACACTATCATTTATTATATGATTATAACCAATCTCAACAAACAGTTTTTCTTTTTCTCCAATCCCACTTTTAACTCCGTAGGATTTATATTGATGACTGTTTAAAGTGAGTGAATCTGTGATTATATTTTTTTTAAAGTTGTCTTCATAATCTAAATTTATTTCTGTCCAGAAATCATTACTGTCTAAACTCATTGAGTTATAACTTCTATTAAAATTTGACTCAATTAAATTTGATTTTGATTTAAGAAAACTACTTTTAGAGTTAATTATAATATTATTTGAATCATATCTTAAAACAGTGTTATGTCTCGTTCCTTCAAAATTATCAATAAACTCTAAGTTTTGATATTTATAATCAATCGATCCTATGTTTTTATTCAAAAATTTTAACTCTGCTGAGGATTGATTTTGAGTTTTGTTAAATTGATTATTTATATCTAGTAGTGTTGAATCTAAGTTCCAGTCTCTTAAAAATTCTGTATTATAATTATTTTCTATAGATCTAAAATCTTTATTTATATGTTTGTATTCAATTTTATTAATAATTTCAAAATTATCATTTCTCAGAAGTGAGTTTTTTATTTCAATTTTAGTTGCTAATCCTGTATTATCATCATCATTAATTGTTGAAAATAGATTTTTATCACTATTGCTATTTGCTAATTCAAATTTTATTTCTGAATTCTCACTAATTCGATAATCTCCATTTATTATAGCAAGCTGAATTTTCTCTGGTGCTATTAAATTTAGTACTGGTTCATAATCACCCTGTTTATCACCTGAAATTTGAGGTATAAATTCGTAGATGTTTGAGATGGCATTTGTATTAATTAAGGCATAATCGCCTTTGTTTTCCCCAACATAACTAAATTTTATTGAATATAACTGTTCATTTGGATCATTGGAAAACTCGTAATATTCTATATTGTTTTCAATTATTTTTTTGTATAAAATTCTATTTTCATCAAATTCTGCCTCAATTATTGATGAAGATTGCATAAGCTCTAAATCATCTCCTGCTTGACTTAATACATCAATATTCTCAGAATTTAAATTTTGTTGTAATTGCTGATTCTTCAAATCATTTTCATTGTAAATCATCACATTTAAATTCATTTTTTCTGTACTGAACTCTCCACCACTATAGGCCATGAACCTTGAATAATTTCTGTCGCTTATTTGATATTCAACTTTTACCCTCATGTCGGATCTTACTGGATAAGTTGTATTAAAAATTATCTCCCCAGCATTATAATTAATGATATAATCTTTATTTTCTCCCCTTTGTAATAATAGCCCATTTGCATAAACTTTTTCGCTGCCTGAAACAACTAAAATATATAACTCCCCCTGTTGCCCTTGTAATTTATATGGTCCTTGGTTTCCATCTTGGATATTGATAATACTACTTTTAAATTGCCCTTTAACAATTGCTCCAGAAACATAAGCATTATCTGTTTCATTAATTTTAGCTGATACCAATAGTCCTTGAATTCTTTTTTCAAACTTTCCGAAATATGTATTTGAGTTATTCAAATCAACATCTCCAGCTCTTATTTTCCACTTTTCACTTTTTAATTCGATGAAAATTTGATCAAACTCGTCAAGTTTTTGAGAATAACCACCATCTTGAAGCGGAATATTTGAGTCTTGGATTGATGCTGTTACTTCTACTTTATCATTAAGTTTTCCAAAAATCTGTAAATCTAATTCACTATTTAATACAGCATTTTGATTATTCCCTAAAGTTATTCCCCTTGAGATACTCCCATTAGTGTTAAGACCTTCAAATGGACTATTATCAATAGTGATATTTGATTTGGAAATTTTATATAATTTATCAAGATTACTTGTACTTTGAATTATTAAATCATTACTTAAAAAATTATATTCTTTTGTTATAAATTCAGGAAAGTAAATACTGTCTAACTTTTTTTCAGTCAAGTTTATTTTTAAGTCTATACTATCTCTTGAAATAGTTTTTTCATTTGACAGATTAATGTCATTTGCTAAACTATTTATAGCCCAAAAAACAAGTATAAAAAAATGTAAAATCTTCATGGTATAGATTAAACTCTAAATTATCTCAAATATTTTATATTTTTTATTAAAACTTATGATCTAATCTAGTAATTAATTATTTGATTATATATTTTAGTAAAATGAAAATAATATCATATAATGTTAACGGAATTAGAGCCGCTATAAAAAAGGGTTTTATAGAATGGATAGTTGATGAATCACCTGATGTAATTTGTTTACAGGAGATTAAAGCATTAGAAGAACAGTTAGATTTAGATTTATTTGTTAATGCTGGATATAAGTACAATTATTGGTTTAGTGCACAAAAGAAAGGTTACAGTGGTGTTGCAATTTTAAGTAAAACTAAGCCTAATCATGTTGAATATGGCACAGGTATTGAATCCATGGATTTTGAGGGAAGGAATATCCGCGCCGATTTTGATGATTTTTCTGTTATGAGTCTTTACTTGCCATCAGGAACTAATCTTTTAAGACTAGATCATAAGCTCAATTTTATGAAAATATTTAAAGAATATGTAGACAAACTCAAAACTTCTTTAAATAAATTAATTATTGTAGGTGACTATAATATATGTCATAAAGCAATTGACATTCACGATCCTGTAAGAAATAAAAATGTCTCAGGCTTTTTACCAGTAGAAAGAGAATGGTTAGATAGTTTTATTTCAAGTGGTTTTGTAGATTCTTTTAGAGAAGTTAATGACTCAAAAGATATGTATTCTTGGTGGAGTTACAGAGCAAATTCCAGACAAAATAATAAAGGATGGAGAATTGATTATGCTATGGTGTCAGAAAACTTACAATACAATATTACAGATGCTAAAATACTCAGTGAAGTAAAACATAGTGATCATTGCCCCATTGTTGTAAACTTAAAATTTTAATAAATGTTATATAATACTATTCCGCACACCGAAATTAAAGTAAGTAAGATATGTTTAGGAACTATGACTTGGGGAAACCAAAACAGTGAAAAGGAAGCTTTTGAGCAGTTAGATTTTTCAGTTGATAGTGGTATTAATTTTATTGATACTGCAGAGCTTTACCCGGTTCCAGCAGAGGCTAAAACAAGTGGTAGAACTAGTGAAATAATTGGTAAGTGGTTGACACAAAAAAAAAATAGAGATAAGCTAGTTATCGCAACAAAAATTGCTGGACCTGGAGATTACACAAAACATATTAGAACTGGTGGTTTCTCACCAACATCGATAAAAGATGCTATACATAAGAGTTTAAAAAGACTTCAAACAGATTATATTGATTTATACCAATTACATTGGCCAGAGAGAAGCACTAATTTTTTTGGAATCAGAGATTATAAACATAATTATAATGAAAAATGGAATGATAATTTTAATGAAATATTAAATTCTTTAGATGGTTTTGTTAAAGAAGGAAAAATTAGAAACATTGGGATCTCTAACGAGAAATCATGGGGAGCAATGCGTTATATTGAAGAGTCAAACAAGTGTAATCTACCACGAGTTGTAACCATTCAAAATGCCTATTCTTTATTAAACAGACCATTTGAAGGGGATTTAGCAGAAATATCTATTAGAGAAGGCATTGGATTGTTAGCTTATTCCCCATTAGGTTTTGGTGTTTTAACAGGCAAATATATAAATGGAACTGCTTCTGATAATTCAAGACTAAAATTATTTCCAAGGTTTTCTAGATATAGTAGTCCTGAAGCGACAAATGCAACAAAAGAATATTTAAAAATAGCATTAGATAATAATTTGAGTTTAGCTCAAATGTCTTTAGCTTTTGTAAATCAACAACCATTTGTTACTAGTAATATTATTGGAGCTACAAATCTAAAACAACTTGCAGAAAATATTTCTAGTATTGAAGTTACACTTGGAGATGATGTTTTGAGTAAAATAAACGAGGTTCATTCAAAAATACCCAATCCGTCTCCATAAAAAAAAGCCCTATTTTTCAATAGAGCTTTTTTGTTATAAATTAATATTTTTACCGTTTTTGTCGGTAAAATGATATTCTAGATATGTGTAAGCATCTCTTGGATTAATTTTAATCCATTGCTTATACTGCCAAATCCATTTATTTCTAAAAGAGTAGAGACCTTTATTAAGAAAGGCTGCTATAAAAGGATGTGCATTTAGCCGCACATTTTTATGACCTTTTTTCAATATTAATTCTAAATCTTCTGCAATTTTATTAACAATAAGAATTGGTGCCTCAATTTCGGCTCCATTACTATTGTTTGGATTTTTTTCTCTAGTTTTTATTGTCATTTCAGGCCTAACTCTTTGTCTAGTTATTTGAATTAGTCCAAATTTACTAGGTGGTAGAATTTTGTGTTTAGCCCTATCATCCTTCATTTCATCTCTTAAGTGATCAAACAGCTTTTTTCTGTTTTCTGCAGATCCTAAATCTATAAAATCTACTACAATAATTCCTCCCATATCACGGAGTCTTAATTGTCTAGCAATTTCAGTTGCAGCTATTAAATTTACTTCAAGAGCAGTATCCTCTTGGTTATTAGATTTACTTGATCTATTTCCACTATTTACATCAACAACATGTAGTGCTTCTGTATGTTCTATGACTAAATATGCTCCTTTAGCCATTGATACATTCTGACCAAAAGAAGTTTTTATCTGTCTTTCTACTCCAAACTTTTCAAAAATTGGAGATTCATCCTTATGTAATTTGACAATAGATTCTTGTTTGGGTGCAATTTCTTGCACATACTCTTTTAATTGATAATAAAGAGTTTCGTCATCTACCACAATTGAGGTAAAGGTGTCATTAAATAAATCTCTTAAAATTAAAGAAGATTTGTTCATTTCATCTAGTACTTTACTCGGGTAAGTGGCTCTATGTAATTTTTTACACATTGCAATCCATCTGTCATGCAAAGTCTGTAAGTCTTTATCTAGTTCGGCTACTTTTTTGCCTTTAGCAACAGTTCTAATAATAACTCCAAAACCTTTTGGAGCAATACTTTTAACTAATCTTTTTAATCTCTCTTTTTCTTCATTTGTATCTATTTTTTGAGATACGGAGATGCGATTAGAAAACGGAACTAAAACCAAATATCTACCAGCAATTGAAAGCTCAGAGCTAATTCTAGGCCCTTTTGTAGAGATTGGTTCTTTTATTATTTGCACTAATACAGTTTGATTAGGCTTTATAGCTTCGCTGATATTGCCATTTTTATCAATTTCTTTTTCAAATGTAAAATTTTCAATAGAGTAGTTTTTTAGTTTACCTGAAATTAATCCTTTAATAAACTTTAAATATGTAGGAAGTTTAGGTCCTAAATCATGATAATGTAAAAAACCATCTTTGTGATATCCTACATTTACAAAAGCAGCATTTAGTCCAGGAATGGACTTTCTTATTTTGGCAATAAAAATATCACCAACACTATATTTACTACTTTCTTTATCTTTTTGAAACTCTATTAATTTTCCATCTTTAAGTAAGGCAAAATCAACAATATTTGAACTAGAACGTATTATTAGTTCTTTATTCATAAAGTTATTTTTTATTTATGCATATAGCATAAATTGATTATTAATTTTAATGTGAGTCGACAAATTCATGAATACGAAATTGATGATCGTAAATTTTACATGAATTATATTTCAATGAACTTGATAAAAGAAGTAATAATTAATTATTTCTTCTTGTGACGATTAGCTCTACGTCTTTTTTTACGTTTATGCGTAGCTACCTTGTGTCTTTTTCTTTTTTTACCACTTGGCATAAATTTTTGTTTTTTAAATTAATATTTATAAAGTAATTATCTAACCTGAACTTTAGATTTCACACCTTCTAAAAATGTTTTAGCAGGCTTAAAAGCAGGAATATTATGAGCAGGTATTTTAATCGTAGTATTTTTTGATATATTTCTGCCGGTTTTTTCAGCTCTAGTTTTAACTATAAAACTTCCAAATCCTCTTAAATATACATTTTCACCATTTTCAAGAGAACTTATAACCTCTTTCATGAATGATTCTACTGTTGCTTGAACATCTGCTTTTTCAATTCCCATTTTTTGAGAAACATTTGATACAATTTCAGCTTTTGTCATTTATTTTATCTGTTTTTTATATTTTTCAACGCCAGCAAATATATGTATTTTATTATCAATATTTCAAGTCAAATTAATTTAATTTATTGATTATAAACTTTATTTTTACTCTCAATCCTCTCAAAATATGAATTTTACCTCCCAAATTGATAATTGGTATACTAAAAATAAAAGAGATCTTCCGTGGAGAAAAAATAAAGACCCATATTCCGTTTGGCTCTCTGAAATAATACTTCAGCAAACACAAATACAACAGGGGCTTCCGTATTATATAAAATTTATTAAAAAATACCCTGATGTATCTTCTTTGGCCATTGCAAATGAGCAAGAAATTTTAAAACTTTGGCAAGGACTAGGGTATTACTCTAGAGCTAGAAATCTACATAAAACTGCAAAAATTATTGTCAGTGATTATAAAGGAATTTTTCCTAAAACATTTCTGCAGCTATTAAAACTTCCAGGGATTGGTAAATACACAGCAAGCGCAATCTCTTCAATTTGTTTTGAAGAAAAACAAGCTGTTTTAGATGGAAATGTTTTTAGGCTACTCTCTAGATATTTTGGTATTGATATTCCAATTAATTCCTCAAAAGGAATAAAGGCATTTGAAAAGTTATCTTATAATCTCTTGCCAAAAATTAATATTGGAGATTATAACCAAGGATTAATGGACTTTGGTTCTACAGTATGTAAACCAAAAATGGCTAAGTGCGATATATGTATTCTTCAAGATGGTTGTATTGCTTTTGGCAATAAAACAACTTACTCACTTCCTGTTAAGATTAAAAAACATAAAGTTTTAACTAAGCATTTTAATTTTATAATACTTATTGATTCTTATAATAACACTAAAATTGAGCAAAGAAACGATAAAGGGATTTGGCAGAAACTTTATCAATTTCCACTTATAATTACCAATAAAGAGCTAAATATCAATGAATTAATTAAGAATTTTAAATTATTAAACCCAATATTAACTTCAAAATATAAAGTTGAGTTAATAAATCTTAAACCAGAAATTCATAATTTAACTCATCGAAAGTTATTGATTAAGTATTGGAAAATACAAATGGATGATTTAATCCCAAATCCAACCCCTATCAAAAACTTAGTTAATTATCCATTCCCAATTGTGCTGAGTAGATTTATTAAATCGTATTTTTGAAGAATTAAATAATAATTACTTAATTTATAAAAAATATTAATCAACAAAAATCATGACAGGTACATTAAACAAAGTAATATTAATTGGTCATTTAGGTGATGATGTTAAAATTCATAATTTTGAAGGAGGTGGGTGTATCGGAAGATTCCCTCTTGCAACAAATGAATCTTACACAAATAAACAAACTAACGAAAAAGTTACCAATACTGAATGGCATAATATTGTTGTTAGAAATAAAGCTGCTGAAATTTGCCAAAAGTATTTATCAAAAGGAGATAAAGTATATGTAGAAGGAAGGATTAAGACTCGAAAATGGCAAGACGATAAAGGGATTGATAGATATTCAACAGAAGTTAATTGTCAGGAGTTTACTTTTTTAAATACTAAAAACGAAACTAATCCATCAAATTCTAATTCATCCCCACAGATTGAGCCTAAGTCAAATGAGGATTCAACGTCAGAAAATGACGATTTACCATTTTAATTAAATATTTATTAATTGAGTGATCCAATTATATACTACAGTTTAATATTAGCAGTTTTACTTATTTTCTCTGGTTTGATTTCTGGTTCTGAAGTAGCCTTATTCTCATTATCTAAGTCACAGTTAAAAAAAGAAGATAAGTCTAGTTATGTTCAAATAATTCAAAAGTCACTAACTAATCCAAATAAATTACTGGCAACAATTTTAGTTGCCAACAGTTTTATAAATATTGCTATAGTAATTTTATTTACCCAAATAGGAAATGTTATATTTAAAAATATTACTTCCTCTTTCTGGCAATTTATAATTGAAGTTGTAGTAGCTACTTTTTTGATTTTATTATTTGGAGAAATATTACCAAAAATTTATGCTAGCAGAAATAATTTAATATTTTCAAAATTTGTTATATACCCACTTGTATTATTGGATTTTATTCTTACTCCAATTAGTTTACCAATGCAAAAGCTTTCTAATTTCATCAAAAATAAATTAAGCTTCAAAAAACAAAATATTAATCTTAACCAAATTTCATCTGCTTTAGATTTAACTAGTCCTGATGAAACAACAAAACAAGAGCAAAAAATACTTAAAGGAATTTTGTCCTTTGGTAACACCGAGACTAAAGAGGTAATGCGTCCAAGATTAGATATACATGCATACAGTAATTTGTTAAATTATGATGAAGTTTTAAAAAACACCGTAGAAAATAACTTTTCTAGAGTTCCAGTTTATAAAGATGATTTAGATAATATTGTTGGAATATTATATGTGAAAGATTTGTTACCTTTTTTAGATAAGAAAGACTTTGATTGGCTTTCAATCTTGAGAAAACCATTATTTATTCCTGAAAACAAAAAGTTAGATGATTTAATGCAAGAGTTTCAGGAAAAAAAGATTCATTTAGCCATAGTAGTTGATGAATTTGGAGGTACTTCTGGAGTTATTTCATTAGAAGATGTAATTGAAGAAATTGTTGGAGATATTTCTGACGAATTTGATGATGACAGTTTACTTTTTTCAAAGCTAGACAACTTTAATTATGTTTTTGAAGGTAAAACATCCATGAAAGATTTTTATAAAATCTTGAATATTGATTCAAGTCCATTTGATAAGTTTAAAGGTGACTCAGAAACAATAGCTGGGTTTATTTTAGAAATTTCACAAAGTTTCCCAAAAACAAATAGCAAGATTGTTTTTGAAAATTTCACATTTACTATTGAATCTGTAGATAAAAAAAGAATTAAGCAAGTAAAAGTTTCAATCAAATGAATTTTAAATTTGTTTATATTCTTCTTTTTTTATTTTGTTCATGTGAAAATGTAGAGCTACCCAAACCAAATGCATATTTACGATTAGATTTTCCATCCCCTACATATAAAGAAATTGTCTTTGAACCTAAAAGCACAACTATAGAACTAAACACTGCATCTACACTAATTACAGATATTAAAAGTACCAGTAATGCCAATTCAGTAATTTCAAAAAGTATTTCGTACCCTCTGATAAATGCTGAAATCAAATTAGAATATTATAATTTGAATAAAAGCAATAAATTAAATGATAGACTCAAACAATTGAGTGATTTTACATCAATACATTTAAAAAAATCTTCAAACTCTCCAAAAATACAAGAATTTATTAACCAAAATAAAAAAGTATACGCATCAATTATCAACATTAAAGGAGATGTAACTTCTCCGTCCCAATTTTATGCTACAGATAGTGTAAATAATTTATTAATTGGAATTTTGAATCTAAAATCAAAAACTAAATATGATTCAGTTTTGCCGGCTTTAGACTACATCAAGACTGATATTTATCATCTTATTGAATCAATTAAATGGAGTGATATTAAATGAATATTGGAATAGAAAAAAAGTGGACTTATTTAATAGCTTTATCTTTAATTTGGGGCAGTTCATTTATACTTATTAAAAAAAGTTTACTGGGTTTATCTGCATTACAGGTTGGTTCATTAAGAATTGTATTTTCTTCAATTATTATTTTTTTAATAGCATTTAATCGGATAAGTACTATTCCTATTAAAAAATGGAGATGGATATCTTTATCTGCTTTTGTTGGCACTTTTTTTCCTGCTTTTTTATTTGCTTACGCTGAAACTCAAATTGATAGTGCTGTAGCCTCCATTTTAAATTCCTTGGTTCCAATGAATACTGTTTTAATAGGGTTTGCTGTATTTAAAATATCAACAACAAAAATTCAATCATTAGGAGTTTTAATTGGCTTTATAGGTACTTGTACATTGATAATCTCTGGAGCAGATTTAAATCCTGATCAAAACTATTTATACTCTGGTTTGGTAGTAATTAGTTCTGTGTTATATGCAATTAATGTTAATTTAATAAAAAAACACCTCTATGATGTAAATGCTGTTTCCATAGCTGTAGGTCAATTTGTAGTTATTTTTATTCCTTCAATTGTAGTATTATTTTATTCTGGCTTTTTTAATTTAGAATTTATAGATAATCATTTACTTTATGACTCATTATTTTATGTATTTCTCTTATCATTTTTTGGTACGGCTATGGCAAAAATATTATTTAATAAGTTAATTCAAATTTCTTCTCCAGTTTTTGCTTCTTCTGTAACTTACTCTATGTTAGTTGTTTCTGTAATTTGGGGTATATTAGACGGAGAACTATTTAATTTTTATCAAGCAGTAGCTACAATATTAATTATTATGGGAGTTTATTTATCTAACAAAAAAAAACCCATCAATTAAGATGAGTTTTTTCTAAAAAAATAAATGTCTATTACTAGTAGAAATCAGAATCTTTTAATTCAGTATTTACCATTACCTCAGTAGTATTAAATTCTAAATTTTGCCCACCAGCATTTACTTGCATAAAATAAGGCATCATAATACCATTTACACTGCGATAGTCACCATACTTAGTTGAGGAGATATTTTTATTTTCATCTTCTTCTTCAATTGAAATTAAATATCCACTCTCAACAGCATAATATCTGTAAGAAGTTTTTTCATTTTTCACAACTTTAATTTTGTAGACATCTTCTCCATCTATAGAATTAATACTGAGAAGTTCAGTTTGATCATCAGAGTAGTATAATTCTTCAAATATTCCTTCGACATTTTTAGCTTCCATAATTTCTTCTTCACTCATCAACATTTTTTGACCTTGTTGTTCCATGTAACCTTTTTCCCCACTGAAGTTTCTTTTCATTAGTGACATTGTTTGCCCACCCATATTAGCTTTCATTTCAAATGAAATTTTATTAGGCATCATTTGTTTTGAAATTGCCATAGGCTTAAAAGGTGCTCCAGGTATTGTTACATCCATGTTTGATACTAATGTATTGACATTAAGAAGCATATCTTTACCACCAATTGCTTTAATATAATTATCTACCACATCTAATGCAGTCATTCCTTCTGGAATAGCTTTATTAAATACAGGCTTTGCAACAGCATTTGCATATTTGTCAAAGTAATTAATTGGAAATCCTACTTTTTCTAAATTTTCAACAACGTCACTACCTTTTCCAACAACAATAATTCTAGTGTTTGCGATTTTAAAATATTTATTTGCTACTCTTTTTACATCTTCTGCTGTTACAGCATTAATTTTTTCAAGATATGTTTCATAAAAATCTTCAGGTAAATCGTTTAACTTAATATTAAGAGCATAATTAGCGATAGTTTGAGGTCTTTCTAATCTCATTATAAAATTACCAACATATTTAGCTTTTGCATTTTTTAATAATTCAGCATCAACTAGTTCAGTTCTAATTCTAACTATCTCATTGACGATTTCTGTTACCGCACTATCTGTTACCATATTTCTAACTTTAGCACCAGCAGAAAATCGTGCAACACCATATCTACTTGAACCTAGACTAGAATACGCACCATAAGTATAACCTTTATCCTCTCTAAGATTTTTAAACAAGTAACCTTCACCACCTCCACCAAGAATATTGTTAGTAATCAACGCTGTGAAATAATCTTCATCATTCATTTTAAGCTCAACATTATTAGTGACCCCAATACTAGATTGAGTAGCACTAGGAAGGTCTATAAAGTTAACTTCAGTTAATTCAACATTTGGAGTAAGAACAGGAACGTCATTTTCAACTTTCTTAGCTTTTTTCCATACGCTAAACTTCTCAGTAATTGATTTTTTAACTTCTTTATAATTAACATCCCCAATTACAACTATATATGCACTATTTGGATATGTATACTTCTTGTGGAAATCTATTACATCTTCGTAAGATATTTTATTAAGAGTTTCTTCTGTAATAAATTCCCCGTAAACGTGATTTTTCCCATAAGATAAAGCATTACCTACTCTACTTCCAATAGCATCAATACTCTTTTCATCTGCTTTTAAACTTTCAATTAGTTGTTCTTTAGTTTTATCAAATTCTTCAACGGTCAGTAATGGATTTATGATTGCATCTGCCATTAATTCTAAAATTCTATCATTATGTTTTGTCAAGGAACTTGCAAAACTACTTCTAAAACCAATACTAACATTTGCTCCTAAATAATCAATCTCTTCATTAAAAACATCTTTTTCAATTGATGTTGTTCCATTCCCTAACATTTCTCCTAAAATAGAAAGAACTCCAGCTTTTTCACCCTCAAGAATTGGGGTTCCGTCTATTCTCAAACTGTATGAAACTCTTGGAAGTTTATGATTTTCAACAACTAAAACTTTTATCCCATTTTTAAGCTTAAATTCTTTAGGCTTATCCAACTTTATCTTAGGAGTTGGTCCTCCAACTGGCTGAATTGATCTGTCTAATTGCGCGCTAACACTAAATGATATTAGCATTGTTGTAATTAATAATATTATTCTATTTTTCATTTTAAATATTTTTAATTTTATTTATTATTTAGAAGGTTCAGGTAAATATTCTATATCTACTCTTTGATTTTTGCTTAAATATTTTTTAGCAACCATTTGAATTTCTTCTCTAGTGATAGATCTGTAAATATCAATTTGTTCATTAATTAAATTTACATCTCCATATAACATGTAATATCTTGCAAGTGAATTAGCAATTCCAGCAATACTTGAATTTGAATTTACAAATTGGTTTTCAAATTTATTTAATAATTTTTGATATGATCTCTCTGAGATTAACTCGTTTTGAACTTTAGTTATTTCCTCTTCAATTTCCTCAAGAAGGGTGTCAAGTTCAACTTCTCCAAGAGGTAAAGCTAGTATAGCAAAAATATTATAGTCTACTTGCCCTAAGTTAATTACCTGTGTTTGCAGAGCTTGTTTTTGATCATCTACCAATTTTTTGTAAAGTACTGAACTTTTTCCATCACTTAGGTATGTAGAAATCATGTCTAATACGTAAGAATCTCTATTTGCGAATCCTGGAGTTCTAAATGTAGCCAATAACATAGGAATTTGAATATTTTCATCATACGCAACAGCTTTTGTGTTTTCTGTTATTGGTTCTTCCATCGGAAAATTTCTTTCAACTACATTTCCAGTTGGAACTTCATCAAAATATTTCCTAACTAGTTTCTCTGTTTCTGCCGAATCAATATCACCTGCAACAATTAAGACCGCATTGTTGGGTCCATAATATGTTTTGTGGTATTCTCTAAATTCTTCCAAGGTTGCAGCATCAAGGTGCTCCATTTCACCAATTACTTGGTCTTTATAAGGATGAACCTTAAATAAATTATCATTTAAAGCTTTTAATAATTTACCATAAGGCGCATCATACCTTTGTCTTTTCTCTTCTTTTACTACTTCATTTTGAGTGTCAACTCCAATTTGATCCATTACAGGGTGAAGCATTCTTTCTGATTCTAGCCATAAACCAAGTTCAAGCTTGTTTGAGGGAAAAGTCTCATAATAATATGTTCTGTCTTGAGAAGTATTTGCATTAAAACTTCCTCCATTTGCAGGGATAATCTTCATAAATTCTCCTCGGCCTATATTTTTTGAACCTTCAAATAAAAGATGTTCGAAAAAGTGAGCAAATCCAGTTCTTTCTCTGTCACCATCTTTTCCTCCAACGTCATACATTACAGATGTTGTAACTACTGGAGCAGAATTATCTTGATGTAAAATTACATGTAGTCCGTTGTCTAAGTCAAACTCTGTAAAATCTACTTGTTGAGCATTTAATGCCGTACTACTAACAAGCACTGCAGAAAATAATAAAATGATTTTTTTCATTATGTTTTATTTTAGTTATAAAAATTCTTAAAATTAAATTGGGGAAAGCAAAACTACAAAAATTATTACAAAACATATTTACTAATAACTTTAAATGATCGTATGAATAGTTTAATCTTGTGAATTAGTGTAATTAGTTTTAGTTAAAAACATTTGTTGGTTAATATATAAACTTTATATTTGCACTCGTTTTTAAACAAAAATAATATTAAAAATTTAAGCTATGTACGCAATTGTAGAGATAGCAGGGCAACAATTTAAAGTTGAAAAAGACCAAAAATTATTTGTTCATCGTTTAGATAGTAAAGAAGGTAGCAAAGTCACATTTGATAACGTTCTTTTACTTGCAAGCGGTGATAAAATATCAGTAGGCGCCCCAGCTATAGATGGAGCTCAAGTAGGAGTTAAAGTCTTAAAACACTTTAAAGGCAATAAAGTTATTGTTTTTAAGAAAAAAAGAAGAAAAGGTTATAGAGTTAAAAATGGTCACAGACAAGCACTAACTGAAATTCAGGTTGAAAATATTTTAGCTTCAGGAGCTAAAAAAACAAAAAAAGTTGAGAAGTCTGTAAAAGCTGATGCTAAGCCAGTTAAAACTGAATCCAAGCCAGCTAAAAAAGTTGAAAAATCTAAAACTATTGAAAAAGAAAATGTAGATTTATCTAAATTAACAGTAGCTGCATTAAAAGATATGGCAAAAAATAAAGGAATTAAAGGAATTTCTTCAATGAAAAAAGACGATTTAATTAAAGCACTTAGTTAGAATATTAAAATTTATTAATTATGGCACACAAAAAAGGAGTAGGTAGTTCTAAAAACGGTAGAGAATCAGAATCGAAACGTTTAGGCGTTAAGATATTTGGTGGTCAAGCTGCTATAGCAGGAAACATTCTGGTTAGACAAAGAGGTACTGTTCACAATCCAGGTGAAAATGTTTATGCTGGCAAAGATCATACTTTACACGCTAAAGTTGATGGAATTGTGAAGTTTGATAAAAAGAAAAATAATAAATCTTTTGTTTCAATTGTACCATTTGAAGCCTGAAGAATTATTTTAATCATAAAAAAAAGCCTTTCTAATTAGAAAGGCTTTTTTTATTTAATATCTATAATAGCTTGGTTTGAATGGCCCTTTTTGTTCAACCCCAATGTAACTGGCCTGATCTTTCGATAATGTAGTTAGTTCAACCCCAATTTTTTTAAGATGTAGCCTTGCAACTTTTTCATCTAATTCTTTAGGCAACATGTATACCTTATTTTCATAATTTTGTGAATTATTCCAAAGTTCAATTTGAGCTAATGTTTGATTTGTAAATGAATTACTCATAACAAAACTTGGATGTCCAGTAGCACAACCAAGATTAACCAACCTTCCTTCAGCTAAAATTATTATTGTTTTGTTATTGATAGTATATTTGTCTACTTGAGGTTTTATCACATCTTTTGAATCTCCATGGTTTGAATTTAACCACATCATGTCAATTTCATTGTCAAAGTGACCAATATTACACACAATAGTGTTGTCCTTCATTTTCTCAAAGTGATCTTTGGTTATAATATCCTTATTACCAGTTGCTGTGACTACTATATCAGCATTAGAAATAATAGTTTCTAATTTTTTCACTTCAAAACCATCCATTGCTGCTTGTAATGCACAAATAGGATCAATTTCTGTCACTGTTACAATACTTCCTGCTCCAGCAAATGAAGCTGCGGTTCCTTTTCCAACATCACCATATCCACAAACAACAACTCTTTTGCCAGCTAGCATAATATCAGTAGCTCGTCTAACCGCATCAACAGCACTTTCTTTGCAGCCGTATTTATTGTCAAATTTACTTTTGGTTACAGAATCATTTACATTAATTGCTGGCATAGGTAAAGTCCCATTACTCATTCTTTCGTACAAGCGATGAACTCCTGTAGTTGTTTCTTCACTAAGGCCTTTAATATGATTGACTAGTTCAGGAAATTGATCAAGTACTAAATTTGTTAAATCTCCACCATCATCAAGGATCATATTTAAAGGTTTTTGGTCTTTACCAAAGAAAACAGTTTGTTCAATACACCAATTGAATTCTTCTTCAGTCATTCCTTTCCATGCGTATACTGAAATTCCAGCAGCAGCAATTGCAGCAGCAGCATGATCTTGAGTTGAAAATATATTACATGAACTCCAAGTTACCTCAGCCCCTAAATCAACTAAAGTTTCAATCAATACTGCGGTTTGAATAGTCATGTGTAGGCAACCAGCTATCCTAGCTCCTTTAAGAGGTTGGGATCCCTTGTATTCTTCTCTTAAACTCATTAATCCTGGCATTTCAGACTCCGCTAATGTTATCTCTTTCCTTCCCCATTCAGCCAGAGACATATCTCTAACTTTGAAAGGGCTATATTTAGTATTTTTTGTAATCATAATTGTATATTTGGTACATTGTTAATTAAGACTGCAAATTTACATAATAAGTTTCTATAATTGTATGCCAATTTATAAAAGTTATCGCCCTAATTCTTGCACAAGTATTAAAGTTTGGAAAATTTCTGAAAGCTACAATGAGTTACTTTCATCAATTGATTTAAGTAAAAACACTATAGAAAAATTAAACAAAGTTCAAAGCGATGTTGGAAAACGTGAAATTTTAAGTGTTAGACATCTTTTAAATGAATTTGGATTTTCTGACAATGATCTTTACTACGATGAAAATGGCAAGCCAATGTTGTCAAACAAACAGAATATTTCAATAAGTCATTCCAAATTATTTTCATCAATTATTATTAGTGACTTTAATGTTTCAATTGATATTGAAAAAGTAAGAGATAAGATAGCTAAAGTTACTGATAAGTTTATTGATTATGAATACTCATTTCTTGGGAATTTAAATAACGAAGTAGAAAGACTTACTTTAATTTGGTGTATTAAAGAATGTATTTATAAAATATCAAACGAAAAATTACCTTTTATTTTCAAAAATAATTGTATTGTCACCCCATTTAATTTACAAGATAGCTCAGTGATTTCTTGGCTAAAATTTAATAGAATTATACTTTCTTTTAAGTCTTACCTTCATAGTTTTGAAGGTTATAAGCTAGTATATTTAATCCAAAATAAATAATGGACAGCGTAGTTAATTTTTTTATAGAATCTTACTCCAATACATCATATATTATGATATTTCTTGAAATGATTGCAGTCTTATTTGGAATCATTAGTGTTGTTTATGCCAAAAAAGAGAATATTTTGGTTTATCCTACAGGGATTATTTGCACAGTTATTACTGTTT
>Ga0233438_10002325_pt1 | contig 19240 bp, 13 predicted proteins | sample SI_123_September_FD_182720 | JGI IMG/M metagenome (GOLD analysis project Ga0233438, IMG submission 182720) | Seawater microbial communities from Saanich Inlet, British Columbia, Canada - SI_123_September2016_10_MG | ecosystem: Environmental > Aquatic > Marine > Inlet | place: Canada: British...
TGGTAGTTTTACTCGTATTTTTATTTTTAAGATTAGACTTGCCTCCTTTTTTTGTGTCGACTTGCTTTACGGTTTTATTGCCAAAAAATTTACTGCTCATAATGGGTTGAATTTAGTATCAAAAGTACGGAAAAGACTTTAGTTCAAAACACAATTAAATAGATGATTCATTTTTCAAAAGGATTGTTGGTTATATTTTATTATTTTCGCTATTGAAATAAAGGGGATGTAGCTCAGTTGGCTAGAGCGCTTGACTGGCAGTCAAGAGGTCGTGGGTTCGAATCCCATCTTCTCCACAAATTATTTCCGGAAATAATAATTTATTCTTGGAAATACCTTTTTAGTAAAATGGTTAAGTTTTGACCGAAATAGTTCGATTTCACTTCCCTGGCCTCCACTTCTTAAAAGAAGCTTTTATTGATGAATTGCCTCTTTTTATATCTCTAATATTTTGAGTTATACTCTGGAGGTAATAAATATTTAGGTGACATTTTTATCTAAACGCGATTACCAAGTTTATAAAAGTCTTATTTTACTCTTTCAAAACAAATTTATTTTTTAATTCTTAATAAATTTAAAGCTAAACCTATGTCCTCTATCTGAAATTATTATTAAATAAACTCCTTTTGTTAATTCTCTTACATTGATGCTGTTAGCAATCATTTTTGATATAACTTTTTTACCTAATAGGTCATAAATAGAGATTTCAACTGTGTTTTTGTTACCCTCTAAAAATAAAATATCTTTTGTTGGATTTGGGAAGATTCTAATTGAATTATTATAAACTTCATCATCAACATTTAGAACTGCCGTTACCGTTACGGTAATGGTAGCTTCAGCGGAGTCGGTAGTTCCGTCATTAGCGGTATAGGTAAAGGAATCGGTACCGTTGAAGTTAGCATTAGGGGTGTAGGTAGCTACAGCACCATCAAGGCTAACAGTTCCATTAGTGGCTTCACCTATAGAGAAAGTGAGACTATCTTCATCGATATCAGATCCTGTAAGGGTGATCTCTACTGCTGTGTCTTCGGTAGTAGTTTTAGCAACATCAGTTACTGTAGGAGCATTATTTACCGTGAAAAAAAGAGTCATACCTTCCTGATCGAAGGTTAGAGAATTTCCTTCAATATCAAAAGGTACCGGATTTATATCCAATGTTATGCTATCACCATTGGCAATGGTACCATTTAATCCAAAGCCTAGTATATATTTCTTGCCCTGAGATTCAGTCGTATCTTCTACTTCAAAAGAAATTGGATTTGAATTAGTTAAAGTCGCGGTTGAACTATTAAGTGTAAAATTAAAATTTGATGAAGAGATCTTTCCTGAAGCAATACCTTCTTCGAAATCAGCAAAAAGATCTTCGCTAAAAATAATTTCAATACCAGTATTATCGGAATTTAGTAAAATGGATTCTATATTCGGGTCCTCGCCATTCGAAAGAATTAATTCTATATCATCTAAAAAAGTAGTGTTCCCTTTCGAGGAAGAGGTTGTTTCAAATTGAATCGAAAGGGGCGTATTTTCATCGATTCCCGATATAGTAGCCATATCAAACAACTTCGATCTTAATTCAATAAAATCACCTGTATTTGAAAATGATCCACTTTCAGCAATCCATGAATCTAATAACACAGGAGCATCGAAATAAGAATTATCATATTCACTTGAGTTCAATGCTAGTTCATTGTAAATGGGTGATCCTCCAGCATATAGACTGACTTTTAATCCTGCATATTCACCACTTTTCTTTGTTGCGGTTTTCAGGCGAAGATGAAATTTTAACGCAGATTTAAAGTATCCTATTTGCTGAAATACTCCAGAACTACTGCTCCAATTAACCTTTCTCAATTCTAAGAATGATAAGTCTAGCGCATTGATGTTTGGTAGTATGTTTGTTGTCCATTCAGATTCTTGGCCATTATACGAATACAATGCCCTGCTTTTTTTTGCTGTCGAGCCAAATTTATTCCAATCTTTTTTGAGGAACCCGATTAGAGGACGACCCCCTTCAAAAGATCCATTAAGAATAGGTGTGTTGAATAGTCCATCTACCGTTGATTGAGAAGGCGCCGTGTTGCTAGGGGTATCATTGTATAATGACTGAATTTCCGAAGAAGATAAAGCATAATTAAATACCTTAAATTCATCTACTAAGCCCTTAAATCCACCGTTTAATCCATATTGTAAGTTATTGAAATCGGCATTACCATCAGCTAGAAAACCAATACTACTAGGGATAATTCCGTATTGAGTTTTTCCTTTTATAATAGCGGTGGAGCTAATAGCTTTACTTTCAATCAGGTTTCCATTCCAATATGCACTTACCGAAGAGTTGGAATTGTTGCGGTCTATAACCAAGGCTATATTTGCCCACCCATCATTTCTTAAATCAGCACTAGACAGCGGCTTTGAAATTATAATTCCTTCGTCTTCCATTAAGCCCTCGGGATTGACATAAAAATTGATATTACCCTCTTTTATGTTAATGCTAATTCCAGACTTATTAGTACTTGTTTTAGCCCCTGTGTCATAAATAACTCCAGTTGTAAGATCAGTAGGCTTAATCCATAATGAAGTTGTTTGGGAACCATCAAGCGGGTCAACTAAATCATTTAATAATATTCCTGTTCGTCCATCTAATTCCAGAGCGTTTGAAACAATACCACTTGTGGTTACATCCTTAATTCTATCACCCACAAAAGTACCTAACGTGGTTTTCCCTTGAAACGAAAGATTATTAATTACACTGTGATCTGTTTCATCAAACCCATAATGAACAACCAATGAATTAGAATCATGAACATCAACATAAACAATTCCGGACGAATTAAATTCATTTGTTCCACTACCACTTTTAATAATATACCCAAACTCATCTTTTCCTTTAAAGTTTTCAGGGGGTGTATATCTAAATTGAGTTGAAGAGGTCATAGTAACAATTCCCCCTCTAAGTGAATAGGCTGAAACGTCTTTTAGCACTACCGATTCTCCATTCGAATCAAAATTAATGTTGGTAATATCAAAAGAAAGAGTACCAGAAGTAGGAGCAGTTCCGTACAAATCATTCGCATAAGGATGAACAGGGTCTGAGTAGGTGGCATCGATTTTTAATCTAGGATATTCATCTAAGTACTCTGTTGCTCTTTCTCTACTGTCTCGTCCAAACCAATTCATTCCTCCGCCTCACTACGCCATACACAGGGAGCGTTAACAGCAATCAAAAAATGAAAAGTCAAAGCAACTTGATAATAAAAATCAAGATCTCAGATTGATTACATGAACACTTATTAAAAAATCTATATTTATATTTTTTAATAAAATTAAAACGGTTAATTTTGTTTTATTTTAGACTACTAAAAAACAGTCTAAAATAATATCAAACGCAATTTCTCCAAATAAGAACTATGCTATTTAATTCATTGCAATTTCTATTATTTCTTCCTTTAGTTATAGTAGTTTATTTTTCTCTACCCTCTAAATACAGGTGGTTATGGCTTCTCTTAAGTAGTTATTACTTCTATATGTGCTGGAGTCCTAAGTACGCAATTCTTATCTTTTTATCTACAGCAATCACTTATATAAGCGGAATTGCTATTGACAAGATTAACAAGTCTACATCAATAAATAAAAAAATTAAATATAAAAATTGGTGTGTAGCTTTTTCATTTAGCATCAATTTATTAATACTTATATACTTTAAATATTTTAACTTTTTTATTGAAAATTTAAATATTTTTGCTCATAAATATAATATGAGCGAAGGCTTTTCTTTTGTCGAAATTCTATTACCAGTTGGCATTTCCTTCTATACTTTCCAAGCTTTAAGTTATACAATGGATGTATACAGAGGTGAAACTAAAACTGAGTATCATTTTGGAAGATATGCCCTTTTTGTTTCATTTTTTCCACAGCTTGTTGCGGGCCCTATAGAACGCTCTTCACATTTATTATCCCAATTTAAAATCAAGCAAAAATTTAGTTATAGTAATTTGTGGACTGGTGGATTTCTGATTCTAAGAGGTTTATTCAAAAAGGTAGTTATAGCAGACCGGTTAGCTGTTTTGGTTAACACAATATATAACGACCCAACAGCTTACGAAGGATATCCCTTGATTGTGGCAACTATATTCTTTACATTTCAGATTTATTGTGATTTTTCCGCCTATTCGGATATAGCAATAGGATCCGCAAAAATTATGGGCTTTGATCTAATGCAAAATTTTAATAGACCTTACTTTGCTCAAAATATAACAGAATTTTGGAGAAAATGGCACATTTCTTTAAGTACATGGTTTAGAGATTATTTATATATTCCGCTTGGAGGAAATAGAGTTTCCTATTTAACCCGTTTAAGAAATATATTTATAGTTTTCACCGTAAGTGGCTTGTGGCATGGTGCAAGTTGGAATTTTATAATTTGGGGTGCGCTTCATGGCATGGGTTTAATTTTAGAACAATTATTAAAGCCAATAAAACAAATAGTAAACGTACGATTTAATATCAATACTGCTAATTATGGGTATAAATTAATCTATATTATAATCACATTTAGTTTTGTGAGTTTAGCTTGGGTATTTTTTAGAGCAAATACTTTAACTGATGCCATGTATATTTTGCAACATATGTTCACTATTAACTCCTTTGAACTTTTAGAAACAGGATTAAGTGATTTTGACTTAAGTCTTTCTTTTTATCTCATAATTTTTCTATTAACCATTCAAATTATTGAAAGAAAAAATAATTTAACTAAAATAATATATAAAGAGAATACAATTCCTCGTTGGATTACTCTTGTATCTCTTATTCTAATTATAATTTTTTGGGGATTCTATCCTGCAGAGCCAACTCAATTTATTTATTTTCAATTTTAATAAATGAAAAACCTATTGAAATCCATAATATTTATTATTGTACTTGTTGCATGTGTTTTGCTATATTTTGATTTTACCGTAAACCAACAGAATAAAGACTATTTAGTTTCCTACGGAAGAGGGTTTAAACCAAAATTCAACAAACTGCAAAGCATTAAGTCCAACAAAATTGTTATCGTTGGTGGATCTAATGTGAATTTTGGTATTGACAGTGACCTTATGGAGATTTCATTAGGAATTCCTGTCGTAAACATGGGCTTACATGCTGGACTTAATACTTTCAATATTATAGATCCTGTTACACCTTACTTGAAGGATGGAGATATCTTAATAATATCTTGTGAATTTAACGAAAGGCTGTATGGAGCATCAGTGGAGGTTTCCAATTACTTTGAATTTATGCCTTTAATGGCAAAGTGGGAAGTATATAAAAATTTAGATGCTATTGCTCCTGTCTTAAAATGTCATATACAGAATTCTCAAAAGAATATTATTGATTTGGACTCTACACATCAATACACATTTAAACAAGGCGTTTATTCAGCTAAAGCTTTTAAGAATGATAATATTTATAAAAATGTTATTGATTTTGAGATGCAACAATCGACATATGAAAAGTTTAAAATTAAAAAATTAGCTCCACCTAATAATGCAGAGATATTTCAATACTATCAAGACTTAAAAAGAGACTTAATGGATAGAGGAGTTAAAGTTTATTTTATAATGCCAGCAATAGCTGAAAATTATTTTTCTACTGAAGAAATCTTAACTTATTATAAGACGTTAAGTGAAAAAACTGGGATAAAATTATTGACTAATAATACTTTTGAATTTCCGAAGGAAAAGTTATCAAATTCAATGTATCATTTGAATGCTAATGGAAGAAAAGAGAGGTCTCTAATAGTTTGCAATGACTTAGCCAAAATTCTAGATATTAAATTAAAAACTGTCAAAAATCAATATTTTGCATCTTCCACTATTGCTAATCCTACTTCACTAAAATTAAATGATTTTAGACAATGTAAATTGGTTGACAATCAATTAAGATTTAATAATTACGATCAAAACAAATTAGCTAATTACTTCCGCATTAAGGTATCAGCAGATAGTGATCCTTTTACTAATAAATATTTTAAAATAGTTTTAGAAGGTGACGAAACACTTATTAAGGATTTAAAATTTAGAGCTATTGGCGAACCTCAAGAATGGGATTTGCTTCATGTTGATAACACCAAACATGTATTAATTAAAAACAATATTCAAGGAACAATTTATAAAGATGGAAACGCCTATTTAGGATTAAGTTTAAATAATTTAGATAAGTATCACGATAATGTTATAACTATTCATCAAATAGAGATTTCTGACAGTCCATTTATTGTTCAACCTCATGTAAACTTAGCATTAAAGAAGAGTCTGGTAATAGACTCTAGAAATTCTGGTGATGAATTAATTATTAAAATCAATGATGTTGCGACTCGTTTTAATCTCCACCCAAACACAAAATACGTTTTAGCGAACCAAACAAATGGACTTCTTATTACCGATTTATATAGTAACGAAAGCACTTCAATCGAAAAATCAGGAACTAATCAAAATGTAACTATCCAATTTCCACCTGATGTGTTGGAGGTTTACGAATTCCAATAATCCCTTTGACAACTATTACCAATTAGAACTAAACGAACGTATGGAAGCTGTAAACCAATACGGTACTTTTTTAGACAACTACATTACTAAAGACATTCGCATTAACTGATACGCAATAGATAAATTCTTTTGTGAGGTTGTTTAAGATGCAGAACATAACACAATTACAGAAGTAAGGAGTTTTAAAAGCGGTCATAGTCTTGATAAATACGCTAATCTTAATTCTTGATTCTTTGCAAATCCGTCCAAAAATAGTTCGACTTCACTCCCTTTTGGCTCCACAACTAAGCGCAGTGCGATTGCGAATTAAAATTACAAAACTTTCCAAGCTTGCTTGCGAAAGTTTTTAATTTTAGGATGTCTGGACTGAAAGAACAGCGGACTGCATTTGATAACGCTAATAAAAGTAAACTGAATTGTTTTGGATTTAAAGATTCAAACCTATTAAATTTGGTTCTCTATATTTTAAAGAGGGATAAATTTGTTTCTAAAATATAGCCTTTTTAACATTTTTAAAGCTATGAAATCCTCAGATTTAAAGTCTGATAAAAACACAAATTTTTAGCGTTTTCTTTAACATATCTGTTAAAATTTTATACCTTTTGTAACATTTTTGGATTTTATGTTGCTTAAATTTATAAAAAAAACAATGAGAGATTTTATTGAAACCTATTATCCAATTATACTGGCATTCATTTCATTTTTGATGTCTGTTACACTTTGGTTCACTGGAAATCAACTAGAGGGGATTTTTGTAGGAATTTGGGTTCCGTCAATTTTATCGCTTTCCATTGCCATTAGACAAAGAAGAAAAAAATGAATTTACTTATATTTATTTTCGGGTTTATCATATTTATAGTGTATGTCTATTTTTTGTTAACGATTATTTCGCGACAACACAAAATACAACGGGATGAACATCAAAATGCATACGACACGATTGATATGGATGGCATCGGGAATCAAGGCAGGTTTCCTATTGATAACTCTAAGGAAAAATAAAGCTGAAACTACATACCAATGCAAGGATAAACCTGCGGTTGATTATAAATCTAGAGTTGATTGATTGGATTTAAACCAACGAATTGTAAAGAATTATAAAATTTAGTGCAGTGTATAAAATGGCTGGAAACATCTGAATGATGCTGTCCTTTATTTTAATTCTGACAAAAACAGCAGTAACCATCATAAAAGTTAATAAAAAAGACGCCACTGAAAGCATGATGGGATAGAGGATGCCAACGAGTAAGCCAATTGCTCCTAAAAGTTGCAAGCAACCGAGCAAAATCCGTTGGTTTTTATAGCCCCAACGCGCATATTCGGAGAGCATTCGCTTTGAAAAAAAAGAGCTTATCCCATAAAAAATAAATGAAATCGCCGAAAACAAAAGGATAAGTAAGTTTAAATCCATTCTCTATAATAATCCATAATTAAAGGCAGCAATAAATAAGCATAGGATTAAGAGAACAAAAGAGGGAATGAATTTTACAAAAGGGTTTTTTACTTTCAAATGAAAATATTGAGCGCTTACCATTAAAAATGCCATTAAAAGCGATGCAGGAACTAAAAATTCTGGATACCAAATCCCTAAAATCAGAACCGTTGCCAACGCAATTTTTGAAGCACCAACGGCATTTCTTACCAAACTAGACAAATCATATTGTTTAAATTCTAAAACAATATTATCATATCTAAAAACCCACACAATAATTACAGATATTGAAACAATAAGCTGTGCTAAAATTGAAAAAATTTCCATAAATGTTCATTTTAATATTATGTTTTAAATGTATGAATAAAATATTAAACAACTGCAATCATAAAAATGTGGATGATACAAATCTAACCAAAAATCAACTAAATTGATGGCTGTTGAGGTTACTAAACTTGAACACTGGAGTTATTCAATTTCTATATATGCTTCTATAAACGATGAAATCTTTGAGGTGATATCTAACAAATTTTGGCTGTCCCAGCCATGAACTTCGTCTGGATAAAAGTGAAACTTATGTGTAACTCCTAGTGTCATAAGCTATACATCCATATCTACACTTTATAAAATTAAAAAATCCATGCCGTCATAAAACAGCTAAGTTGGTGGACAAGTTGCGGTATCTATATGGTAAGGACTCGCATATTCTAAATATAAAAGTTAAAAGGAAAAACAGCTTTGGCATGTCCTTTTTTTGAGAATCTTCTTCATTGTATTTAAAAAAATAGTAGAGCGTCACAACAGGTTTCCCTATAAAGAACAAAAACTTAATTGTAATTAAACACAAAAAAAATTTGTATTAAATTACAAATTTGATTATATTGGTACTGACCTAAACCTTATTATAATAATCCCCTCATGAATCCTATACTAGAAAGTGGAGGCAATATTTTTTGTTTCATTTTTATCTTAGTCGCAGCATATGGAGCAATAAAAAGAATCCGTAGTTTGTTTCTTTTTGGAATTTGTTTTTTTGGCATATGTCCAATAATGGGAGAAGGAATAAGTTATGCACAAGATAATAATATAGTACATTTGTTTATCATCGTAATGTTTTTGGGGCAAGTGATTCTCACGCTTCCAATAAACACTCCCTTCGACGAGAAAAACAAGGCTGCAACAGCACTTAGCAATAGAATCGGATGTGTTATTTTAGTTATCAATCTGTTCCAAGGATCTCTGATTTTAAACAACTACATTGATGTACCTCATCAATTTGGCTTTATGCATTTAGTAATTGCCTTAATTATGCTTTATACTGTTTTAAGATCGGGAAAAGATGATATCTGAATCTAATATTATAAGTACAAAAAAGCCCACTCTTATTGAGTAGGCTTTTTTTTGATAAGATTAAAAAACTTAGGCCTTTTTTACAAAAGGTAGTCCTGTTTTTTCGTTTTCTACAATCTTTTTTCCAGCAGGAAGGTCGCATGAATTACTACGCTCGTCTTTTGCGAAATAATAGATAGTTTGCTCTCTACCACCTTTAAGAATTACATCTTTAGTGTGTAAAAAATACGTCTTTCCTTTGCTATTTTTGAATGAATATCCCATAATATATATTTATTTTAGTCCAAATTACAAAAATTAGTTTGTTCTTTCCAAAAAAAATATCAGATAAATGCTCTTTTTTTTAAGAACTAGTACAAATTGTTAATAAAGTGTGTGATTTTTGAGTGAATCTGCTGTAAATACAGGGGTAATTCACTAAAATTCCAAGGATGATGACTTCCAAATACATGGTTCGCACCCTCTAATATAACCAGCTGCGCCTCTGGATGCCATTTATACAGTGCGAAAGCTTCTTTTAGATCCACACTTGTGTCTGCATCTCCATGAATAATTAAATGAGGTATTTTTAAACTTTTAGCAGAAAGCTGAATCGTAAGTCTTGTCTCATTCGCCATAAAATCTTCATAGAACTGATAATAATGTGGCATTTGTTGTTTGGTACGCCCATTCATAACAAAACGTACACCTGTCGATTTCCAAGCATCAAGATTCGATCCTTTTGGGAATCTAGATTTAAAGTCCGAAACTCCAGCGAGACTTACAAGTTTTTTAATACGCGAATCCTCTGCTGCTTTTAGAGTGACAATTCCACCACCGCGACTGTGACCTACTAAGATAATGTTAGACACATCAATATTAGGGTGTTTCGCATAGGTTGTTTCAACCCAATCCAATACTTGATTCAAATCTTCTAATTCCTTAGTATAGTTATTGTGCCCAAAAGCTTCAAGGTCTGGGAAATCAATTGGCTGATCAATAGTTCCGCCATTATGAGAAAAATTAAATTTCAGCACTGCAATCCCCGATGCTGCAAACGTCTTTGCAAATAAATTCCAAGCCCCCCAATCTTTAAAACCTTTATAGCCATGGCAAAAAATGAGTAATGGCGCATGCACTGCAGTGTTATTATAAAAGACATCTAGTAGAATCGGCAATCGATCCGAGCCTTTAATGACTTTGTTTATTTCTTCAACGATCATCTAAACCTCTTTTTCGGTAATATCAATATCTGGATTAAAAAGCTCAAGAATGAGTTTTTTGAGTTCGTTCTCATAACGAGCCAAAAGATCCGAAGACAGTACAGTTGTTTTTTGAGCATACGCTCCTGGCTTGTCTTTCTTGGCAAACTTCAGCAATCCTGATTTTAGGTTTTTAAAAGAAATGATTCCCGCTTCTACAGGTGTGGTAAAAGGCGTTTGGGCATTTAACATATACGCATAGGTCATGATTTGAAAACTTTTACTGTGTGCGTCATAGTCTTTTGTAATGTCATCCCAATTTACCAATTCCAATTCAGATTGAGATACCTGCGAGGTTTTATAATCAATAATTCTGCGAGTGCCATTGCACCTATCTATGCGATCAATGGTTCCAATCAATTGAATCGGAGTCTGAAGTTCCGGAATATCAATGGCAATGGCCATTTTGGACTCAACTGCTTCAATTATAATTTCATCGCCATTATTTATACATGCCAATTCATAGGATAAAAAATTTGAAATATAGCGTTTGGCAATTTCAAAACTGATAAGATTAAGTCCCTGAGAAATATCACCTTCCTTATATATCTCATTAAAATAATAGGCTACTGTCTTGTCAATTTTGGGTTTTAGTTCTGTAAGCATTGACGGCTGCAATACCTTACCAATGAAAGGCTTGTAAAAAGCTTCCAAAGTATTATGGATAATACTTCCAAATGTATTTGCAGCAACCGCTTCTTCTAGGATTATATCATCCTTAACACCCAGTAGTTTCTGATTATAAAAATCAATTGGATTCCGAATGTATAGACTCAATGATGAAGGGGAAAACCCTTTAGCAGCTACACTTTTGAGTTTTGAAATGATTTCAGGCGTCTTCTCTACAGTTACTACTTGTGGGGTGATTTGTGGCGTTTCTGGAATTACTATTTTATGATCTAAGGTATGATGTGCTTCAAATTCTAGTTGGGTTATAAAACGACTGCGTTCACCTCCACTTAGCACATCAGGTTCGGTGTTATAAATAATATGCGCATTCTTAGCGCGTTGAAGCAATCGATAAAAATGATAGGTATAAACAGCGTCTTTTTCTTTGTAGGTAGGAAGCCCGTTTTCAATTTTAACATCAAAGGGGATGAATGAATTATTTGTTTTACCCGCCGGTAAAACCCCTTCATTTACTGAGACAATTATCACCGTTTCAAAATCTAAAACACGAGACTCTAACATTCCCATGATCTGTAATCCTTTTAATGGCTGTCCTTTAAAATCCAAGTTTTCAAGACTTAATAATTCTTTATAAATACTTTGTAAAACTTTGATATTTGTGATGTAGCTATAGCGTGTATTGAGGCGTTGGAGATGGTTGAAAATTTCAGAGAACCGATATAAATATTCTAACGCTAAGAGATGCTTGTTTTTAGATTTATTATAATGGTCTTTAAGTTTAAAAATGAGCGATAAAACACTTTCAATTGCATTCTTAGGTTGGTCGTTCCAAGTCTCAAACAAAAGTTCTAAATTTTCTTTATGATCGGGAGCAATGGCAATGATTTGATCTTTAGAGAGGCTTATTAGATTTTGCTGCTTGATTGTCGTCATGATTAATTGAGCAGCATCTTGATCTTGAGTTTGAAACAATGGGCGCACAAATTGATGTGATAATACACCTATCACATCTTGATAATAATATAAGGTAGCGGGCTCTTTATGAAGTTGGAACCATTGATCGATAAAGGCTGAAAAAGGAATTTGCTTTAAAGGCAATCCCATAGTAATATTGATATGTTCTATAGAGCTTGGTATTGAATTTAATATCGGAATTAGTAGCTCTTCATTTCCTAAAACTAGGGCAGTGTTTTGAAGTTTGTTTTCTGTGTGTAATTGCTGTAATAATGCCCCTACATACTTAACTTGACCTATGTTTTTTGGAGTTCCAATGACAGAGATGTTTTTGGGTTTGGTATAATAATTAGAACCCCACTTAATAGGTTTTGATTTAAAATGGCTCCACCTTTTTTGATGTTGTCTTATAAAATAGCCTACATCGTGTTGAGGAGAGTCTAGAAATATTTGATCAATATCCCAATAAATTTTTGCCTTTTCTTGTTGTAACAACTCCTGAATAATCGTTGACTCAGATGCATTCAAAGCATTAAATCCCAAAAAAACATGCGAATTCTCTTGATGGTTTTGTATATAAAGTTCTAAATTTTCCACGGCCTCTCTATAAATCAAACCTTGATACCCCACTCCTTTTTGTAGAAGGTGCTCTGTAAATCTATGATAATAGGTCTGTACCTTTTTCCAAAAAGATAAATAGCCTTTGATCAGTGGTGTGGTGTTTGGTTCTAAAGACCAGTGGTTGATTTCTTGAATTGCGGACAGGTATTCAAAAATTTGATTCTGGGGAATTAGATAGCGATCAATTTCATTAAAATCTTGAAGAACAACAGGAGCCCATTTTGAAAAACTATCAAATGAATCTCTTTCATTTGGTGGGGTGCACTCTAAATAAACCTCATAAAACTCAAAGATTAGTTCGGTGTTACTAAGAAGTCTCAATTGAGATAATTCCTCTATAAACGTTTCAATAGCAATTATTTGAGGTAAAAAACTTGTTGTTTTGTTTAATTTAGACCATTCCATCTTAAGAAATATCCCAGCCCGTTTGTTAGGAAGGATGAGGCTGAGTTTGGAAACATCCTTCGAATGGATATCCAAATCATTTAGGACGTCATAAATAAAACTTGTCATGTTATAAAAATAAAAAAACGCTTCGCAATAGCGAAGCGTTTTAAACTTTTTGTTATGAAATAGTAAAAAACTATTCTGCTAATTTTACTTCTACACGTCTGTTGGCAGATCTTCCTGCTTCAGTCATGTTTGATTCAATTGGTTTGTCTTCACCATAACCAACCGAAGTTAATCTATCTGCTGCAATACCATTTTCGACTAAATAATCTACAACTTTTTCAGCTCTTCTTTCTGAAAGTAATTGGTTGAAGTTTTTATTAGTACCAGTACTGTCTGTATGACCTTCTACAACAAAGCTAGCATTTGGATACTCTTTTAAGATAGCAGTAATTGCTTTTAGAGTTGGATAAGCATCTGCTTTAAAGCTTGATTTTCCAAGTGCAAAGTTAATGGTTCTAGAGTAGTTGATGAGTTCGTTCTGTTCTTCTTCTGATGGAAAAACAACTTCAGGACATCCATTGTTTGCAACAGTTCCTGCTTCCGTAGGACAGTTGTCATCTTTGTCTAATACACCATCGCTGTCACCATCTTTCCAAGGACATCCGTTGTTAGCAACTGGACCTGCCTCATTTGGACATTTATCCTGAGCATTTGCTAAACCATCTGCATCTGCATCTGGACATCCTGCTAAAGATTTTAAACCTGCTTCATTTGGACATGTGTCGTTGTTGTCAGACACACCGTCTCCGTCTGTATCAGGACATCCATTAAACTCAGCTAAACCAGCTAATTCTGGACATGTGTCTTTTGAATCTTCAATACCATCTCCGTCTGTATCAGGACATCCATTAAATTCTTCTAAACCAGGAACTTCTGGACAAAGATCATCTTTATCATATATGCCGTCACCATCAGTATCAGTTCCTCCAAATTTGAAAGAAACTCCTACAGAATGTTGAAAATGTTTTGTTAAGTAGTCTTTGAAAGAATGCTTATATGTTGACTGGGCTGTGATTCCAAAATTATCAGAAAGCCAATACGCCAAACCAACAGTTCCATTTAAAGTTCCAGCTCCAATTAAATCACCAGAATCTTTAGAACCAGAGGGTGGGCTATATGGACCTTTTTCTATCCAAGTATATCCACCACCAAACCCAACAAATGGCTCTAGTTTTTTTGTATTTAATAATCCTGAAAGGCTATATTTTACATTTCCATCAACTGCGTAATACATTAAGTTATTTACAGAAACTGGAGTTCCATCCTCTGTTTGTCCCCATTTATCAAGTCTGTTGATAGATCCAGAAATACCCACTGAAAAACCATCTTCTATATATTTTTGCAATGAAATTAAAGAGACTGAAGGAAGAATGCTCCAATGATCTTCTACGTTAAAAAATTCTTGAAAATAGTCTCCTTGTGGTGCGTCTTCACCTACAGGAAACACATCTAAAGCATTTACACCAATTGTGATTTGCCATGGATTATTTTTGTCTTGTGCATATACATTTCCAAGTGCAAAGACTAGTAATGTTGAGAGAATTAATCTGTTAAGATTTTTCATGATTTAATATTTTTATTTTAAATTAGTTACGTACAAAAGTAAGACGTTAATTTTACAAAACAAATATTCTACATAAAAAAATCAATATTAATTTCCAAAGAACTACAGATTAATAAAATTTAAATTTAAAAGCACCTTAAAACTAACACTCTTTAACCTGTAAACTGGCATTTATATACACGAGAATTTTTTTTGTGACCTTAAAGCCCATTTTCTCAATAATTTTGGAATAATTTTCAAGTTGAGCTTCGTGTTTATCGTAAGAATCGCCCGTTTTATAATCAATAATTACGGCTGTGGATTCTTTGAAGACAACCAATCGATCTGGAATAATGATTTTTCCTGTGGAAGTCATAATTTCTCTTTCGTTATAAACATCTAAGCCTGAACTAAAATAGAGTGTTAACAAAGGATGGTCAACAATCGCATTTAAAGTCCTTAAAAGTGCATCACTTTGAACTGATGATATCACACCTGCGTTAAAAAAATCATTCAACGTACTTTTAATGTCATCTTTGGTGTAAATTTTTGACATTAGTAAATGAACCAAATTTCCCCTCTCTTGTGCTTCTTTTTGTGCTGTATCCCATAAGTATCCCGCATTCGTTGCCATGGAAACATTTAGATGTTCCTTTGGAGTTGATATAAATTCACTCTGATATACTGTCGGATATTTGGCCGGTTTTGGAGTGTCTATACTTTCGAACGTTCCAAGCTTATATTCCAACTTTCCGTCTTTCCAGAGTCCTGATGATTTTAAATAATTAATTAAAAGTGCTGAATATGTTTTAAGGTTTTCATCTCCACTTTTGGCTACCGATGCATTTCCAACAATATATAATTGCTCAACAGCCCTAGTGAGCGCCACGTACAACAGGTTAATATTGTCAAGCTCCAATTTTGATTGGTGATCCTTAAAGATAGCTGCACCTTCAGACCCAAATGCTTCAAAATCTTTGTTATAATTCAATAAAAAATGTGAAAAAGGAGCATACGAAGCATCCATTGGCATCCATTCTTTCGGCTCCAATTCTTTATAAATATCCAATTCTGCAAATGGAAAAATAACAACTGGAAACTCCAATCCTTTCGATTTATGAATCGTCATGATTTGAACGGCATTTATTCCTTTTGGTGTTACGACGCTTAGAGTGTCCTTTTTTAGATTGTAATGGTCTATAAATTGACGTACACTCGATGTTGTTTTTTGAGCGAATTCAATTACAAAATCTAAGAAAAACTGAATGTAAGCATTCGAGGTTTTTACAAGTTGAAAACTACTAATTATATACTCTACAGATTCATACAGTGAGAGTTGTAATGCTGTTCTGATAGAGAAATTCAATCCTAAGGGTTGCAACGCTCGAAAAAAAGCAACACGATTTAAAGGGATACACTTTAAACGAAATAAGTGTGGATCACCTACATCGGTGTGGGATGCAACATAATTGATCACCGCAAGTTTGGCTTGTATATTTGAAGGTTCATGCATATACTCCAATACGTTCATAATATGCTTTACTTCTGGAGACTGAGCCACCAAAAGAGTTTCACTCGAAACAATATCAATTTTAGATTGGCTTAATAACTTTGCCACAGCAACTCCTTCTTTTCGTTTTCGAACCAACACACAAATATCTTTCATGGCTGCATTCTCACTTGAATCCAAATACGATCGAATAATTTTTAAAACTTTTTCCGCATATAAAAGTGATTTATCTGAACCCTTTTCAATCTCTAAAAAGGAAATATTTACATACCCACTCTTGTTTTTAAATTCTAATTGAGAAGCTGACTGGTATAGAGCCTTGTAGGTGTCGTTTGAGAAAACAACCGATGACAGGTGTTTAAAGAACTTGTTATTAAAATCAACCACCTGACTGCAACTTCTATAATTTGTTGGAAGATTAGAAAGTGTTGCTTCAAAAGGAAATGTAGTCGCATTGTTACATAAATTGATAAACTGCTCTGACTTCCCACCTCTCCAACGATAAATTGCTTGTTTGGCATCTCCTACCAACATTGAACTCCCGTTTTCTTGCGCCAATGTGTTTATTATTAAGGGGGTCAAATTTTTCCATTGTAATTCGGAAGTGTCTTGAAACTCATCAATAAAAAAATGATTAAATTTTTCGCCGATACGTTCATAAATATAAGGTGCTGGTTGATCTTTTATTTGCTGACTTATGATGGTATTAAATTCAGAAATCATCAACAAATTTTCTTCCTCTTTGATTGTTTTTAGTTCTTGATGAATCAAATTCAAAACCGAAAGTGGTGTAGTGTTTTTTCTAATGTTATTTAGATACCGAATACGATAAACGGATTCTTTGCTTTTTTGAAATGCCTCTACAAGTTGAGGACGCAGCCTATCAATGGTGGCAGTAACACTAGGGGGGGCATTTTTGGTATACAACGCAGTTGTTTCTATGGATTGTTGCCATTGTGCTGTAAAACTAAGGTCAAATTTTTTGGAGACTAAAGCCTTAAAATGTTTTGGTAAGGACCCTCTTGTAAAATCTGAAAATTCAACCCCACTGGCTGAAATCACCTCTAAAATCTGAGTTGACAACGCAGTAATCTCTAGTTCTGTTTTGCGGATCTCATTTATTAAGGTTGATTTCAGGGTGCCAAAATCTTGTAACGAACGTTGTGAGAGTTCCTCTAGAAATGGCGCGTCTGACTCTCTTGTTAAAAGCTTGGCTGTTTTGGCCAAATCTAAAGCAATATTCCAACTTTTATCATCATCTGCTTTTTCAATAGCAAACTCAATTAACACTTTTGTGAGTGCCTTATTTTTTCCAGCTTTGGACAGCAAACGACTGACCGCTTTTTTTAGTAAAAAATCTGTGTCTAATTCAACTTCAAAATTCATGGGGAGTTTTAAATCGAATGCAAAAGTTCGGATCAATTTTTGAGTAAACTTATCAATTGTAGAAATGTCAAAGGCTGCATAATTATGCAGTATTTTACTGAGAAGTTGGTTGGATTTATGGTGAATTTCTTTTGGCGAACTTTCTAACTCTTTAACAACTTGTTCAAATAAGGCGTCTGATTGTGTTAAAATAGACGGTTCAGCAAATGTCATTAACGCATCTACAATCCGCGTTTTCATTTCGTCCACAGCCTTGTTGGTAAAGGTAATCGCTAAAATATGACGATGAGGTAAAAATTCTTTGGAGGTCAAAACTATTTTCAAATAGTCTTTGACTAGGGTAAATGTTTTACCGCTTCCAGCTGAAGCATTATAGATGTTGAATGTGGATGCAATCACTAAATAAAATTTATACCAAAATAAACAATCTTAATTACATATGCTTATAATTATTATTTGAATATTGTAACTTTGGAATTATTATTTAAACACTTAAAAAAAAATTTATGGCTTTTGAATTACCAAAATTAAATTATGCTTACGATGCTCTCGAGCCGAATATTGATGCCCGAACAATGGAAATCCACCATTCGAAACATCATAACGGCTATACCAACAATCTAAATACTGCAATTGCAGGCTCTGATTTAGAAAACAAATCAATTGAAACAATCCTTGAAAACTTGGATATGTCTAATATGGCCGTCCGAAATAACGGTGGTGGATTTTACAACCATTCGCTGTTTTGGGAAGTTATGAATCCCGCAGGAAAAGAAGACCTTTCGGGCGAACTCAAAGAGGCTATTCTTGCAGCTTATGGTTCTTTTGAGGGTTTTAAAACCGCTTTCAGCAAAGCTGCTGCAACGCAGTTTGGATCTGGCTGGGCTTGGTTGTGTGTCCATAAAGGTGGAAAAGTTGAGGTCTGTTCTACACCAAATCAAGACAACCCATTGATGCCAGGAGTGTCCTGTGGGGGAACTCCAATTTTAGGGTTAGATGTATGGGAACACGCCTATTACTTAAACTATCAAAACCGTCGTCCTGATTATATTGAAGCGTTCTTTAATGTAATTAATTGGAAAGAAGTTGAAAGACGTTTTGCTGCTGCAAAATAAGTATTAAAAAACAATAGAAAATAAAAAAGGTGAACTTGCGTTCACCTTTTTTGCCCCAAATCTACCATGAACTTAACCTACTTATGTTATGGTGACCCAAATATATATGTTTAATGGGTAGTAAAAATTTATTTTAGATAAACTGCATATTTATTAGATAAACTGCGCTTTACACTAGTATGCTCTCTCATTATTTTCTTCAAAAAAGTTTATGAACGCCCTATTTACAACTCGGTTACCCCCAGGGGTTGGATAATTTCCTGTGAAATACCAATCTCCTAAGTTTTTTGGGCAGGCTTTATGTAAATTTTCTATCGATTGAAAGATGATTTTAACCTCGGCATTAACCCCGTCTTCACTCAATAACTCTGCAATTTTGTCCGACACTTGTTGAGGTGTAAATGGCGCATAAATTTCTTTTACAAAATTTTGAACCTTTGAGTCCTCTATGTTTTCTTGGGCTTTACAGCGCGTGTAAATC
>Ga0233438_10002327_pt1 | contig 19225 bp, 17 predicted proteins | sample SI_123_September_FD_182720 | JGI IMG/M metagenome (GOLD analysis project Ga0233438, IMG submission 182720) | Seawater microbial communities from Saanich Inlet, British Columbia, Canada - SI_123_September2016_10_MG | ecosystem: Environmental > Aquatic > Marine > Inlet | place: Canada: British...
TAAGCTCTCTAGCAATCGTTGATGGGTGACGTTTCACTAACTTGGCTATCTTGCGAATGCTGTAGCCAAGTTGATTCAACGATTCAATCTGTGTTCGCTGAGATAACACTAGATGACAATAGCTCATATTCACTCCTTATTTTGACAATAAAAAAGTGATGCAATTAACAGATATTTTCAATGAACATACTTTGTTGTACTTCCTCTCGATTAATTGCAGTACATCTTGACCTATGATGACTCCACCATCCCGCGTTTGTTGTAGTTCTAGTACAGCCAAACGAAAGTCTTGGAGCTCACTGTCTGTCAGTAATGCTTTTCTACCTCTACCTGGCTGCTCTCTCAGTCCATCAACCCCTTTGGCTTGATAGTTCCTGAGCCACCGGTGAACAGAGCTTTGATCAACTTGGACTGTATTAGCAACTGTTCGTGCGCTTTGTCCATCTTGTAGATGTACAAAGGCTAAAAATCTTAATTTTTCTTTTGGGTGAGTTGCTTCCCGAAATAATTGATCAAAATCGTCTAATTGTAATTTATCAGCATAATTACGTGGTGATGCCATACCATGCTCTAGTTAAAAATCATTAAATTTACATTGTATTAGGCTAGTAAGCTGGCTAGAGATAGGCGCTGCCTAGCCAGACAAGCTGTTAAGAAAATCAATAAATAACTGATTTATCTTATTGATTTTTATCTAAAAAATAGGTTATCTCCAGGGCATTCATCTGGTTAGCTAAAAAGGCTAAGGTGGCACTGGCCAGTGCTTGATCATCAATTGAGTAGATATATCTAAAAGGCCTGCGGTCGTTAACCGGAAAATCAGAATGGGTGTCTCACTTCAAAATCGAATAAGCGGAAACAAGGAAATCCACAAAGAACTACAAAGAAATAAGAACTGGTGGAGAGAGAGGGATTCGAACCCTCGGTGGACTTACACCCACACACGCTTTCCAGGCGTGCCCATTCGACCGCTCTGGCACCTCTCCGATTAGACGTAATATAACTGGACTTGCTATAACTTACAATGAAAAGGGTCGCAGCATATGAGAAAAATAGATAAACTAGTCACTTGTTATTTGATGTACACAAGTGCCAGATCATAAACCAACTAAAGGTGTGCTACTTTTAAACTTGGGCACACCTGCAAAATTGACCATTTCAGCTGTTCGATCTTTTCTAAGAGAGTTTCTGCTTGACCCTCGTGTTGTCGACTTACCACCACTGTTTCGCTATCTACTAGTCTATGGAATCATACTGCCATTTAGGCCATATAAAACAATTCATGCTTATCGCCAAATTTGGCATAAACAGCATTCTCCCCTACTAGAATATACACAATCTTTGCACCAAAAACTGGCAAAGAAACTACCAAATTTACAAATAGAATTTGCCATGCGTTATGGACAGCCAAGTGTTTCAGAAGCATTAAAACGCTTACAGCACCTTCAAGACATTCTGGTTTTACCATTATTCCCACAATACGCATCAGCTTCAGGTGGTTCAGCAATTGATAAAACACTTAAGGAATTATCAAAGCTCTGGAATATACCAAATATTAAAGTGATATCAAGTTTTTATGATCATCCAAGCTTTATCCAATCACTTGCTGCGTCTATCAAACCATACCTAAAACCTAAAACCTTTTTGCTACTTAGCTATCATGGAATCCCTCAGCGTCATATCACTAAAAGCCATTGCCAGTTTAACTGCCAAGGAAGTAAACCTTGCCCTAAAGTTGATGTAAGTAATCGCTTTTGCTATCGCGCTCATTGTTATGCTACTTCCAACTTATTACTAAAAGCGCTATCGCTCGATAGCAAGCAAACAATTACCGCTTTTCAATCTAGGCTTGGAAAAACTCCCTGGATTACGCCTTATACCGATTTAATGCTACAATCACTTAGAGAAAAAGGCGTAAAAGAACTAGTTGTAGCTTGCCCATCTTTTGTTGCTGATTGTTTAGAAACACTTGAGGAGATCAGCATTCAAGCCAAGCAAGATTGGCTGGATCTAGGCGGAAAGTCTTTTCAGTTAATCCCCTGCTTAAATGATCAAGCACATTGGATAGAAAACTTATCCAAAATCATCAGTAAAGAAATATAAAAGCCTTGAACTCACAAATATGAGTCATAGAATAAGGAAGCATTTCTATAAAAATAGAATTGTTTAATGCATCATATTGTAATTCAGACTATACATGATCCAAAGTGAACCAATTAGTACGATAAAGACAACAAATATCGTAAATAAGAAGGCAGAAAAGTCCCATTTTCCCTCTTGACGGTTAAGACCCAGAAAATAGTGAACCTGAACAATTAACTGTATAATCGCAAGACCACTAACAATTGCAACCACCCATACATTCGATAAAAACGGCTGATATTGTGGGCAAATATGCAGCCCAACCAGCAAAAACGCCACCACTGTCAATGAGAGTGATAGCATGACACCTTTGATATAACCCTTTAGTGTTTTTTGATTAGTAGGTACAGCATGTTGATTTGACATTTACAATGCTCCCATCAAGTAAACAACCGAGAATACAAATATCCATACGATATCCAAAAATGTCCAAAATACACTTAGATAACCTAGCCGCCTTTGCACATCTGAGTTTACACCAAATACAGCAAGCTGGACTAACATCACAAGCATCCAGATTAGACCGCAGCTAACATGTAATCCGTGAGTACCAACAAGAGCAAAGAAACTTGACATAGCGCCGCTAACTGCTGGTCCATTCCCCTCATGAATTAAATGAGCAAACTCGTAAAGCTCCATAGCTACAAAACAGCCACCCAACACCATGGTTACTATCATCCAAAACATCACTTTCTTTGTATGATGGTGATAACTACTTAAGATCGCCATCCCAAACGTAAAACTACTAGCAAGTAGAAACATCGTCTCAGCAAAAACAAATTTTAAGTCGATAAATTCCTTAATACCATGCACAGCATATGCTGGGTCATGTAATACAACAAAAGTCGCAAACAGCGCTGCAAATAGTAAGCAGTCACTCATGATATAGAGCCAAAATCCGAAGTGGGCTATCTCGTCTTGGTCATGGTGCGTATCTATTTGACTCATACTTTACCCTCAGGCAGTGCTTGACTCTCAATTTTTCGAATTTCTGCCGGCTGAACATAATAATCAACATCAGTATCAAATGATCTTAGTATCCAGGCTGCTAGTACCCCAACTACGCCGAGTATTACTAGCCAGTATATTTCCCAAATCATCCCAAAGCCTATAGCGCCACTCATGAGCGCAATCACAAAACCTATCCCCGTATTTTTAGGCATATGAATTGCCCTGTATACAGGTTTTACAATTTTTTCACCGGCTTTGATGCGCTGCTTGGCTTCCCAAAATTCATCAATATCACTCACTGTTGGCGTCACTGCAAAGTTATAAAATGGTGCAGGCGATGGAATAGACCACTCTAATGTTCGGCCATCCCATGGATCTGACTCGCAGGCATGCTCAGGTTTATGGCGGTTAATCACACTGTATACAATTTGAACAAACTGGAAGAAAATCCCTGCAGCGACTAATAAGCTACCAATAGCAGCTACAATTAAAAATGGTTGCCAACCAGTGTCAGCCGGATAGTGACTCATACGCCTGGTCATCCCCATCAATCCAAGAATGTAAAGCGGCATAAACGCAACGTAAAAGCCGACCACCCAGCATGTACAAGAGATCTTTCCTAGCCTTTCATTGAGCTTGAACCCAAAAATCTTTGGAAACCAATAAATAAAGCCTGCAAAATACCCAAATATAACGCCGCCCACAATCACATTGTGAAAGTGAGCCACGAGAAATAAACTATTATGCAGCTGAAAATCAACTGCTGGTACTGACATCAATACCCCTGTCATTCCACCCACTGCAAAGGTTGAAATAAAGGCTACAGCATAAATCATCGGTGTATAGAAATGGATCTTTCCGCGGTACATCGTAAATAGCCAATTAAAAACTTTAACCCCTGTTGGAATGGCAATAATCATCGTTGCAATCCCAAAAAATGCATTGACATTGGCTCCCGATCCCATCGTAAAAAAGTGATGTAACCACACGATAAAAGACATAAAGCAGATTGATAGCGTTGCCCACACCATCATGTTGTAGCCAAATAGCCTTTTTTTACAAAATGTCGCTACCACTTCAGAAAACACACCAAACGCTGGCAGTATTAAGATATACACCTCAGGGTGCCCCCATATCCAAATCAGGTTGATATACATCATGGCATTTCCGCCCATACCCATGGTGAAAAAATGCATATCAAAAAAGCGATCTAAAAACAGTAAACCTAACGTTACCGTCAGTACTGGAAAGACCATCACAATTAAGATACTCGCTGAAAGGACTGTCCATACAAAAATTGGCAGCCTAAAAAATGTCATTCCTGGACAGCGCATTTTTACAATGGTTGCAATAAAGTTGATCCCAGCAAGCAATGTGCCTATTCCTGAAATTTGTAAAGCCCAAATATAGTAGTCAACACCAACGCCTGGGCTATAAACGATGCCAGATAGTGGTGGGTAAGCAAGCCAACCAGTAGCTGCAAATTCACCAATGCCTAGTGAGATATTAACTAGCATAGCGCCAATTACTGTGAGCCAAAAACTTAGTGAATTCAGGTAGGGGAAAGCTACGTCTCTTGCGCCAATTTGGATAGGCACGACTAAGTTCCATAGCCCAAACATCAAAGGCATAGCCATAAAAAAGATCATAATCACACCATGGGCGGTGAAGATCTCATTATAGTGATGTGGGGGCAAGTAACCCATGTTTCCCGAAGCAATCGCTTGTTGAGAGCGCATTAATAGCGCGTCGGAAAAACCCCTTACTAGCATGATAAAAGCTAAAATAAGATACATCACACCGATCTTTTTATGATCAACCGTTGTGATCCACTGCGTCCATAGCCAGGTCCATTTTCTTTTATAAGTGAGCACTAATGGAACAGTCACAGCTGCCAGAATCATCATACCAAATGCTGGCGCGATGATTGGATTATGCAAAAAAGCTAATTCTTTTATCGTTAAATTACCAAATAGCCAATGCCAACTCATGATACACCTACCGCTTTGTTTCTAATGGACGCTTGCCAAAATCAGCTTTCGATTTTGGTAACATAAACTTCATAATGGTGTCGTGGTATAGCGTTGGTTTCACTTGGCTGTAGTAATGCACTGGCTCATTCTCACTATCTTTGGCTAGCTCATCGTACACAGATTGACTCAGAACTTTTTTGCTACCTTTAACCGTCTTAATCCATTGCTGATACTGCTGCTCTGACACTGCATGAATTTTAAAGTGCATGCCAGCAAACCCATCACCACTAAAGCTGGTTGATAATCCACGATAAGTTCCCGGGTGGTTGGCAATAACGTGCAATTTGGTCTGCATCCCACCCATGGCGTATACCTGACCAGCCAGCTGCGGAATCTCAAGCGCATTCATGGGGGCATCAGATGTGATTTTAAATAGTATTTGTCGATTAGCCGGAATTGTCAGTGTGTTAACAGTCGCAATATTTTGTTCTGGGTAGATAAACAGCCATTTCCAATTCAGAGAAATCGCTTGAATCACCATAGGCTTGCCACCAACTTCGAGCTGTCGATAAGGATCTAACCGATGGCTACTGGTCCATGTCATTTTGGCCAAAATGGCAATAATGATAATTGGAATACCCCAGCAAAAAAACTCAATGGTATTGCTGTGACGGAAGCTAGGTTGATAAACAGCTTTTTTATTTGAAGATCGATAACGCCAAGCAAACCAGAACGTCATGATGATGACTGGCACTACGACCAGAAGCATGAGAAGGATGGCGTCAATAAGAAGGTTTTTTTCTTCGATGGCCACTTGGCCCTTGGGATTTAGTATAGCGAGCTTGCAACCCGTTAGAAATGCCGAACATGCCGCTCCTACAACTCCGTAAGCTAGATGCCTGCATCGATTGTTCACGGCAAATTCCTTTTGTTCACTACCAATATTTTCACGCGTATTATAGCGCAAAACGGCAATTTGTGCAAGATCACTATGACTCTGTGTAGTAACCTGCTTCAAGACTGCCTTGTGGCGCTTAAAAGCATACGATCAATTAGCGTAGAAAAAGACATTTGATTAGCCCAAGCTTTAGGAAACACGCTGATTGGGGTAAAGCCAGGAATCGTATTAATTTCATTGAAAATCACTTGACCACTTTTGGTTAAAAAACCATCTACCCTAGCATAACCACGGCAGCCCAGTGCTATAAATGCCTGCTTGGCCATCGCCATAAATTGTTCAGCTTCTTTGGCTTCAAGCTCTGCTGGCATAATGACCTTAGCTGAGTGGTTATCATACTTGGCAGCATAGTCATACCACCCAGCCACTTGAATCTCAGCAGGTGTCGCACATTGTATGCTACCATGCTCCAGTACAGCGCACTCAAGCTCTCTGCCAACCACTAAACTTTCCAGCAACACTTGATCACCTAATTGGAAAATCGCCTCAATCGCTGGCAAGTATTGAGATTGATCCTCCACCAATGCCACTCCGATTGATGAGCCTGAACAAGCTGCTTTGACAAAAAATGGTTTACCAATCTGCTCTACTACTTCTTTAAAACTTGGCGCTTGTTGATTGAAAGTCATCCAAGGAGCCACAGCAATCGATGCTCTACTGACTGTTTGCTTGGCCAGCATCTTATTTAAGCATAACACTGAAGATTCCAGACCTGAGCCAACAAACGGCAGATTCATCATTTCTAGCAAACCTTGCACATGGCCACTTTCGCCATACTGGCCATGTAGCACTGGAAATACCACATCAGGCTGATACAACTTGCGATCTATTTCAAAGCCACCTTCAGTCAGGTTGATATTCACTGACTTTAATTGCCACTGCTCAGGATCTTGACTAGCGATAAAGTCATCCACGCTAACAGATGACCATGTGCCATCTTTTTGAATGTATATTAGTATCAAATCATGTGATTCATTCATCGTCGGAATCACACCACCAGCTGATATCAAAGAAATATCATGCTCTGCGCTTTTTCCACCAAAAATGACACAACAATGCATATAATTTTCAACAAAGTTAACTTGCGACCAAGTTTATCAATTTATCCATCTTGATGGTAGCGTGCAACTAAGAACCTACAAAAAAAAGCCATTGTTACTGCATCGTATTTATAAACCAACTTTTATCATCCAAATATCTAATGAACAGCTAATCACAATACCTTTGTTCTATCAAAAACTGATCGGCTTCCTTTAGACTTAATGGCCTTGATATCTTTTACAATATATCAGGCTTATGATGCAAATTAGTTGTTTTTTAATCTTTGACCATAGCTAGTTTCCTGATCTTCTTGATTATTAACTGATTGTGAGCTGTATTTCTCATTCGCCTTTAAATCACGAGAAGACTCATATTCTGCTAGACATACAACCGTTTGACTTAGACCGTAAAAACATGAAATAACGGTACTTAGTGTAATCCAAGAAGATAGATGAATAACTGATAGAATTGAAGGCACTAAACATGGCATAAAGCCCATGCTGCATGCTAAAAAAAGAGCGCCAGTGACTTGCAAAAAAGCATTTTTCCCCGCCCCACCACTTGCTAGCCAATCCTTACCTATAAGTAAGACATATGTGCCTGTGAAATTAAATAGCAATGGATTGAATCCTACCAGACCTAACATTAGGCCAAATGTTGCACCACTAATTAATGTAGTAACCAAGTATTTGATCCATGCATAATTTTAATATTTTTCTTGTCTTTATTTTCTAATCCCTCAAGTTTTATAAAGCTTTTATCACCCTCTTTTTGTGGTGCACTGATCTCACTGACTAGATTGTCTATCTTGTGACTATAGGGATTATGACCGAAAAACTTTGTTAAACTTTGTCTTGGCGTTTTACTTCGAGGAACTTCATTAGCTTTGATGATAGTCAAATCGTTTAGCAATTTAGCTAGATCGAGTTTAGCATGTTTTTCTTGTGAGTGTTCATGGCTGTAGCCGATAGCTTTTTGATGGCCCATTCTGCGTTGAGCATATTGAAAAAAATCGCTTTCCTTGAAAAAAATGATAAATTGATTTTGGTTGCCCCCTACACTGAAAAACCGTTCATCAATAACTAGGGGCCTTCGAAGAACCAAGAAGCTTTTCCTATGGTCATTCTCTGAAGATTGACAAACTAAACCAAACTTCTGTGAAGAGATATCACAAAAAGTGTAAGTACTAAATTCGCTTACTACTGTACTACTGTTATCATTAGAAATAGTACTTTTAGCATCAGTAGACTCTTGAGTAGAGGCGCTAGATCCTTGGCCTCTTTTAGGGGATTCACTTTTTCGAGCGCTCTGACCAGTGTCTACAGGTTTTATTATTTCTCTATAAAGCTTAAGGCAAGCCATAAGAGTAACAATATTCTGGTACTTTTCATTTTCTTTGGATGACTTTGCTTGCTTTTCTAGCTTTTTACAAAGATCATCAAGATTCTTACCTTTTGTAGTTATGTCATTTTTTTGTAGCTGTTTGAATAAAACCCAAACTAATACTTTATCCACTTTATTTGAGTATTTATAGTCAATGCACTGATCAAAAAAAGACTGGAGCTCATTATTACTTATATGATCAAAATACCAATCAAGTGCATGTGGATCTAAGTTTTTTGCCGTATCAATAAACTTTGGCGTCGGGACACACTGAAAAACACGAATAATTTTACTTGGTTTTTTGCTTAATACAGAACTTAATAAATACTTAGAATATTTATAACCGCCTTGCAGTGAAATTATAGATTTTTGCTTATTAGCAAGACTGAAACTTTTTTTTCTGACACTTACTATTTTACTGTTTTTACTTTTCACTTTTATGCTTATTTGATAGTCCTAACAATAAAACACAAATAAGTAAAAAATACAAATAAAATTCACACCAAATAATTGCTTCTATCAAAAAATATTGATGAAGCAGGATATAACGTTATTTTTCATGAAAATTGATTTTTTTATGCAAAATAGACGCAATCACTTTCATGGCACTTACCTCTAAGTCATTCATCAAAAAGTTTCATGGCCAAATCATCCCTGATAGCAAGCACCATCATGCTTGAACCAATGACATCGTCTGATTATCAGAAGAAAATCAACAGAGCGATTCAATCCATAAGATAGTGCATAAAGCAACAGAAAGACGTCAGCAATCAAACATAAGATATCTTAAAGCTGAGGATACCTGCATTAAATGAAAGTCGTATGAGGGCCAAATAAAGCTAATATTTATACTTTTATGTAGCGTATCAATCGGTCGTATCAGTTGGAAGATCCTTCATGAATTCCTGATGAGCTTTGAGCTCTTGCTCAGTTGGCTTGACACGATGCCAAACCATTGATTTAAGCTGATCAGGATCTGGCTGAGGCTCATCATCTTGGGGGATCAGTCGATCTAAAAAATCTTCTTGCTTGGCGGTCATCTTCAAGTAGACCTCAGCTAATAGCTGTGCATCTAGAAGCGCTCCGTGTTTGTCACGATGAGAATTATCAATACCTAAACGCTGACAAATAGCATCAAGACTATTTTTTTGACCTTGATATTTTCGACGCGCTACGTACAGGCTATCGACCACCTGACACTGAGAGCTGAGGCTGGGAAGATCTAGCAGAGACAGCTCATGATCTAAAAAACCCATATCAAATGGGGCATTATGAATCACTAGCGTTTTACCTTTGACAAAATCTAAGAAAGCTGACGCAATTTCACCAAACACCTGCTTATCTTGTAAAAACTCATTCGTAATACCATGCACCGCCATTGCACCCGGATCAACTGGCCTTTGTGGGTTGATATAAACATGATAATGCTTATCAACGATTTGCCGCTGGTCAACAGCCACACAACCAATCTCAATCACTCGATGACCTTTGAGCGGAGATAAACCTGTTGTTTCAGTATCTAGCACAATAAAATTTTTATCATCGCTACTCATGATCGCTCCAAAATAGCTTGGCGAGCTAACTCATCAGCTCGGCAGTTACCCTGACAGTCACCATGACCTTTCACCCACTGCCAACTTAACTGATCACTTTGGCTAAGGGCGTGTAATTGCTGCCAAAGATCTTGATTTTTAACTGGCTTTTTTGCTGCAGTTTGCCAACCTTGTTTAAGCCATCGATGGATCCACTGCGTGATCCCATCTTTGACATATTTAGAATCAGTAATCACGGTGGCGGCACCTTGGCCCTGCCAGTGCTTTAAACCTTCGATGACAGCCTGAAGCTCCATTCGGTTGTTAGTGGTTTTTTCAGCGTAACCTGACAGGCATGTGGATTGACCATTAGCTTCAATGTATACACCCCAACCACCGGGACCAGGATTGCCCTGACAAGCACCATCGGTATAGATTGTAAAGCGCATTTAGTCATCCACAAAACATCTTGTGATTGTACTGTCTACTGTTGATAAATCAAGTAATTGACATATGGCAACCAATACTGGCACACATCTATGACATCAAAGCCAATCAACTATTACCAAGATTGCTGATGTAATATCATTTTACCATGTTCGGTGATCTTATATTGCTGATTTTTACTATTTGGCTTATCAGGGATAATCAGCTCAATCAGTTCCGTTGCTTTTAAGCGATTGAGTGCATGCTTTATACTACCACTTAAACCTTTATGGCCAAGCGCTGAAACAATCCCTGACCTACCGATTGCTCCCTGAGCACAAAGCTTCAAAATCCTCAATTCAGTTTCATTCAGCGCAGCTATTGCACTTTGATTAGCCACTTTTGAGGCCCCAGATGAGGCCCCAGATGAGGCCCCAGATGAGGCCCCAGATGAGGCCCCAGACAGTTGCCCTGAAACTCCTGTGGATTTGGAGGCAATTGGGTAAAATGTGACCCTAGTTGTAGACCCAAGTTCTTCCCAATTTGGCAATGGGTAACCTTCATTTTGACAAATAGCAGAGATCCGCTCATAACCACTACCCCAAGCTTCTAAGCTTTCTTTTTCGCGAAACACTCTTGCTATCGTGGGGTTTCTGATCTTGCTAATACCTGCCTTAAAGTCTTCGATAGTCATACCTGGTGGAAAGTTACCTGGATTTTGAATTTCTAGGCGATCATCATAAATGGCAACAAAAAAATGCGATCCTCTTATTTCATAGTTGGCATGTACAAGAGCATTAATCAATACTTCACGAATAGCTTTCATAGGATACTGTGGAATATCAGTGCGCTTAATGTCACCAAACTCAGCTGCCATTGTTGTATTTCGGCGGATAAATTTTGGAATCTCGTCAATCGAAACCAAAGAACTTGCAGTCATATCAAGCCGATCAATAAAGTCTGCTTTTGTCTTGCCGGCAAAACGAGCACAGCTTATCTCAGTATTTGGAAAAAAAGTAAATCGATGATTATTTTTTCCAAATAAAATAATGCCACCGTTGGTAGGATATACCTGACCATTTTCCTTACAAATAAGACCAAGGCTTAGTAATTTTTCCTCAGTCATTTGATAAGGCGAATATTTGAATATGACGTTAATCAGTTCTTGGTCTAAATCTAACATCTTAGCTTTGAAACACGGCTGTTCGTCAAAGTATTTGTTTTTCTTGCGGCGCTTAATCTCTGCAATAAATTCTGGAGGTGACTGTCTAGTCGTTGCGCCAAGGCGCAAATAAACACCATTAGCATCACCTTGTTGCTTTATATAAAAGGGCTCTGGCAAATGATGTACTTGAACAATAAGTAAATCTTTTTTATCAATTGTGTAAAACTCAAATTCAGGTAAAAGATGTCTTGGCATAATATTGTCAGAAATCGCATTAGCTAATTTATCTTGCTGCTTTTGAATATCTGAAACGCCGACAATTTTGCCATCATCTTCAATACCAATAATTAATATGCCACCCGCAGTATTTGCAAAAGCAATAATGGTTTTCAAGATTTGCTTTAAAGAAGAAAGATCTCTCTTGAATTCAAGCGTTTTACTTTCTTGCTTTTTCAATAGCGCTTTAATATCCATATCGCTCCTATGAATTTACAAATAGGTTATATTTCGTTTCAATTTCACCTACCGCAGATTACATAGCTAAATTACAACGCACCACTAGCTGGAGTGATTTGTGACCAAAAATGTTGTTGCACCATCTGCAAATCAGCAACTGCTCCATATCAGTAATAGCAGGATGTCATAATTATGCCTGACTATTGGTTTTGAATCTAGAATAGCAGTAGCAATAATACACCTCAGTGCGTCCAGTTTTACAAAAAACGCTGACATTAACAGTAAGTAACAAAAATATCAGTATTCATATTGTACTTTCTCTCTATTGCCAACATGGCATTTTTTTTCTTAATCACTTATAGTATTGGTAGTTAGGCTCAATCTTTTTTCATGTTCGATCAACAAGCTAAAGACTGGTGGGATTTACAAGGCCCAGCCAAAGGTCTACACACCACCCACCCACTAAGATTACTGTTGCTTAAAAGTTACGTTGAGCTAGCTGACAAACAAGTACTGGATATTGGCTGTGGTGGCGGAATTATGACTGAAATGCTTGCGCGATCTGGCGCTAAAGCCACTGGTATTGATGCAGAAACTGCCATGATTGATATTGCAAAAGCGCACCAAGGTGAATTAAAAATCAATTACCAAGCAGCCAAGCTGGCTGACTTTGCTAAAACTAAAAAAACCTTTGACGTAATCACTGCCTATGAAGTAATTGAGCATGTCAGTGATCCAGCAGCCTTTTTAGAACAATGTGATCAATTATTAAAACCCGGCGGTCAAATCTGGCTGTCAACGATAGACCGTACTCTCAAAAGCTTTTTACTTGTGATTGTTGCAGCAGAGTATCTCATTAATCTAATCCCTAAAGGCACACATGAATACCAGAAATTTATTAGACCAAGCGAATTAATTGCACTAGCTGAACAGCAAAAATGGCAAGTGTTAACAACGAAAGGTTATACCTATAACCCGTTTAATAATTCAGCCAAATTATGTAATAACCTCAATCCTAACTATATTGTCGGTTTCCAAAAAAACACCTAGCACCTCGATCATTTCCTATAATGATAGAAAAATTGGCTACCGGCGATGCGCTTTGAATACCAACTAGATAATCTTAAAGATCAATACCTCAATATAAAAAACTCTCTTGACGCCGATGCTTTACCTTACCAAGTAAAAATCATCACCGCGCTCACCCAAGGAGACTATCTTGTTGATCAAGATTGTCAGCAAGATTGCTGCATACTTATTACAAACTGGTGCGAGCAACAAGATGATAAAACACGATTGCAACTCATCCAAATCATCAATCAAAAAATCAATTCCTACCTATTGAACTTGAGTATTGATGACAATTACCTGCTCCTACTTAGATTCAACATCATCAGTCAAATTTCTGACAAACAAATGCAAGACAACTTATTTCATGAGCATCTTGCAAAAGCAATGCCATCTAAATATCTATTAGCACTGATAAAATCTGCACAGCTTTCTATTGTGACACCCAAAACTTTAGCTCAACTACTAAAAACTCAATTTAAATCTGAACCATCAAAAAATCGAAATCATGCATTTATGCTACTAGCTCAATATGCAATTAAGCATAATCACCAAGAAATGATCGATTTAATTGTAAAAAACACTCGGTATTTTTTTCAGCTAGAATTTAACTGCCAGCTAAGGCTCTTAAACTCCCAATACAGTCCCGATAAAAAACTATTATTTGCCTATCAGCAAAGAATTAGTTACTTAGCTGCATTCCTTGAAACGACGTTCTCAATTTTACCGACTTATTTGCTTTTGTCTTATATCCTGCCTTATGACTTACACATCATAGTAGCTATTGCAACTATGAGCTTAACTAGCTTAATTTTAGGGACTATACTACCAAAAAAGCTTTTTCTAAAAACAAATCAAATACGATCTTTGATTGTTACAACTTTTAATCATCTACTCCTTATGACATGTTTAGCAATGATTAATACTTGGGTGCCATTAAGCTGGCCTATCATTAGCTTTTCCCTTTGTACAATGTTTTTTACCAACGCATTTGTTTTTGGACTATCATTTCTAATAAATGATGAGAGTTGTGCGGCCAAATCTTTCAAAATTCATAAACAAGCTGATTATGGTAGCAAAGCGTTAGAAAAGGAAATGATAAAAATAAGAACAGTTGAAGCTACTCGTGCCATGCAAATATCTAATGCCTTCCTCGGCGTCAAGCGAAGTTTTGATCAGTTAGATAGTCAAAAAACCAAAGATAAGCAAGTTACTAAAGAACAACACCCTAAAAAGGTTCCACAACTTATTTACCAGTAGATAGTTGCTTCTCAAGGGCCTGTACCATTTCAAATAAATCACGTGATAAAGATGATCGATCAATACTCTGGACGGCTTGATGGATTTGGGATTGCCTTTTGGTATCCAAGTAATGCGCATTAAGTAGTGGCCTAAATAAGCGTGAAGCTAACTGTGGATTACTTTGATCTGTTTGTGTCAAATAGTTTATTAGCCACCTGTACACCTGACCAGAAGCATGATAAAACCCAGTAATATTAAAGTGGCAAAAGACCCCAATCAACGCACTGACGCGATTGGGATAAGTGCGATCATACAATGGATGATTGACACAATTGTCTAAGTGCGCAACTGGATCATTACATCGATTTAGGCCCTGTAACCGAAACCATTTGTCAACCACTAGTATATCTTGCTTTCCCTGTTCGAGAAAATGATCACCCAATTTAGCTTGCAGTGGATGATCATCAAGCAAGGTCAGCGCCGTCAATGCTGACCAGCGATCTGTCATATTGTCTGCTTCGGTATATAGCTGCTCGCACAACTGTGCATGAACTGGATTTGCGCGAACCAGCCAACCTAAAACTTGTGACTTTAAAGCACGTTCAGCAACATCTGTTGACTGAAAACGGTACTGGCTGACTGACTGGAGACTATCAAAACGCTGCAGTAGTATTGGCTCAAGCGCCCCAGCGACTTGCGTAATAAGCTGATCGATCTGCTTTGAAATAGTCAAGATATCTTGCCCAGGACAACTAACTAATACATCCATTGTTGTTGGAAATACCATTAACTGGGAAACGAGCGCAAGATCAGGCAACTGAAGCACCTGATGGTACATGGCCATCATCCGATCTAGATCCAGCTGGCTTTGCTCGGCCTGAAGCCGCTTTGAGAGTATACGGCGCTGCAAAAGATTCACTGAGCGCCAATTGATGTAACCATCAGTTTCATGGATGGCCAAGTGCGTTAAATCTTCACTAGATTGCTCAAGCTCAAGCTTCACAGGCGCAGAAAATGATCTCAAAGCAGAAATCACTGGCCGGCTAGCTATATCAGTGAACTGAAAGACTTGCTCAGTCTGATTTAAAACTAATAAATAGTCTGATTCTGCTTTCCCGTCTACTTTAACAGTCATGCGCTTGCCAGTATTGTCAAGCAATGCTATGCGAATTGGGATCACCAATGGCTGGCTATCATCAGGTAACTGCTGAGAGACAGAAAGTGTTAAAGTGTTTTGATTAGCATCATAGTCAGGCTTCATCTTAACTATTGGCGTGCCAACCTGATCATACCAACGCTCAAAGCCTGGCAATAAATGCCCAGTTTCTTCTCTAATTAGCTTTAAAAAGTCTTGCGTCGTGACTGCTTGCCCATCGAATTTTTTAAAATAGACATTGAGAGCGTGTTTGAAGTTTTGCTTACCCACTAAACTTGCTAGCATTCGAATAACCTCTGCCCCTTTTTCATAAACAGTAAGGGTGTAAAAGTTATTCACTTCAATATAAGATTTAGGCTGAATAGGATGTGCCATAGGGCTAGCATCTTCCAGGAATTGAGCGCTTTCCATTTGCCGAGCATCTGCAATCCGTTTGACAGTTGCCAGGCCCATATCCGCATCGAAACATTGCTCTCGATAGACAGTCAAACCTTCTTTGAGCGTGATCTGAAACCAGTCGCGACAGGTCACCCGATTACCTGACCAATTATGAAAATACTCATGGCCAATAATGGCTAAAATGCGAGCATATTCACTATCTGTTGTGGTTTTTGGATCGGCTAGCACGCACTGACTATTAAAAATATTCAAGCTCTTATTTTCCATTGCACCAAAGTTAAAATCTGGCACAGCCACAATATGAAAAACATCTAAATCATAAACTCGATCAAATGCCTCTTCATCCCAAGCCATCGACTGTTTTAACGCTTGCATGGCAAAAGCTGTTTTATGCGCTTCACTAGCTTGAGTGCAAACATGCAGCTGCACAGTGCGCCCTGATCGAGTTGTAAATTGCTCGGTGCGCTTGGTAAGCTTGCCAGCAACCAAAGCAAATAAGTAACAGGGCTTGGGCCAAGGATCATGCCAAGTAATCACTTGCTTCCCATCCTCTACTCTAGATGCCACCTGATTACCATTTGCTAGCAAGTCAGGATAAAGTGTTTGGTCAGCAATCAAGGTTGTCTTAAAAGTCGCTAAAACATCAGGGCGATCTAAATAAAAAGTGATATGACGAAATCCATGCGGCTCACACTGCGTGACCAACATACCGCTAGACTCATAAAGACCGGCCAAGGCTTTGTTTTTTGCTGGACTGATTTCAACATGTGTGGTTAATTCAAACGTTTGTTTACCTGGCTGCATAGTGAGCAAATGCCCGTCATACTGATAGTCATCTGAGGATACTACCTGACCATCTAGCCAAATACCTTTGATTTTTAGTTGTTCACCGTTGAGCTGTAATTTTGGTTGATTAGCTGATGTATCAGCTTGGTTACGCTTAATGGTCAATTGACTTTCAACGACAGTGCTCTCGGAAGACAAATGAAAAGTAAGATGCACCTTCTCAATAAAAAAATATGATTTTTTATAATCTTTTAGATGGATGGTTTGGTGGTTGGCCATAATGATAAAAGCAGTTTTTATCTACTTTACTCAAAACTCACTACCCACGTCCAGTAGACCTTTACTCGTAAAACATGCTATAGTGCGTTGTCAATGACAGACAATCTTTCATGAAATTGGATCTAGATCCACACAAGCTACGCCACCCGATTCAGCTAAAACTACCATATGTTCAAATCGGTCAAACAATCTGGAAAAAAAGTTGTTGGTTAAACCCTAGCTCTACCCCTCAGCCATGGCCTGAAGCTGATCAACCATTTTCTCAAACAGCAATTTCCCCGCTACTATCCAGTCAACCTCAAACGATCATCATTGGATCAGAACCGGTCCCTTTTCCACCCCACCAATGGCCAAAAGCGCATCTTCACGCGCAGAAAATTGGATTTGATTGGATGAACCTAGCTGCTGCCTGCAGAACTTATACCCTACTTGTCAGTGAAGGCCGTAACGTCACTTTGGGATTAATAATTTGATGATTCCCTTTTCTGCAGCTATTGGTCAATTTAATCCCAAAGTTGGGGATATCCAATATAATTTAAATCAAATTCGAGTGATGATTACTCAAGCAGTTACCCAGCAGATCGATCTAATTATTTTTCCAGAATTAGCCCTTATCGGCTATCCTTGCAAAGATTTATTGTTTAACCCAACCTTCATAGAGCAAGCCAACCAGGCACTAGATCTACTGAGACCACTTAGTCACAAAATTGATATCGTCATCGGCCACCCCACTTATCATGATGATGGACGATATAATAGTTGTTTATGGCTAAGCCAAGGCCAAATGATTCATCAATCTGATAAACGTTACCTTCCAAATAACAGCGTTTTTAATGAATCTCGCTACTTTGAGCAATCCTTGAAGCCGATGACTTTTATAAGCCGATTTGGTGTCAACTTTGCCACCTGCGTCTGTGAAGATATATGGCATGATAAAACTTGGCAACAAGCATGTACCGCAGACTACATTATTGTTGTGAACGCATCCCCCTTTCACCTTGGCAAAGTAAAGCAAAGAAGGCTATGGCTCAAACAACAAGTCAAGCAATATAAAATTGGTATTTTTTACGCAAATATTGTCGGCGCTCAAGATGGCCTAATCTTTGATGGTGATAGTCAATATATCGATACACAAACCCATCAAACAACCCCGCTATTTAAACCTTCACTCTTTTCTATTCAAGCCAAAAGCCCATCACCTAAACTTGCCTCTGAACATTCACAAATTCTACAAGCGATCACGTTAGGTATTACTGATTATTTTAAAAAGCACCAACACACCATTGCATGGATTGGCCTATCAGGTGGTATTGATTCAGCTATTACAGCTATACTTGCTTGCCAAGCTTTGGGATCAAAACAAGTTAACGCACTTATTCTGCCAGGTCCTTATACAGCAGAATCTAGCGTTACCGATGCTATAGCCTTGGCCAAACAATTAGGTATTTCCTACCATCAACTGCCTATTACTAAGCCCTATCAGCAATTATCTAAGTGGCTAGATCTCTCAAGCACACATGAAGTTTCAATACCTGCTCAAAACCTTCAATCTCGACTTAGATCAATTGCTTTGATGACCCGAGCTAATCAATCTAATGGCTTGGTCTTATGCACAGCTAATAAAAGTGAATTAGCTTGTGGCTACGGCACCTTATATGGTGATTTAATTGGGGCGATCGCGCCGATCGGAGATCTCTATAAAACTGAACTTTATCAGCTTGCGGATTACCTTCTACCGCACTACCCTGCACTGAAAAACATCCTCAGCAAGCCACCTTCAGCTGAGCTTAAGCCAGGCCAAATCGATCAAGATGACCTACCACCATACCAAATCCTTGATCAACAACTTAGCCAATTGCTACCTTATACACTGAATCATCAGCACATCTGTCAGCCAGCCAAATTTGATATTTTGTCTCGCCTCAATCACAGTGAGTTTAAGCGAAAATCTGCCCCGCCTATCATTCGCATTAGCCAAACCGCGTTCAACCACGATCGCCACCATCCAACAAACTGTTAACTCAGTAATCCAAGCTCTTTGATCACTATTGACTGTTAAATACCTGAAATTAATTTTTATAATGCAAAAAACTATTTAAAAAATAAATTTTATGCAAAATATTTATTTTATATTTGTTCAATGATTTGCCTTGCATTTAAGGTTAAATGAGACGCCCTCTAAAGTATGAAGTGCGACACTTGGTATAAAAAAAAGTTCAAACAGTTGAATTGAAAATATCTGTTAATTGCATCACTTTTTTATTGTCA
>Ga0233438_10002339_pt1 | contig 19139 bp, 18 predicted proteins | sample SI_123_September_FD_182720 | JGI IMG/M metagenome (GOLD analysis project Ga0233438, IMG submission 182720) | Seawater microbial communities from Saanich Inlet, British Columbia, Canada - SI_123_September2016_10_MG | ecosystem: Environmental > Aquatic > Marine > Inlet | place: Canada: British...
AAGGCAATTTAGAAAGTACATCTTTCTCTATAAATGAAACAATATCTTCTGGCTCAGCCATTCTGCCTTCGCCAACTAAACCACTAGCTAGTTCTCCAGAAGTAGCAGGAATCATAATGTTTTTAAAGGATTGAAGTTTAGATAAACTTTCTATGGTTGATGGATGTTTATACATATCCAAATCCATTGCTGGTGCAAAATAAACTGTACATTTTGCTGACAAGTAGGTTGCTAATAATAAATTATCGCAAACACCATTTGCCATTTTAGACAATGTATTTGCTGTGACTGGAGCAATTAAAAAATAATCTGCCCAAAGACCTAGATCTACATGATTGTTCCAAATCTCATTTTCATCTTCTTTATCATAAAAAGAAGAGTTAACAGGGTTTTTAGAAAGTGTGGAAAGTGTAAGGGGTGTTATAAAATCTTTAGACGCAGGTGTCATAATAACTTTAACATCTGCGTCTAATTTTACAAGTAAGCGAACTAAATTCGCTGTTTTATAAGCAGCAATTCCTGCAGTAATACCTAAAAGAATCTTTTTACCACTTAAAACAGACATGAATTACTCTGCTTCTGGAGTTCTAAAGTATACTTTGTCATTTAACCATTCTTCTACAGCAATTGCTGTTGGCTTTGGTAAACGCTCATAAAATTTAGAAACTTCTATTTGTTCTTTATTTTCGAAAACTTCCTCTAAGCTATCATTATAAGTAGCAAACTCATCTAATTTATCTACCAATTCTTTTTTTAAATCTGAATTGATTTGATTTGCTCTTTTAGCAATAATAGATATTGCTTCGTAGATATTTTCTGTTGGAGATTCTATTTCGTCTTTGTTGTAAGTAATTGTACTTAAAGCTGCTTTTGTATCTTTATAATCCATAATCCTAGTTATATTTTTAAACTTTCTCTTTTTCCTTTCTAATTTCTAAAACTTCAGCAATCCGTATTTCTTCTTTTTGCAAAGTAGACAACATACTATCAGCATCTTGTAAAAATTGAGATTGCGGGTAATTTCTTACCAATTTTTCGTATGCTTCAATAGCATCTTTAATTCTTTCTGGTCTTCTTCTATCTGTACTTTTTAGCACATAATCATGAGCTGCTTTCAATCTATAAAACAAAGCCTCTTCTTTAAACTCTGAACCTAAATAATCAGATAACAAATTATCAAAAGCTTGAATTGCTGCTTTATAGTTTCTCATATCATAATCTGCAGTTGTATAATATACTTTAGCAATATCAAAATATTTTTTTTGTAGCTTATATCTAAGTTCTTTATAGTGTGCATTTGCTTCTTCTAATTTATCTGAATCTGGATAATTATTGATAAACATCTGGAAAGCTTCTAATGCCTTTTTTGTATCTGTTGGATCTTTACTTGACACAGGTGAAGCTAATTTATAACTATATGCAGATAAAAAAGCAGCTTCCTCTAACTTGGAACTATTTGGATAATTTTTTGTAAAACGGTCAAAATAATATCCTGCTGTTGTATATGTTTTTACATTAAAATTAGATTGAGCAACCATAAATTGTATACGTTCCATTTGTGGTTTACCTCTGTAAGCTGGTGTAATTTTTTCGAACAAACGCAATGCCTTGCTAAACTTTTTAGTTTCGTACATTTTTACGGCCATCTTGTATTTTTCTTCTACACTACCCTTATTTAACACTTTTTGGTATTCACCACAAGAGTATAATAAAAGACTTAAAGCCAATAAATACGCTAAATTTTTAATTTTTTGCATCCTGCAAAATTATGAATTAATTATGGATAATAAAAGCATTTATTTTTATCAAAATAAAACTCAGTCATTGTTTAATTATGGCACAAGACTTTATCTTAAATTCAAAATAAGACTTAATGCAACAATCTACGATGCAATAATGCATTAAAAAGTCTTAAAATATTAAAAAGAAGATACTAAAAGTTTGTTAAGAATTAAAAAGAAGTTACGTAGTTAGCTATCTTTTCTGTTAATTGACTGCTAGCCTTTACTAATGGTAAACGTACATCATTGCCACATATCCCTAACTCTTTTAATACAGTTTTAATTCCTGCAGGGTTGTTTTCTTCAAAGATGTAGTCGATAATATCCATTAATTTAAAATGAATTTCATAAGCTTCTTTGTTTTCACCTTCTAGACCTAATTGTATCATTTTAGAAAATTCAACAGGAAAAGCTTGACCTATTACAGAAATAACACCTGAGCCTCCTGCTAAAGCTACGCCTAATGCTAAATCGTCATCTCCAGAAATTATTAAAAAATCCTTTGGCTTGTCTTTTAATAAGCTATTGTATTGTTGTTGTATGTTACCAGCTTCTTTAACACCTACAATATTGGTAAAGTCATTTGCTAGCCTTATAATTGTTGAAGGCTCCATATTTTTAGCAGTTCTACCAGGAACATTATATAAAATTATTGGCAATTCTGTTGCTTCTGCTAAAGCTTTGTAATGTTGATAAAAACCTTCTTGAGTTGGTTTACTGTAATAAGGAGCCACAGACAAAACACCATCTATCCCTGTAAAATCTCTAGTTTTAAATTCTCTAACAACCTCTGCTGTATTGTTACCTCCAACACCTAAAACTAAAGGAACCCTATTATTGTTTTCTTTAATAATTAGATCTATAATCTGCTGTTTTTCTTCTTTAGTAATCGTAGCACTTTCTCCAGTAGTTCCATTAATTACTAAATAATTCGTGCCATTTTCTATATTAAAGTTAACTAACTTTTTAATTGCTTCAATATCTACAGATAAATCTTTTTTAAAGGGTGTAATTAAAGCTACACCTGTACCAACAAATTTTTGCATTAGTTTTAGTTTTTAAACGCGGTAAAATTACAATATTTAGAAATATGAAATTGTATAATTCTAGCAGAATATTAAGAATACACAACTTTAAGATTGAAGTTTAATTTTTTAGTTTTTTTAAGATTTTTAAATACTTTTTTAACTCCTGAAAAAACATCTTATTTGTGTTTGTTAGCATAGAAATTTCTAAATCATATAACTGTGGATTTACATTTGAAATTCCTGCTTTAAATTTGGCATTAGAAAGCAATACAGCATTTTCTATATAAATATTTTTTGAATTAAAAAGTCCAATTAATAAATCAAAAGGCTCCTCTATAAAAACTTTAAAACTAGGTTGTTTAATTTTACCATCCCACTTGAAATCTTTTTCTGTAAAATGCTTGTAAGAAACTTCTTGTTTTCTCTCATAAGGTCTAAAACTATAAAACTTTACATTATTAAACTCTAAAACATCTTCTAATTCTTGTTTTATTTTTAAAAGACTATAGTTAGCATCTTCTGTTATAACACCTACTGTTTTTATGTTACCACTACTAATCTCTCTATTTTTTTCTTTTAGTAAAAGTAATTTTTTAAAATTCCTATTGATAAATTGTTTTTTCAATCGTTTTGAATGTTTTTTAAAACTTCGTTAAATTAGTATAATGTAACGAATATAATATTATATTTTTTTTCGATTATCATCAGACTTTGTATCTATCAATTTATTGTAAGGATCTACACCAACCTCTGTAGGTCTGTGATCTACAATAATCGAAATTTTATTATTAATAGCAATAATTTTATGTTTTTGTAGGTAAATTTCTTTCTCCTTCTTTACTCCATCAACCTCTTCTTCTGTAAAAACACCTATATCAATATAATCGTTTAATTGCGTAGAAAGTATTTCTTTATCTGAGTCTGGCATTTTATAAGTTATAGTATCACCTACTTGTTCTCCATAGAATTTTTTACCTTTTTCATCATTCTTGTATTTAGCTACTTCAAACTCTATATCTACTTGATATTTTCCATTATCTAACTTTTTAGTTTCCACTTCTAAAATTCTATTTTTATAAAGTGTAATCGTTTCGAACATATCTTTTATGATGTATTGTAAAGAATCTGGAGTAACCTCTCTGATATAATCTACCATTTCTATGGATGTAGTATAAGGTGGTTCTTGAAATTTAACTTTTTCTATATACCTTTTTAAAGCTCCATTTAATTTTTCATCACCTATATAATCACTTAAAGCATAAAAAACTAATGACCCTTTTTGATAACGTATATAACCTTGACCATCATTAAACATTAATGATTTTTCACGTTTACTTTCAAAGGTCCTTTGTTGTAAATAACCATCTAAAGCTTCTTTTAAAAAAGTTCTCATTTTAGATTTACCTAGCTCCTCTTCCAAGACTTTTAAAGCAACATATTCAGACATACTTTCAGACAACATTGTGGCTCCTAAAACGTCTGCACCAATTACTTGATGTGCCCACCATTGATGAGCAACTTCGTGCACAGTTACTGCATAAGGATAATCTACACCATCATCACTTTCATCATCTACATCTGCTATAAAACCTATACTTTCTGAAAACGGAATTGTATTTGGAAATGATTGCGCAAACGTACCTCCTGTTTTTGGAAATTCTATAATTCTGACTTGTTTGTGTTGATAAGGACTAAAATTTTCTGAATTATAATCTAATGAAGCTTTCATACCTTTCATCATTCTATCTAAATTAAATTCATGTCCTTTATGATAGTAAATTTCTAGACTAATGCCTTTATACATTTCTTTTTCCACTTCATATCTTGCAGAATTGAATGCATAGAAATTTAAAATTTTACTATCCATTTTATAATGGAAATATTTACGACCATCTTCTACCCATTCTTTCTGTAAATACCCAGGAGCTATTGCAATTTGATCTTCTGAAGTAGAAACAGTTGCTTCAAAATCGATCCAATCTGAGTCTTTAGAAATGTAAGTATTGCCTAAAGCTTTTGAATCTGATGGATGAGGACGTAGATTGTTCTTTGGTAAATCGTATTTTTTACGAGTTTGATTGTCTGTCAATTCTCCTGCAGCAGAATATCCTAAATTAGGAAACATTGAGTTATTGATAAATGTTCCATTTTCTCTAATAGGAGAATTTTGACTAAACATGGTATTCTTATCACTTTCTACTGTAACTTTTAACGCTAACGTATCTCCAGGAAATATAGGACTGTCAAAATGATAAATATCAAAGTTATGTATGGTGTCTTCTAAAACCAATTGATTAGATCTTGTAAATTCAAACGTACTTTTGGCTGCATTATGATTAAGAAAAACGCTATCTATAGCTTGGTTTGTTTTGTTAACCATTTGCATAACCGCAGAAGCTTTAAACGTTCTTTCTTTAGGATAAATATCTACGTTAGTTTTAACAGCTATAATTCTTGGCTGTTTATAATCTTCGTATTTTTTATATTTCTTTTCCCACTCAACTTTTCGTTTTTCGATTTCTTTACCAGTAAAGCTTTCTTTATCGATATTATTTTCTTTAAAAATGGTAAAACCTAATCCTAAGAAAGCAACTAAGAATATGATAAAAGTTGTAGAAATTTTTCCTGTAAATCTATTTTTAGCAATAGCAAAACGTTCTGCAAAAGAAAACGGAATTCCACGAACCCAAAAAGACAAAGCCACAATAATTAAAGTGATACCTCCTAAAAGCCAATAGATTTTGTACCATAAGTAAGGGCCTAAAGAAAAACCATAACCATTCATGTCTGAATAACTAAAACCTGGGCCTTCATTGTATTTAAAAATAGCTTGCTCAATACCAATAAAAGATAATAAAGGCATACCAACTGCTATGATTAATAATGTAAAAAGACCTAAATATGGGTTTCTAATTAACGTTTGAATAAAAAGCGCCAGCAAAGCCCAAACTATATAGTTAAGAAAATCTAACACATACAATTCATAAATATAATGACCAATTTCAAAGTCATAGTAGCCTTTATATATCTGAAATATAATTCCAGAAATCATAATTACACTTACCAACACCAATTGCATTTTTAATAGTGCAATTAACTTAGAAAATAATAGAGACCAATTGGGTATTGCAGTAGCATCAACCAAATGATTTACTCTTGCAATTTGTGCTCTTTGTACTAGTAAACCAGCGTATAAAAATGTACAAATGTTTATCGATAAAACAAAAACACCACCTCCATTTAGCATTTGCCAAGTAACAGGTAAAGTTTGAGTACCAAAAATACTACCCGCTGTAAATAAACCTACCACAATTAAAAGAACACCTACTAAAACTATAGAAATAAAAGGCCAACTTTTAATGATGTATTTAAAATCGATGTTCGATAACCTCCAAGTAGCTTTTAAGTTTTGAGCTAAAGAATAATCATGCGTAACTTTAGGTAAGTTAATTTTAGTAATTCCACTGTAATTTCTTTTTATAATTCTTTCTCCTTTTACTTTTCTAAAAGAAAATGAAATTGCATTCTGACTGAATGAAAAGATTTTATACACCAATCCAAAAATAATTGCAGCAATTAAAGACCACAACATACGATTGTAAATAATCATAGATTCTACAGGAATTTGCATGCTGTTTTGTTCTGACATAGTCCAATATTCTGTATAATAAGAAATTGATGCAGAACCAAAAGGATCTAAAATTGCAGCCAACATTTTATAATCAGCCTCCATTAAATTACTTATAACTACAGCTTGTGCAAACATTAAGATAATGACTGTAATAAAACCGGCTGCTATATTTCTTGTGAATGTTACAATTGCAAAAACGATGGCACCAAAGAAAACTACATTTGGTAAAATAAAAAGCAAATAGGTTTTTACGTAGGTTAAAAGACTCAACGGACCTATAATATCCGGGTTTGTACCTGGAAAACGAAAACCGATTATCATTCCTAAACCAATTCCTAAAACGATTATAGAAACTACAGTAATTCCACTTAAAAACTTTGCAAATAAATAATTTGCCTTTGTAAAAGGATAGGAATATAAAATGGTATGCATTTCACTTTTATAATCTCTATATACAGAAACACCAATTATAGAAGGAAATAAGAAAAAGATAAATGTAGTTAAACCATTAAATAAGCCATTAACCCCAATTGGCGAGTTGACAATTCTAGAAGAACCTGTAGTTACAGTAATAAAATCCCAAATACCAGCAGAGGATGCTGAGAAAAAGAAGGCTAAAAAAATAAAAATAGCCAAGTAAATATAGAAAGCTGGCCTACCAAACCAGTATTTTAATTCTTGTTTATATATTGTAGAAAACATTTTTTTGATGTTTAGATTGTTTGATGATTTGATGATTTGATTTCTTAATTAGTAAATATTTAGATAAATAAATTCTTAGATTACATTTTTTTAATTCAAAAATCTAAGGACCTTTTAAGCTAACTCTGGTTCATCTTGTTTTAATGCAATAAAGTAAACATCATCTAATTGAGGAGTTGCTTCAACAAATTCTTCAGCTGGCTTTTCTTCTGCATGCACTCTAATATTTAGTGTATTGTCTTGGTTATAATTTGATGATAAAATAGAGAACATTTTTTCATTTGCTTCTAAATCATCTCTCTCAATAATTTTTGTCCAAATTTTACCTTGCAATTCTGCAGTTGCTTCTTGAGGAGTGGTATGCTTTAAAATTTTACCACCATTTAAAATGGCCATTTCATTACATAGTTCTTTAACATCTTCTACAATATGTGTAGAAAAAATTACAGTACAATTAGTACCTACTTCTCTTAAAACATTTAAAAATCGATGTCTTTCTGCAGGATCTAAACCAGCAGTTGGTTCATCTACAATAATTAGTTTTGGATTATTTAAAAGCAATTGTGCAATTCCAAAACGTTGTTTCATACCTCCAGAATAACCTGCAACATGTTTGTATCTTACATCATATAAATTTGTAATTTCTAAGACTTCTTTCACCAATTTTTCACGATCAGATTTTTTTGCAACACCTTTTAACGTTGCAAAATAATCTAGTAAATCTTCTGCAGACATTTTTGGATACACACCAAATGATTGAGGTAAATATCCCAACACTTTTCTTAAAGACATTTTATCTTCTAACACATTAATATCACCAAAAGTAATGCTACCTGAATCAGGGCTTTGTAATGTTGCAATGGTTCTCATTAAAGAAGATTTACCTGCTCCATTTGGCCCTAAAAGACCAAACATACCTGTACCAATTTCTATATTTAAATTATCGATTGCTTTTACTCCGTTTTTATACGTTTTCGTTAAATTCTGTACGCTTAATTTCATGTTAGTTTGGTTATAGTTCTTTTTTAATTTTAATTCTAGAAGATTTTGCAATATTTCCTTCTTCCCTCCCATTTTCGAAGATAATATTTACATAATCATAATTGTCTAAATTTAATAAATACTCTTTTACTTTAGTGATTATAAATTCAGCATCATTATTCAATTCTTCTTTATTAGGTAATTCTTGTTCTGCAAACTCAAAAGTTAGGTTTAAACCTTTTTCTTCAAGACTATTATTTTTCTTTGTATAATAAGTTCCAATTGCTAAATCATCAAAATCGAGTTGTTTTTTCAACTCTTTTTCAAATCCAGTTTTTCCTACTTTAAAATCAGGATGAAAATCTGATGTCCCTTCAACTACCGTAGTACAATTTACAAGCAGTAACATAACACTTATAAATAAAGTAGTTTTTAAAATTTTCATAGTTTTTTTTGATTGATTTAATAGTTCTACTATAAGTGTATTAATCAGCTATAATATTACAATATTTAAGATTAAATTGTAAGAAAAGTTGAAAAAACGTTTTATTTTTACAAAAAACAGAATAGATATTATGTCAGATAAATCAATATTAAATAAAGAATCGCTAACGTTTTTAGAGAAATATTTAAATAATGCATCTCCAACTGGTTATGAATGGGAAGGTCAAAAAATTTGGATGAACTACCTAAAACCTTATGTAGATGAATTTATTACAGATACTTATGGTTCTGCTGTAGGAGTTATAAATCCAGATGCAAAATACAAAGTAGTTATAGAGGGCCATGCAGATGAAATTTCTTGGTATGTAAATTACATTACAGATAATGGTTTAATTTACGTGATAAGAAATGGAGGGTCAGATCATCAGATTGCACCAAGTAAAATTGTAAATATTCACACAAAAAATGGTATTGTAAAAGGTGTTTTTGGATGGCCTGCAATACACACTAGAGACAAAGCAAGTGAACAAGCTCCAAAACCAGATAATATTACCATAGATGTTGGTTGCGCAAACAAAGAAGAAGTTTTGGCATTAGGTATTCATGTTGGTTGTGTAATTACATATCCAGATGAATTTCATGTATTAAATGGAGATAAATTTGTTTGTAGGGCTTTAGATAACAGAATGGGTGGTTTTATGATTGCTGAAGTGGGAAGATTATTAAAAGAAAATAACATAAAATTACCATTTGGACTCTATATTACCAATTCTGTGCAAGAAGAAATAGGTCTGCGAGGTGCAGAAATGATTACGCAAACTATAAAGCCTAATGTTGCCATAGTTACTGATGTAACTCATGACACAACAACACCAATGATAGACAAGAAAAAAGCAGGGCATTTAGAATTAGGAAAAGGTCCTGTTATAGCATATGCACCTGCTGTACAACAAAAATTAAGAGACTTAATTATAGATACTGCAGAAGCTAAAGAAATACCTTTTCAAAGATCTGCACTTTCTAGAGCAACAGGTACAGATACAGATGCTTTTGCTTATAGTAATGGAGGGGTTGCATCTGCGCTAATTTCTTTACCTTTAAGATACATGCATACCACTGTAGAAATGGTTCATAGAAGTGATGTAGAAAATGTAATTAAAATGATTTATGAAGCATTATTAAAAATTAAAGACGGAGATACTTTCTCTTATTTTGAATAAAAAAATAAAAAAACCTCACGGACTTTAAACATCTGTGAGGTTCTATTATAAAAATAATGGACGAGTATATAGAAATACTAACTTCTGAAGGACAACTAACAGGAAAAACTGCGTTAAAATCTGATGCTCATAAACATGGTTGGTTTCATGCAACTGTGCACATTTGGCTCTTTACATCAAATAAAAAAATATTGCTTCAAAAAAGGTCACTAACCAAAAAGGTATTTCCTGGTTTATGGGATATTTCTGTTGCAGGGCATATTGCTGCTGGTGAAACAATTTTAGCCTCAGCAAAAAGAGAAATCTTAGAAGAAATTGGCTTAGAAATTAAAGAATCTGATTTGGTTAAAATAGGAACAAGAATTCATCAAGTTTCACATGCAAATGGCATTCAAGACAATGAACATCATCATGTATTTATAGCGGAATTAAAAGCGACAGTTTCTGAATTAAAAATTCAAGAGGAAGAAGTAGCTGATATTAAATTATTCGATTTATCTGTTTTAAAATCAACAAAAAACCTCGAAAACGTATTGCTATCTAGATTCCATGATTATTATGTTGATGTTTACAACAAGATTCTAGAATATTTAAAAAACAAAACAAACTAATAGTATTATTAAAATTACTTTTTAGGCTTCTCAAAAAATGAATCTGCTAATTTAGCTTTACTTGCTAAAGGCAATGTAAATTCTGTTGCAGGCCTTGCTGGTTCTGTTGGCATACCTTTATCATCTTTATTATACCAAGTAATTTCTTTTGGTAAAATTAAGCCATTTACATTTTCCCACTTATTGTATTTAATTAAATTATACCTATTGCTTGGTTCTTTAGAATTAAAAGTAACTGTGTACGCTAACCATTCCATTTGAAAGTTTTTTGGATTGTAATACACAATGTAATTGTCATCTGGAGAAGTACCAATATTTTCTTTATAAGAAATTTTAAATCCAGGATATTCTATACCTTCAAAATAAATTGAATCTGCTTTTTCATAAATAATACCATCATCTGCTAACACAAATGGCATTGCATAAAAGTAAAAATATAAGTTATAGTAAAATTCAGGATTCCCTTTGTAATCACCTTCATTCTCTTCATCTAACCAAACTTCACTACCATTAAAACCTAATGAATATTTAGGAGAATTTACGATTGTTTTTCTCGATTTTAAATCTGCTGTATGCGCTTCTTCTCCTTTATTAAAAGATAAAACCTGCAAACTATTCCAAGTTGCTAAACCTCCATGAGTTTTAAAAACTTTAGCTAGTTCTTTTGGAATGTTTTTGTTTACTTCAGATTTAATCTCTGTTTTATTTTTATCCTCAGTTTCTTTTTTAAACTGTTTCTTACAAGAAACTATGGTAACTGCTAAAATAAATACAAATGCTATTTTTTTCATTATTTGGTTTTTTGAATATTTAGATTTTCTGTCGAAAATTTACAGCTAGATTACATTTTTATTTTAAATTTTTGATTGGTAGGTATACAAATCAAAATACCTGCCTTTTGCCTCAATCAACTCATCATGTGTACCTCTTTCTGCAATTTTACCAGATTCTATTACTAAAATTTGATCGGCTTTTTTAATTGTACTCAATCTATGAGCAATAACTATTGTTGTTCTGTTCTTTATTAATTCTGATAAACTCTTCTGAATCAATGCCTCACTTTCTGTATCTAAACTTGATGTTGCTTCATCTAAAATTAGAATTCTAGGATCTGCTAGAATAGCTCTTGCAATTGCCAAACGTTGTCTTTGTCCTCCAGATAATTTTACACCTCTTTCTCCTATTAATGTATCTAAACCGTCATCAAACCTGTCTGTAAATTCGTTTACATAAGCTGCATTCACAGCATTTTGCAATTCTTTATCAGTTGCATCTGGTCTTGGAAAAAGAATATTTTCTCTTATTGTACCTTCAAATAGAAATTCGTCTTGTAAAACAACTCCTAAATTTTTACGATAACTAGACAGTTTTACTTTAGACATATCTTGATTATCTATAGTTATTTTACCAGATTTCGGATTTAAAAATGTTGCTGACAAGCCTGCTATTGTAGATTTACCAGAACCAGAACTACCCACTAAAGCAGTTACAGAGCCTGCAGGAACTTGAAAATTAATGTTATGTAGCACTTGTTTACCAGCTTCATAGGAAAAAGAAACATCATCAAAATTAATTTCACCATCAACTTTATCTAATTCTATAATTCTGCTTGCATCATCTTCTTCAGCAGCTATATTCATTAATTCTTCAGTTCTATCTAAACCTGCTAATGCTTCTGTAAGTTGACTACCAATATTACTCATCTGTACAATTGGAGCCACCATAAAGGCTAATAGAAATGTAAACTGAATAAAATCTCCAAATGTTAAGGTTTCTTCTATCATATAATAACCACCAATTCCCATAACTCCGGTTGTTGCTAAGCCAATTAAAAAAGTTGAAGAACTTGTCATTATTGCAGTTGCTGTCATACTTTTTTTAACATTGATGAAAATATCTGCAACACCTTTTTCGAAGATTTTACTTTCTTGTTCTTCTGCATTAAAAGCCTTAATAACTCGAATTCCACCTAAAGTTTCCGTTAAACGTCCATTTACCTCTGCGTTTATTTTACCTCTTGCCCTAAAAATAGGACGAATGTATTTAAATGATTTTAAAGCAATTAATCCAAATATAGACAATGGAACAAAGGTAAAAAGCGTCATCCAAACATTCATGTTAATTAAAATAACCAGCGTTGCAATTGCTGTAAAAGAACCTCCAATTAATTGCACTAAACCTGTACCAATTAAGTTTCTAACTCCCTCAACATCAGTCATAATTCTAGAAACTAAAGCTCCAGATTTGGTGTTATCGAAAAAACTAATAGGTAAGGTTAATACCTTTCTTTGCAACTCTGCTCTTAATTCTGAAATTAAATATTGTGCTTGTATACTTAATACTTTGGTAAGTAAAAAAGAGGTAATCGCTTGTACAGAAATAGCACCTATAACAATAACTATCAAAGAGTATAATTGACTGTAATCCTTATTAGGTACAACCTCATCTAACAACACTTTACTTTGTAAGGGTAAAACAAAACCAGATAAACTTCTAATAATTATTAAAATTAGACCAACAAAAACTAGGTTTCTTCTTGGCCAAATAATAGTTTTAAAAGCTTGTTTTAAAGTTACTTTTGGTTTTCGTTTTCCTTTTGATGATTCTTTAAAATGCTGCATAATTTATATATAGGTGAATTTACATGCCAGAAAAAGAAATCTGACATAGTTGCAAATTTAGTCTAAATTAAAAGACCCCATAGATTAAAAACTATGAGGTCTAAGAAGAATTTAAAAATAAGCCTTTAAGAAACTTAGTTTTTGTAATCCATTTAAAAAATATTACAATCTATTGTCAATAATATTTTGAACAACTTCTGGATTTAAAAGAGTACTAGTATCTCCTAAATTATCCATTTCATTTGAGGCAATCTTACGTAAAATACGTCTCATAATTTTACCTGAACGTGTTTTTGGCAAGCCCTCAGAAAACTGAATTTTATCTAATTTAGCTATCGGCCCAATTCTATCTGAAATTAACTGATTAATTTCTTTTCTTAAATTATCATGCTTTCTACTTTCTCCAGTATCTTTTAAAGTAATGTAACCATAAAGAGCACTCCCTTTAATATCGTGAGGAAAACCAACAATAGCAGACTCAGCAATAGCAGGATGCTCATTAATAGCGTCTTCTATAGGTGCAGTTCCTAGATTATGCCCAGATACAATAATTACATCATCAACTCTACCCGTAATTCTATAATAGCCTACCTCGTCTCGTAAAGCGCCATCGCCTGTGAAATATTTATTTTCGTAAGCAGAAAAATAGGTTTCTTTATAACGTTGATGATTTCCCCAAATTGTTCTTGCCATACTTGGCCAAGGATATTTTATACACAATCTACCCTCTACCTGATTGCCTTTTAATTCTTGTCCATTTTCATCCATTAAACAAGGTTGAATTCCTATAAAAGGTAAAGTTGCATAGGTTGGTTTTGTTGGCGTTACATAAGGAATAGGAGTAATCATCATACCTCCTGTCTCTGTTTGCCACCAAGTATCAATAATTGGGCTTTTCTTTTTTCCAATAGTATCATTATACCAATGCCAAGCCTCTTCATTTATGGGTTCTCCTACAGATCCTAATACCTTTAATGAAGATAAATCGTATTTATCTACCAATTCTGTTCCATGTTTTGCCAAGGCTCTAATTGCTGTTGGTGCAGTATAAAATTGATTTACTTTATGTTTTTCTACAATTTCCCAAAAACGCCCAAAATCTGGATAGCTAGGCACACCTTCGAACATTACAGAAGTTGCTCCGTTTGCCAATGGCCCATAAACAATGTATGAATGCCCAGTAATCCAACCAATGTCTGCTGTACACCAATATACATCGTTCTCTTTATATTGAAATGCGTTTTTAAAGGTATATGCAGTATATACCATATAACCTGCGGTTGTATGGACCATTCCTTTTGGTTTTCCTGTGGAACCAGAAGTGTATAAAATAAATAAAGGATCTTCTGCATCCATTATTTCTGCTTCACATTCAATTGATGCTTTGTCTAATAAAGGCTGTAACCATTTATCACGTCCTTCTTTCATTTGGATATCTGAATTGATTCTTTTGGCAACCAAAACAGTTTCTACTGCAGCACAGCTTTCTAAAGCTTCATCTACAATCCCTTTTAAATCGATCATTTTTGAACCTCTGTAAGACCCATCTGAAGTAATCACTAACTTACAATCACAATCATTAATTCTTGTTGCCAATGCTCTTGAGGAAAAACCTGCAAAAACTACAGAGTGTATAGCTCCAATTCTTGCACAAGCTAGAGTTGCTATTGCCAATTCAGGAATCATTGGTACATAAATACAAACACGGTCTCCTTTTTGAATTCCATTTTCTTTTAACACATTTGCAAATTGATTTACTCGACTGTGTAAATCGTTATAAGTAATATGTTCTGCTGCTTCATTTGGATCATTAGGCTCAAATAAAATAGCTGTTTTATTTCCTCTCGTAGCAAGATGCCTATCAATACAGTTTTCTGTAATATTTAATTTTGCACCTTCAAACCATTTTATTTCTGGTTTAGAAAAGTCCCAATCTAAAACTTTATCCCATCTTTTTTGCCATCTAAAATGTTCTTCGGCAATTTCTTTCCAAAAATTTTCTGGCTCTCTTACAGATTTACGATATACTTGAAAATATTCTTCTAAATGTTTAATATGGTAGTTACTCATAATGGATTTGAAGGTTTTAAAACTTTATAAAAATAGAAATTTATTTTCTCTTTTAGAGTTCTAGCTACTTAATTTTAATTAATAAAATATATCTCTAATGTAGCAAACCAATTATTTTTGATTTAATTTTTTCTACATACAGCAGTACATTATCGCTAAAAAGCAAATTTTACAGGAATAGAACAGCTTATTTTATAGAGAATAATATATTTGTTACTTATGAATATGGATTTAATTATTACCTTAATTATAAGTAATTGGCATATTATTTTGCTTTTTTTTATTGTAGCCATTTTATACTCATCAGTAGGTTTTGGAGGTGGTTCTAGTTACTTAGCAATTTTGGCTTTAACCAGTCTCGCTTATACGCAAATTAGAGCAACTGCCTTGCTTTGTAATATTGTTGTAGTATCTGGAAATGTCTTTATCTACTATCAAAAAAAAGAATTAAACATTCCTAAAATACTACCTCTTGTTTTATTAAGTATTCCTTTTGCTTATTTAGGAGGCTACTTAAAAATTAGTGAGAATTTCTTTTTTATTCTACTTGGAATAACTTTGATATTTGCTTCTATAACCATTTGGATCTCTAAAAAAATAATAACATCAACCAAATCAGTAAAACAAAACAACAGCGAAAAAAATGGAGCAATTGGTGGTTTAATTGGTTTTATTTCTGGAATAGTTGGTATTGGAGGAGGCATATTCTTGGCACCTATATTACACCTTATCAATTGGGATTCTCCAAAAAAAATTGCAGCTACAGCAAGTGTATTCATCTTTGTAAATTCCATTGCAGGTTTTATTGGACAAACATCAAATCCTGATTTTCAAATTGATTGGAATTTAACTTCAATTCTTTTGATTATCGTATTTGTAGGTGGCCAAATTGGAAGTAGAATTAGCAATAACTTTTTTACACAAATTCAATTAAAAAAAGCAACTGCTGTTCTCATAGCATTTGTAGGACTTAAAATTTTGTATGATTTTATTTTCTAATTTTAATTTGAGTTCAAATTATTTTGGATAACGATTTTTTTATACCTATTGAAGAAATATATTTGGAGAATCAGCTAAAAAATGAACAATGTTAGAAAATATTTTTACACTATTAATGCTAGTAATGTTACAAGCTGTTCTTGGCTTTGATAATTTACTTTACATTTCTTTAGAATCTAAAAAAGCACCTTTAGAAGAACAAAAACGAGTACGTAAAGTTGGTATTCTAATTGCTTTTGCTCTAAGAATAGGATGGTTTTTTCTATTAGTATCTATTATTGATTATTTTCAAGAACCATTTGCTTTTTTATCTGGAAGCATAAAAGATGTAGTAGAATTTGCTTTTAATAGGCATAATATTATAGTTTTAATTGGAGGTGGATTCATTATTTATAAAGCCATTAAAGAAATATGGCATTTGATTGGAACACCTGATTTAGAAAATTCAGAAATGGTAAACAGTAAATCTAAGAAAACAGCAATTGCAGTAATTGTAAGTATTGTTATCATGAATTTAGTTTTTTCCTTTGATTCAATTTTAGCTGCAATTGGCCTAACAAGTGAAATTGAAAACCCTACAACTGCCTTTATAATTATGGCAATAGCTATTGTTGCAAGTGGTTTGTTAATGTTATTTCTTGCAGATAGAGTATCAACCTTCTTAGCTAAAAACAGAATGTTTGAAGTTTTAGGTTTATTCATTCTTTTTATTGTAGGTATAATGTTAGTTATTGAAGGTGGACATTTAGCTCATATAAAATTATTTGGTAATGAAATTGTGACAATGAGTAAAACTACTTTCTACTATGTTATTGCAATTTTGGTTATTGTGGATATTGTGCAAGGAAGATATCAAAAGAAACTGCTGCTAGAATCTGAAAAATAAAAATTGTAAAAGTATTTCTTTTGAAGTGCTTTTTTTATGACTGAAAATATTTTGTTTAGTTTATGTATAATTTTATTAAACATTTTTAGTAAATCAATACTTAACCTTTGTAGTAAATCTAAAAAACATATTATGAAACTAGCGTTTAAACTTACATCTTTTCTATTAGTAACATTTTTATCTTTCTCTTGTATATCATCAAAAAAGGAAGAAATAAAAGTAGCTGAAGTAGAGGTTGAAACTAAAAAATAAGTTGTAGAACAGAAAGAAACAATTGTAACAATTGCTGCTTCTAATGACAACTTTACAACTTTAGTTAATACTTTAAATAGTGATGGTCCTTTTACAGTTTTCGCACCAGTAAATGAAGCATTTGATAAATTACATGAAGGTACCGCTACTACTTTATTAAAACCAGAAAATAAAGAAGCATTAACATCTATCTTAACATACCATGTAATTTCAGCGAAATTTATGGCAACAGATGTTATAAAGGCAATTAATGATAATAATGGTAAATTCATGATTAAAACTGTACAAGTCGCTATGATTACTGCATCTTTAAATGATAGAAATGTAATTTTAACTGATGAAAAAGGAGATAATTCTACAGTTGTTATGACAGATGTTGATGCATCAAACGGAGTTATTCATGCAATTGACTCAGTAGTAATGCCTAAATAAGGTATTTATAAAATTCATTACAAAACTTAACATATTGTTTATTAATTTTAACATTTTATTAAACAGAATAATCTTATATTTGTAATGTATTGTTTTGGTAAACATATAAAAAAACACTTCTCTTGTTAATTCGTAACTAAAACGAAACTATTAATAAAAGAAGTTTTTTGGTTGATTGATTGAAACCGCTACTTTTAGTAGCGGTTTTTATTTTTTAAAGCTCAGAGATGCTATCTTGTAATCGCTTTGTAATTATATTAATTATTCTTCTATTATATTCAGAATCATTAATAAGATAAGTAATATACTCTTCAATAGTAAAGTGTCCTAAGATACTACCTAGCAATTGTTTATTAAAACTAACATCTTTTTGCAGATTATTTTTAATTGTGCTTTTCTTTTTTTCAATTTTAATTGCACTAAAATCTATTTTCCTTTTTAATAAATTTTGTTTGTAGAATGCAACTATTAAATCGTGTTGCATTTTTATAATAGGTCTAATTACCAAATTTTGAAACTCTTCTATTGGTGTAATATTAGGTTTTATTAATCCAGGTAACTCTGGTCTTTCTTTAGCCATTATCTATTAAATTATCTAATTCTTGCTGATAATCATATTGCAAATCTTCATGCAACTTTAAAATTGCATTACTTGTCATTCTCATTTGAGTTTGAAAAATGTTTTGTAATCGGTTACTCCTTTTAAAATAAGGGTTGTAATTTTTTAACTTTTTACAGAAATGAAGCAAAATTTGCGCTTCAGTATCTTTCTTTTTAGAAAATCTGATTAGTTTTTTAGTCGATGTAAGTATTTTACGAATCTTCTTTCTGACATAATAAGCGTTATTTGTTCCTATTTCAACAAATTGAATATCAATAAAAGTTTTACAATTAACAATATACTGATCTTCATCATTGGCTTCAAACAACAAATAGGTTAGCAATTCTTTATTTTCAAGTTTAAATCTTGCCAATTGTAAACATAAATCTTTTAGCTCTTGAGCAGTTTTATGAGACAATTCGTCTTTAAGTTGTTTTATAGTACTTGCCTTCATTAAGAAAGAAAATCTAATACATTTTTTTCTATTCTATCTAATACATTTTCTGTTTGTGCCTTAACAAATTGCTCACCAGTAATTTGTTCAAACAACTCAATATATCTATTAGAAATCTCAATAATTTTCTCATCAGACATTTCTGGTATAGTTTGTCCTTCTTTGCCTTGAAATCCATTTTCTATTAACCACTGACGCACAAATTCTTTAGAGAGTTGCTTTTGAGGTTCATTATTATCTTGTCTCTCTTGATAACTATCTGCATAAAAATAACGAGATGAATCTGGAGTATGAATTTCATCTATTAAAACAATCTTACCTTCTTTGGTTTTACCAAATTCGTATTTAGTATCTACTAAGATTAAACCTCTTTTAGCAGCAATTTCAGAACCCCTTTTAAATAATTTCCTAGTGTAATCTTCTAAA
>Ga0233438_10002345_pt1 | contig 19098 bp, 23 predicted proteins | sample SI_123_September_FD_182720 | JGI IMG/M metagenome (GOLD analysis project Ga0233438, IMG submission 182720) | Seawater microbial communities from Saanich Inlet, British Columbia, Canada - SI_123_September2016_10_MG | ecosystem: Environmental > Aquatic > Marine > Inlet | place: Canada: British...
AGGGGTAAGAGGAATCAGTTTAAAGCCAGAACAATCTGTTGTATCTCTTGTCGTAGTTGAAGAAAATAAATTGATATTAACTGCTACTCAAAAAGGATACGGAAAACGAACTAAGCTATCAAATTACCGAATTACATCCAGAGGCGGCGTTGGAGTTATATCTATCATTGTTTCAAAGCGAAATGGGGATGTGATCGGTGCAATTCAGGTTGATCAGGATGATGAAGTGATATTGATATCAAATCGTGGCACTTTGGTGAGAACACCTGTTAGCCAAATCTCATGCATTGGCCGTAATACACAAGGTGTGAGGTTAATCCAACTGCCGCAATCTGAGCAGTTAATTGATTTGAAGACAGTATAAATAAATGAAAAGCAAAGCATGACGACTGTAATTACGCTTGACGGACCTAGTGGATCAGGCAAATCAGCTTTATCTGTTATGCTGTCAAAGTATTTTGGCTTTGATATTCTTGATAGTGGAATGATTTACCGTTTGTTTGCACACCAGTATATATGCGATGAAATAGACGAAGTTAAGGTGTTGGAAATCGCTAATAAAATGCCATACAGTCAGATGCGCTTCAAGGTTGTTGGTGAGCAGGTAAAGCTTTTTATCAATGAGAAGGCTTGCGATGAAGAAATTTATTCAGAATACCTAGGAACTAAAGCATCTAAGCTGTCTAAATACGAAATAGTTAGAAAAAGCTTGCTTCCAGCGCAAAGAGAGTTAAAATTCGATGCTGGTTTGATTGCAAATGGCAGAGATATGGGTACAACGGTTTTTCCGGATGCAACTATCAAATTCTACATAACAGCAAATTCTGATGTTAGAGCAAATAGGCGATACCAACAATCTTTTAAAGTTAATCCTGCTAATAAAAAAAAGAGCGTTAAAGACCTTATGCACCTTATGAAGGAAAGGGATTCACTGGACGCCAAGAGAAATGTTTCGCCTTTAAAGCCAGCAGAAGATGCTATACCAATAGACAATAGTAACCTAGACCTTCCAGAAACATTTCAGGTGGTTTTAGCACATATAAATGAAAATATTGAGAGTAGTTCATGAGTTCAAGTATTAATGTAAGTAACATAAACAGTTTTGATACCTTGCTAGAGGGTTTTCAACAAGATATATCTATAAAAAAGGGCAGTATCGTTAAGCTCGGGATTATTGCAATACAAACAGGACACGTACTTGTATCACGGTCAAAAAATTTAAAGTCAGAAGCAGTCATACCGATTCAAGAGTTTAAGGATGAATCTGACGATTTAAGGCTAGAAGTTGGCACTATGATTGATTTCTATGTAGAAGAAATTGATGACAGCCTTGGGCAAACACAGCTATCTTACACAAAGGCAAAAAAACAAATCCTTTGGGAAAAATTAAAAGTTATGCAAGCTAATGAAGAGATAGTCACTGGAAGAATTCTAGAAAGAGTGAAAGGCGGATTCACAGTTAGAATATATGACTCAATCCAGGGTTTCTTGCCAGGTTCATTGGCTGATATAAAACTAACTCAAGATTTGGATTCTCATTTGAACCAAGATATAGAGTTTAAAATCCTTAAGCTTAACCAAGAGCGCAACAATGTTATTCTGTCGCGAAGATTGATGCAAGATGGAAAGCTTATCCATAACAAAGAAGAATTATTGGAAAAAATCATTGAAGGTCAACAAATGAAAGGTATTGTGAAAAACATCACAGAATATGGTGCCTTTATTGACCTAGGTGGGATAGATGGCCTTCTGCACATTACAGACATATCTTGGAAGCGCGTCAGGCATCCAGAAGACATCCTGAAAGTTGGAGAAGAGGTGGATGTCAAAGTCTTGGTTTTTGACAAGGAGAAGGAAAGAGTTTCATTGGGTATAAAACAGCTCAACCAAGACCCGTGGGCTGAAATTGAAGAAAAACTTCCAGTTGAAAGCAGGATCTTTGGCTTGGTCACTAATATCACTGAATATGGCTGCTTTGTTGAAATAGAAACAGGAATTGAGGGACTAGTTCATATGTCACAAATGGACTGGACAAATAAAAACATAAACCCCAGCACTATATTGAAAGTTGGGCAGAAAGTTGAAGTGATGATATTAGCTATAGACAAAAGTAAAAGAAGAATATCATTAGGTATAAAGCAATGTACACCAAATCCTTGGCTTCAATTTAAGCAAAACCATCAAGAAGGTAGTATACTAAAAGCCAAGGTAAAAACGTTTTCTGATTTTGGCATTTTCGTAGAACTTGATGGATCTATCTTTGGGATGGTTCACAAAAAGGATATCTCATATGAACAGAGCTCTGATAATGCCATTAAAAACTTAAAAAAAGGTGATGAGCTTAATGTTAAAATAATGAGTATAGATGTAGAAAGAGAAAGAATTTCTTTAAGTATAAAAGATGCAGAATCAGAGCTTGCTCTTAACTTTCTAAATCAAAAAACAATTCACGAGGAAGTTAGTGGCGTGCTTGTGAAAAATGATGATACGCTGAAAATTGAATTAGCGGAAGGCGTTTTTGCATTAATGGATAAAAAAGAATGGCCCGACTCTAAGATAGGCGAAAAAATACAGTGCTTTATAAAGAGTAAGGATCTCAAGTCTAGCTATATATTAGTCTCTTTATCTATAGAAAAAGGTGCGACAAAAGAGAGCAAAAAAATAATGGATCATACATTCGGTGATATGCTAAAAGAAAAGCTTGAAGTATCAAGTGAAAAAATTGACTTTAAAGATGGCAAAGAGTAACGATTTATCTTGACATCAATTCAAGTTTAAATAATTATTACCTAGTCTGATTTAACTTAAGGAGTCCATATGAACAAAAAAGAGTTAGTTCAAAAGTACAGAGAAATATTAAATGATGACTCAACTGTGATCAGCAGATCTACTGAGCAAGTAAATGCACTGCTAGATGCAATCTTAGAAGTTGTGAAAGAGCATAAGATGTTAAAGTTGCTTGGACATGGCACGTACCAAATTGTTACAAGAAAAGCAAGAAAAGGAAGAAACCCAAAGACTGGTGAGGAAATTCAGATAGCTGCTAAAGATACTCTCAAATTTAAAGCAGGGAAGAATTGGGAAGATAAGTAAGGGTACTTAGCTCAGTTGGTAGAGCGTTGCCCTTACAAGGCAAATGTCGTGGGTTCAAGTCCCTCAGTACCCAATGGAGTGGTAGTTCAGTTGGTTAGAATACCGGCCTGTCACGCCGGGGGTCGCGGGTTCGAGCCCCGTCCACTCCGTACCTTTAAAGAATATTAATATTGAAAAAATTAGAGACAAAATATACTAAACTAGGTGTTGGTCAGTTTAGTTTTATCCTACCTTACTCTTTTAACTTTTTTACTTTCGACCACTACTATTATAAAATCACTCATTTTATTTTAACAAATGAAATAGAATATTTAGCTCTACAGCTAGATAATACATACTACAAAAAAGTAGCTACTGAACTTATACGCAATAAATTAGCCATTTTTTGTAAAAAACACTCAGTTAGGTTCGAAGTGATTGGAGATGAAGCTACTTTTTTTGTTAAGAGAGAATTTACTAAAGTCAAATCCAACAAAAGAAATGCCACCTTACTTATTGACTGTATCGGCCATAGAACGGTTGAAATTTTTACAGATATATCTACTTACAGTAAATTTATATTTTTGGTCTTAACGAACTTTTTTACACACGAAAGAACAAGCATTAAAAAGATGCAGCGTAACGAATTTTGTATACACCTCAATGATGTCTGCATGAACGCCTTACCTATAACAGTGTTAATAGGAGCCCTCATCGGCTTAATTTATTCTTTTCAAGGTTATCAGCCACTATCAAAATTTGGTGCACAATCATTTTTGATTCAATCAATTACAATAAGTTTCAATAGAGAGGTTGCAGCTTTTTTAGTAGGTATTATTTTGTGTAGTAGATCTGCAACTGCCTTCACTGCTGACATCTGCGCGATGAAAGCAAACCAAGAGATTAGCTCAATGGAAATGATGTTAATTGATCCGCTAAAGCTTATCGTAATACCCAGAGCACTAGCTACTGTTTTTGCTGCACCGATATTAACAATGTATTGTTTTTTAAGTGCCCTGGTTGGCTGTTTATTCATGGTAAAAAGCATCGGCTTTACTTTTGTCTACTCTTTTTATCAAATGCAAAAGCATTTCCTTTTGACGGACTTTTTAGGCTCTATGATCAAATCTATTTTTTTTGGATACTTTATAGCAACAGTTGCCTGTTACATTGCTTTAAATTCTAAATGCTTCTCTTCTCAAATTGGTAAATTTGCCACAAAATCTGTCGTAATTAGTATCATTACAGTTGTGTTGATTGATGGTATATTTACATTGCTTTACTACGCTTTAGGTTTTTAATGATTGATATACAGGTAAGACATCTTGATTTAATTCAAGGAGATCAAAAAATTATCTCAGATATAAACGTTGAAATTCTAAAGAATGAAATTTGTGCAATAACCGGCCCTTCAGGATGTGGAAAAACTACCTTTATGAAGTATTTGAATGGCTTGATTCCAATCAAGAGAGGAACAATAACCATTAAAGATAAAGAAGTAGATGAAAAGAATAAAGCATTTATGCGTTCTAAATTGTCAATCATGTTTCAAGAAGGGGGCTTAATAAGCAATCTTACCGTTCTAGAGAACATTTGCTTTCCACTACAATACCACACCTCACTGTCAAGTTATCTAATTGAGCCATGGGCATCTGAACTTCTAAATATGGTGGGGTTGTCCCAAAGTGCACACGCCTTACCGTGTGAGTTGAGTGGCGGAATGCTTAAGCGAGCCGCTATTGCCCGTTCAATGGTTCTTGAGCCAGAAGTTTTGTTTTTAGATGAGCCTACCTCTGGCCTTGATCCAATTACATTAAAATCAATTGATAATTTGATTTTAAAAATTAGAAAAGAAATGAACATAACCATTATACTTGTCACTCACTGTTTGGAGAGCGTATTTAGAATATGTGATCGGGTTATATTATTTGACCCTAAGAGAAAGAGAATGATAGAGAATGGCAATCCTAAAGAGATTGTGAAACACTCTTCTGATTCATGGTCATTAGAATTTTTAAGTTATTAGGGTAAACAAAGTATGAACTTAGACAAAAAAGTTGGCATTTTTATATTTATTTCAATCATCATATTTTCTTTATTAATCAGTGTAGGTGGTCTGTATCAACAATTTAAGTCAAATTACTACGTAGAAACCTATTTTAACGAATCTGTTAATGGATTGTCAGTTGGATCACCAGTAAAATATCGAGGAGTAACAATCGGTGCAATTACCAAAATAGACCTTGTTACAAATGTTTATATGAAGTCTAATGTAATAGAGAATTTCATTAAACATCCATATGTTTATATTCAAATGAGTATTTATGTGCCAGCCCTTTCCAATAGCAATCTAAAATTTAATCAAATTATTAAGATCTTGGTTAAAAACGGGCTGAGGATCAATATAAGCCCCGAAGGCATTACAGGGACCTCTGTATTAGAGCTTGATTTCAATGGTGATAGAAAAGAAATATCAAATATAGAGATTACTTGGATTCCGAGTACTCCCTATATACCATCAACCCCAAGTACTTTGACACAAATAAATGAGTTATTTAAAAGCTTCAATGATATGATGAAAGGATCGAATGTAGCGAAGTTAAAATCAGATTTTACTAGCACGTTGAAAGGCATTGAAAATGCTACTAACAACTTAAACATTTTTATTGGTGACTTAAAACAAAACCCTTCTCAATTACTGTTTGAAACACCACCTCATTCACCAATAGGAGACTAATTTTGCATTTACTTTTTTACTTTCTTGTATCAATATCCTTAGTTAGTTGTTTTCCGTATAAAACGAAAGAAATAAATTATTTTTTAATAAAAGAAAGTGACAAAAAATCATCATCGATTCATAAAATAAATTGGCAATTAACAGTTGAGCCGCCATTTAATCAAAGAACCTTTTACTTGAGAACATCAGACTACCAGTATACGCCTGACTATTATCACAGATTCATAAGTCCTCCTAAAGAACAACTCAGTGATTATGTTTCTACATATTTAAAAACTGAACAGGAAGAGAATAAAAAAAATTATCAATATTTAGTCAAGGTACATATCAACCGGCTATATACTGACGTAAGAAAGAAAAAAGATTCAAGCGTGATTGTAACTGCATACATTAATATTTATAAAATAATGGGAGGAAAAGAAAATCTACTAAAACGTTTACAATATCATGGTGCATCAAAGCTTGAATCACTGTCAGGTGATAATATTATGACTGGTATATCTCAATGTTTTGAAAAGTTAAAAAATAGAGTTATCGAACAAACTAACAAGAACTATTGAGAATTCATTTTTCTTTTATAACAAATCCATTTTTTTTCGCAATCACTAAGAATTTTTTTGTAAAGTCCTTCGACCATTCATAGTGTTTTTTTGATTTGTGTTGAGCTGAAACATGCGCATAAAGATTATTTTTATAGTAAAGTTTTATATCTTGTGGAAAATCAATGCAGGCTGAATTTTCACTACAAAGGCTTTTATTTTTACAAGTAAAATAAATGTTCTCAGTTTTTCTTTCTAAAGTTATGTATTTGTTAGACTTGCAATTCTTTATATTTCCAGTTTCACTACAAAAGCTTAATGACATTATTGTTGATAGAGCAAATAAGATTAAAGTTTTCATAAGAATCCAAGATCATTTTTTATTATTATAGGCAAAGATTATTTAGAACGTTGATTTTATACCACTGGAGTTGCCCCTATCAAACTGGTCCACCCCAATAACCTAAAAATTAGGATTGAAATGGGGGCAACTCCTGATGGTCTAGTTCAAATGTTCTTTTTCAGCTAGCTTCGCGTTTCAAGGCAAGAAGGCTTGATTGATAGAGCAGGTAAGTTTTGATTCTGAATGTAAGATATTTCCCACTCGAGAAGACGAAATAAAATGTACTTGTTCATTTACATGATAAAACACCATGTGGATAGATATATGAAGTTTTACAGAAACTTGAAGTGACTTTTTTTCAAAAACATTTAATTGATATTGACTATAATAAAAACAATTATTTAAACATGGATGTTAAAAGACTATATAGGACATGGAAGTCCTATCCTTATTATGTATTTGACCTTGAAATATCATTCAACAGTAAACTTTATTAGTAAGGAAGGATTAATCGTTAATACTATTAATTAATACTTTGGTAATAGATCTCATTCTTGGTTCAAGCATACTTGGGATAATATAGTCTTTACCAAACAAGACATTGTTGTCTTCATTCGGCAAGTGAACTATGTTTGCTAGAGCTTCAATAGCAGAAAATTTTAACTTTGAGGTTATGTTATTGATTTGACAATCTAGAGCTGCTTTAAATATATATGGGAAAATAAGTGCATTATTTACCATATTACAATAGTCAGATCGGCCTGTTGCAACAATAGCATCTGACCTTAATTCTTTAATTAATTTTATAGATATTTCTGGATCAGGATTTGATAATGGAAAGATTATGGGGTTTTTCTGCATTGATTTTATACATAATTCAGGAGATTCAATGAGATGTCCAGAAAGGCCAATAAATACATCAGCTCCTACCATTGTTTCTTCTATTGTTAGTTTTTTTTCTGATACGGCAAACGGGGTTTTAAACTCATTAAGGTTTTTTCTACAACTAGTGATTAAACCTTTTGAATCAAACATCCAAATCTGGCCAGGTGACAATTGGAAGTATTCGGTTAGTAACTTTGCTGTGGCAATACCAGATGCACCTGCTCCGTAAATTACTATCTTAGCGTTTTTATGAGATTTTTTTTGTAGCAAAAAAGCATTTTTAAGAGCTGCTATGATTGTGATTGCTGTGCCATGTTGATCATCATGAAAAACAGGAATATTTAATTCATTAATCAACTTATTTTCAATATAGAAACACTCTGGTGCTTTAATATCCTCAAGATTTATCGCACCAAATGTTGGTGAAATTCTCTTAACTGTATCGATAAAAAGTTCTGGGTTATTTTCATCGATTTCAATATCAAACGCATCTAAATTTGCAAATTTTTTAAATAGCATTGCTTTACCTTCCATAACTGGCTTACTAGCAAGTGCTCCGAGGTCTCCAAGGCCCAGGATCGCTGTTCCATTAGTGACAATGCCAACTAAATGACCTTTATTTGTGTATTTAAGTGCATTTCTGTGATCTTTATGAATTTCAAGTACAGGATAGGCAACACCAGGAGAGTAGGCCATAGACATGTCACTGTGTGATTTCAGTGGCTTTGATAATTCAACAGATAGTTTGCCTGGCCTCTTTTTTTCGTGATATTGTAATGTTTTAGATTTATTGTTAATCGACATAGTGGAAGCTAAATAAATGATAGTCAGCATTATTACATGCAATGCGTGGGTATTCTATATAAAATTTATTAGATAGCTGTATATGACAGAAAAGTTATTTTTAAATACATGTTCTCAACCTTGGCAGGTTGGCTTGTTGTCACCTACTAAGAAATGCTTTCAATTTTGGCACTCAGATTTGGCTTCAAAAGGTTTAATCTCATTCTTTCATCAAACATTAACTCATCACGACATATTAATTGAGAACATTCGTCATATTTTCTGTTTACATGGTCATGGTTCGCGAACAGGTGTCCGATTAAGCGAATCTTTTTGTCATGGATTCAGTATACCATTTCATGCTGAAATCATCTCAATTGACGACATGTTATTAGTTGCCCTCAATGTTTTTATAAAAAGTGGTGATCAATACATTACTGTTCTTGGATGCAATAACGATGATTCATTTCAGTTAAAAAAATATATTATTAAAGACTCTACAAGTATAATGGAAGATACTTGGACTATCCAAAAATGTGATTTACCTGGTTTAAAAAAATCAGATCGCTTATATATTCCATCAAATATCTATAATAATATTTCTAAATTAACTAAAGTTAAAATAATCCCTGTAAATGTTTGCTTTTACAGTGTTAGCCAATTTTTCTTAGATGAATCCAATATAGCCAATTGGCGGCGCTGTTAAATAATCACTTACACTTTTTCATGTGTTTAATAACAAAAAAAGTACAGATAACAATCAATGGAAATAGAGAATTTGCGATTTGATTTGCAGTAAGGGCTGAATGCATCCTATTAGTCAGAAAATCAATCATAAATCCTACAATTGGTTGAATAAAGGGAGATAATAATACACATAGCATGTTTGTTATTCCTGATCCAGCTGTTGACAAACTTTCTTCTACTTCTCCATCTGCAATTTTGAAAGGTAAGACAAATGACACCAAGAACATACCAAGCAGTATGGAGATTATTGCGAGCGCAATGTGATTATTAATTGGAATCCATATCATTACCATTAATAACAGCGTAGAGCAGCCTGAGTACAGGTATAAGAGTTTACTTTCATTAATGTACCTACATAATATTCCAATGATAGGGCCACCAATTGAAACGCCGATAAATATTAAAGTTGAATAAACATCTAGATTTTGAAAGTTAGGATATTTAGCAATTAGCAAAGGATGATACCACATACCCGCAAAAGATGTTAAAACACCAAACATAATTCCAGCGTACAGGCCGCAAAACCAAATCTTTTTATTTGAAAGGACAACTTTTAGCCTAGAAGCATACTGTATTCCATTTAATGAGTAATGCTTTTCTTGCGAAAAACGACGCTTAGGTTTTTGATAAAAAATGTAAAACAAAGCACTCAAACAAAGAGCGATGATCCCTGAGTAATGAAAAGGATGCCTCCAACTTGATTGGCTCATAACCCCCGAAAAGTAGTGTGAGATAAGCCCAACAGTTAGCATTGAGCAGGTTTCAGTTAGCGCAATCATAAATGTATATGATTGCTTTTTAAAATGTTTAGATATGATGTATGTACATGCTATAAAAGCCACAGATGCTGATAAGCCCATTGTGATTCGTGATAGTAAGAGACTATGAATACTTTTTGTAGCAGAAAACCAAAAGCTACTAATGGAAAAAAAAAGGAGACTCGGAATAACTATTTTCTTTATTCCATATCTATCTATTAATACACCAGATGGTATTTGGCACACTATATATAAATAATAATATGAACTTATAATCATAGATGAGGTACTGTTAGTTAACTGAAATTCATTCATGAATGGCGTAAGCAAAGAACCTGATAATAGTGTCATGGCATACTGGAGAATGACAAAAAGAACAATCAGTATCCAATAAGAAAATGGCTTGATCATATGAGAATACTCTTAAAGCATAAGCATTTTGTGTAATCTACAAATAAATCTAAATTTAGACAAGAAAATTCTCTTGGGAAGTGAATTAATTTTTTAGCACATAGCATGAATTTAGTTTATATAGTTCATTTTATGCATTTCCGAAGCACAAAAAAATTAAACTTTGTGAATTTGGTTACGTTCGTCAATAAAAAAACTTGATTCAAGCGTATGTTGATCATTATAATCGTAGTAAACTCCGTCAACCACTTAGGTGGATTGCTTCCAATTTGTGGTGTGCAACTGTGAAAAAATGCTTTGATTTTTACATAAATTCATATGGTCATAAATGATTACTTCATGACTCATCGTTTTTTTCTAAAGAAAGCCTACTGGATAGCTAAAAGCTTTCAAGGTTGGTGTTCACCAAATCCGACTGTTGCAGCTTTAGTCGTAAAAAACAATCAAATTATTGCATCTGGGTTTCATTTGGGAGTAGGCACTAATCACGCAGAATATATGGCAATTCATAATGCCGAAGAACCGTTATTAGGCGCTACATTATATGTCACACTTGAGCCTTGCTCACATAAGGGGAAAACGCCCCCTTGTACTGATTTGATTATTCAAAGTGGTATCAAAAATATTGTGTTTGCTGAATTTGACACCAATCAGCAGGTCAGAGGACAAGGGGCAAAGGTACTTTCTGCGGCTGGAATTAATGTAATTCATTTGCCGACCATAGAAATCTCTCAGATGTACAAGCCTTACCACCATTGGCATAAGACTATGCGTCCTATCGTTATTTTAAAAACAGCTATCACTGCAAGCGGAGCTATTTCACGTGCCAATAAAATGCCTATCCAAATCACAAAACAAGAAACTAACCTTTGGTGTCATCAAGAGCGATATTATTCAGATGCTATTTTAACGACAGGCAATGTAATAAATTACGATAATCCAAGCCTAAATGTTCGGCTATACGGATATCAGTTGAATAAACCACTTTTTATTCTTGATCCATTATTATCGCTACCAAAATGCTGTAATATTCTTCAAGGGAAAAGAAAGATCATGATTTTTCATAAAGTAGAAGAGCATTCTGAAATTTATAAGTATTGGTCATCTCATCCTAATGTCAACTTGAAATCTTTTCGACACATACCTCGATCAGAGCAGTTAAATTTTATCATTGCACAAATTGGCCAGATAGGCATCCAAAGACTTTGGGTTGAGTGTGGAAAACGGCTAGCCCATGAGTTAGTTAATCAACAGTTGATTCATGAGTGGACTTTAATCCTTTCTGATATGGAAATGGATGGCTATGCATTACATTTAGATAAGTCATTAGGAGCAATGCAATCTATTCATTACCATTGGCTAAATAAACATGATATTATTTGCCAGTTAACGCCTCAAAGTAAGTAGATTGTTATATGTTCACAGGTCTTGTTCAAGCAATTGGAACAATTGTATCTTCAAAAAAAACAGATAATTTAGTTCGGGTAACGATTAAATGCCCATGGCTTAAATGTAAGATTGGTGAAAGTATTTCTGTTGATGGTGTCTGCCTTACAGTCAATAAATGGTACCCTTGGCATTTTGTCGCTTATATTATTCCTGAAACACAATTATCTACTAATTTGAATTTTAAAAACTTAAAAATAAAACAGCAGGTAAATTTAGAAAGATCTCTACGTGGATCAGATCAGTTTGGTGGTCATTTTGTTTCAGGGCATGTTGATAAAAAATTAAAAATTAAGGGTATTAATTCCAGTATAGGAAAAGATATTGCAGTTCAAGCTGAAGCATGTGATTTAGTATTTTTGTCAACAAAAGGGAGCATCACAATTAATGGTGTAAGTCTAACGATCCAATCAATAACAAATGATGTATTTTATGTTAGTCTTATTCCAAAAACATTATCTGCTACTAATATGGGAAATTTACAGATCAATGATTCTGTGAACATTGAATGGGACTTATTTGCAAAGATTGTACACCATCAACTATCAATCAAAAAGGCTGATTTATAGTGAAAAGATCTACCTTTCAGTTAGATATTGCTTTGCAGTCATTTTCAAGTGGAGGGATGGTTATATTAAAAGATGCCATTCATAGAGAAAATGAAGGAGATTTAGTGATTGCGGCACAAAGTGTTACTCCTAAAGCAATTCAATTTATGACCCAGTATGGTGGCGGTTTGATTTGTTTGCCTATGAAAAAATCCATGACTAAAAAATTAGACCTGAAGTTGATGCCAAGAAATCATTTAAAAAATCATGAAACTCCTTTTTATTGTGCATTTACTGAAAGTATTGATGCAGTTTCGGGTATTACGACAGGGATTAGTGCATTCGATCGAGCAAAAACAATATCAGTTGCAATAGATCCAATCACAAAATCAAATGATTTGAGAAAGCCAGGCCATATTTTCCCATTACAAGCACACGAAGGTGGCTTATATGCCAGGAAAGGTCATACAGAGGCAAGTATTCATTTATGCCAACTCTGCAATTTAATACCAGCAGCAGTGATTTGTGAAATCATTAATGCTAATGGAACAATGGCTCGATCCAATGATTTGGAAAAATTTAGCTTGGTCCACCAAATTCCTATTTTAGATATAGCACTATTGTGTCACACCCTGTAAAATAAATACTAATCCTACTTAGTTAAAATATGTCCAGCGCTCCGACTATTATTGCTAGCCACTTTAACCACGACATTACAACGTCATTAATAGCTGGTTCTCACCAATGCTTGACAGCACAAGGTTATCAAGATCTCAGTCAACCAATATGGGTTCCCGGAGCATATGAGTTACCGATTGCATCAAAATGGGTCATAGAAAAGCAAAATCCAGTAGCAATTGTTTTACTAGGTTGTGTTATTGAAGGGGAGACACGACATTTTGATATTATCTGTGACTCGCTTGCAATTTCAATACAAAAACTAATGCTTAAAACAGGTGTGGCAATACTGATGGGTGTGTTAATGACTAAAAGTCGTGAACAGGCGCTTGCAAGGTCAAATCCTAATAATGATGAGAATAATGGTTATCAGGTGATGAAATCTGCACTAAGCATGGTAAAATTACATAATTCTATTAACCAATAGGATGATATAAATGATGAAATCATTCATTCAACATTTTAAACAAAATAACTGGATTCAGTTAATGTTTGTACTATTTTTAGTGGTTATTTTAATCCTTTTGGCCTACTCATCATTTGGCATGATATTGCTCACTGTACTTATGAGCTATGTACTAAATGGCCCCTTTTCCCTGATGGTCCGCTGTCGTATCTACCCACTTTTATCAGCATTAATCTGTATTACACTCACATACTGTTTAATGGCCATCATATTTTTAGTCTTATTGCCGATCTTAAGTAGTCAGGCAATCAATTTTTCTAATCAGTTGCCTGATATTATTGATTTCATCAAACAGGGTTATATTATTATATATAATCATTTTGATACTTTTTTGGACAAAAATTTAATTGATCGATCACTTGATAGCATTCATCAGCAAGTTGTTGAGCACTCGACATTGGGGCTAACGTTTGCTTATACAACACTACAAACAGTTAGCACTATGGTTATTTACATGATCGTAGTACCAATTATGGTGTTTTTTTTATTAAAAGATAAGGAAATGCTTCTTGACTGGATGCAGTCTTTTTTTCCAAGAAATAATTCACTGATGGTTAATTTATTTTCAGGCATGAACTATAAGCTTGGCGTATACTTCAAAGGGAAGTTTTTGGAAATGTTAATCATGGCATGTGTTACTTGTGTTTTTTACAGTACTATGCATCTAAATTATGCTATTTTGCTCTCAGTGATTGCAGGCCTGACTTGTTTTATACCATTGATTGGTATTATCATTATAACGATACCAGTTATGCTTGTTGGTATTTATCAATTTGGCATCGGAGGTCATTTGTTTGTCATTCTAATGATTGGCCACTTTTTAATTATGTTGTTAGATGGAAATATTCTTGTTCCCATGTTGTTTTCAAGTACGATGAATTTGCACCCTGTTGCTATTTTATTTGGCATTGTGTTTTTTGGTCAGCTAGCTGGTTTTTGGGGAGTATTTTTTGCAATTCCACTATTAACATGTATGAACATGCTTTTAAATGCTTGTCCTTTTTACAATTTAGGAGAATACGATGATAAATCTAAATAGAATTATTTATGGGCTATTTTATATGCTAATCTTATCACTTGTAGGCTGTAACAATTGGCATAAAAAAGATGAAAAAAATGTATCTCATGATACACTTTCTTTTAGAAACCCATCACCAGATCCTCAATATGTACTGCCAAAACATTCGGTTGCAAAATCGAACTATGACGATAGTCGTCCACCATTAAGCATTGATCATAAAGTATGATTAAACTGATGGTGGGAAATTTTAAAAGGAGAGGTACCGAAGTGGTCAAACGGCGCCGACTCGAAATCGGATGGGGCTTAAGGGCCCACGCGGGTTCGAATCCCGCTCTCTCCGTTATTAGTTGAACTGAAGTAAGAGTACTCAATGGGTAAGGATCTATCTAGCCAAGGTCACCTACTGCTTGTTAGACATGGACAGTCAGTCTGGAATAAACTTAACTTATTTACAGGATCTTGCGATGTGCCACTTTCTAAACAAGGTAAGCAAGAAGCGCTAACTCTTGCATATCAACTCAAAAATATTCCAGTAGATATTATGTTTAGCTCTGCATTACATAGAGCAAAGCAAACCGCTTTGATAATATTTGAAGTGATTTTTTCAGATCATTTGGCCCTTTTTAAGTATCAACACTCAATCAATAGTTATAAACAAACTAATAACTTGCCCAAATCAGTCAAGCAAATACAAGTTTATCAAGAATTAAATGAACGATGTTACGGTGAGTTACAAGGTAAAAACAAAATAGAAGCGATCAATGAGTATGGTGATGGTTTAGTCAATAAATGGCGGAGAAGTTATCAAACACGACCCGAGGCAGGAGAGAGTATTGAAGATTGTTGTCACCGGTTAAAACCATTGTATGATGATATACTCAACAATCATATCAAGAGACAAAAAACAGTTCTTATCGTCTGTCACGGAAATACTATTCGGGCTCTTTTATTACTAGCTCGGTGTATTACGCCAAAAGACATTGTCAACACTCAAATCACAACTGGCTCACTGATTCAACTGAAGCGCCATCAAGAACGGTGGGTTAGAGTATAATGACTTTCAGTGCTGCATATCCCTCAACAAGACTAAGGCGTCTGAGACAAAATCAAACCATTCGATCTCTTGTCAGAGAAAATACACTTTGTATGAGTGATTTCATCAGTCCAATTTTCATTAGTCAAAATGGACATACTAAATTAGTAGAATCTGACCAAATTTTATTAGAAAGATACAGCATCGAAGGGGCAGAGCAGATAATTCAACGATCTATAAAAATGGGCATAAAGTCGTTTGCTTTGTTCCCGGTGATACCTAGAGATCTAAAATCTGAAAATGGTAAAGAAGCATTAAATGAAAATCAATATTTTATACAGGCTATAGTTCACTTCAAAAAGACATTCACAAATATAACTCTTATCTGTGATGTGGCATTAGATCCATATACAACGCATGGTCACGATGGTATTTTAGATGCTCGTGGTCAAGTTGATAATGATAAAACAATAAAAATCCTTGCTGAGCAAGCATGCTTGTTATCATTGTCCGGTTGTGACGTCTTAGCGCCTTCTGATATGCAAGATGGTCGAATTGGTTTTATACGTTCAGAACTGGATTTTTATAAACAAACACAAACGATGATCATGTCATATGCTGTTAAGTATGCGTCATGCCTTTATCAGCCATTTAGAAATGTTGTCAGCACGAGCAAAAACTCAATAGACAAATCACATTATCAGCAAGACTTTCACAATAGTGATGAGGCACTCCACGAAGCAAAACTCGATTTAAATGAGGGTGCTGACATCTTATTAATCAAACCGGCAATGGCATACTTAGATATTATTTATCGAATAAGAAATACATTCCGGAAGCCAACATTTGCGTTTCAGGTAAGCGGCGAATACTTAGCTTTCAAAGCTTATGAAAAAACTTTAAATCCAGAAATGAAAAAAGATTTATGGTATGAGCTTTTCGTTTGCTTTAAACGAGCAGGAGCAAATGCAATTATAAGCTATGCTACATATGATTTTGCGATTGAGTACCATGAATCACCTTAATTAGAAATAGCACTGATTTTCAAGGCATGAATCTTTATCTTTATTTCATTTTCCAATAAAGTATAGATTTTTCTGTGACGATTAATTAAAGTCATTTTGTTTAATTCTTTATTTTTTATTTTTAAATGAATATGAAACTTTCCTTTAGGTCTTTGTGGATGTGATTGATGAAATTTAGATTCATCTAGTACTTGTATTTCCTCTGAATCCCCCAAGCCAATCTGTAATTTAGATAGAATAGTGTCATGTAAGTCTTTAGGCAACATGCTTGGCCTGGTGTTTATTGATAATGTAGTATAATAATCCAACATAACAGATAAGTGCAATTGTACAGCCATAAACTTTGAAATAGATCCATTGTTGCATTGATAGCGTACGCACAACAATCAGGTTAATAGTGCCAAGCAAGAAAAAAAACAAGATACTACTTAAATTTAGACTCTTATAGACCTTTTCCTCAAGCTTGAGATGAGAGGAGAGTGATTTTTGCAACATGTTTATGCCTATAAAATCTGACAACCAAAGTATCATCGCTATAGTCCAGTATATAATAGTAACTTTTAGTTGAATGAATAATGGGTTTTTAAAATATAGAGTTAATAATCCAAAAAATGTAATAATAAGTGTTGAAAAAAACTCAAAAGCCTTAATCTTTATCTTAAATAATAACTTACACGTCAGAATAAACCATGAGACAAGTATCAATCCTAAAGTGGCCATGAAGATATTATAATATTTAAATAATAAAAAAAAGATAGGAATTGAAATAAAGTCGATCCACATAAGTAACTTAGGGAAATTTGATTACGAAAATTTAACTACAAAACTAATGAAAGTCAAAGCAAAGTATCAGACGATAAAATCATCAAAGAGCTAATTTTTTTATGAGATGTCGAGCTAAAATAGCTGTATATCTTGCATCCAATGGCTAATCGTAATATGTTATTTTGAGTAGATTACATTTTTTGCCAAAATGACAAAAGTAATATCTTTGCATCCAATCACACCACAAAAACATAAAATACACGTTATTGCAGTCGCAATTTTAAAAGGACAGGTCATTGCATCGCCGACTGATACGGGTTACGCATTGATAGGAAAAATGGAAGACATAAGCATAATAAAAAGGTTTCAACAAATTAGAGATGACAAAAAAAATGATCACTACACTGTGATGTGTAACCAAATTCGCACTATTGCAAAATACGCAGAACTCAATAACCAGGTGTTTCAACTTATCAAAAATAATATCCCTAACCCTACAGTATTTATACTACCGGCCTCAAAAAAAATACCTATAAATATTTTGCAAGAAAAGAAAAAAAGCAGCATCGGGTTTAGAGTGCCAAGACATCCAATCCTACAGTCAATTATAGCCGAACTTGAAAATCAAGATCCAAATCAAAATGCCATACTTTCCATAAGTGTAGATTCATATGAGGAATCCTCTAAACGATATACAGCACAATATGCTAGTGAAGTTATTGAAAAGCTTTCTAATCGTGTTGATTTAGTAATCGACTCTGAGCCATGCTTACGACATCATTCAACTATTTTAGACCTTACAGTCAAGCCATATAAACAAGTAAGATCAGGGCATGGCGACATAAATTTTTAAAGTTTGGACCCTGTAAATTTATTTGTGTAAACGCTTTTCATCATTCAGGGAATCTTCCCTGAAAATCGATGGCAAATCTGTTCATAGCAGACTTCCAATCCCTTAATGGCATCGACCATTTTTTGGCAGCATTCTCAATAGCTAAATATACCACTTTGAAGGCCGCATTATCATTGGGGAATATTTTCCTATTTTTAATGGCTTTGCGTATGACACTGTTAAGAGATTCAATGGCATTGGTGGTAAAAATGATTTTACGGATTTCATCTGGATAATCAAATATCGTAATGAGATTATCCCAATGATTATACCAAGAACGGCTAATGACAGGATATTTCTTATCCCACTTATCAGAAAAGGCCTCTAGAGTACTCTCAGCTTCTGTTAAGGATATCGCTCGATAAATATCCTTGAGGTCATTAGCTACTTCTTTCATCTCTTTGTAACTGACATACCGTAATGAATTTCTGACCATATGGACAATACAAAGCTGAATTTTAGTTTCAGGATAGACAGCATTAATGGCATCAGGAAATCCCTTTAAGCCGTCTACGCAGGCGATAAAGATATCCTTGACTCCTCGATTCTTTAGTTCAGTCAGTACCGACATCCAAAATTTAGCGCCTTCATTTTCAGATATCCACATCCCTAACAACTCTTTATGTCCCTCTGTATTGACCGCCAAAGCAAGATAAATTGACTTATTGATGACCCGTTTATCATGGTGAACTTTGACCACAATACAATCTAAATACAAGATGGGATAGATCTCATCTAAAGGTCTAGATTGCCAAATGCTAACCTCATCTAAAACAGCATCTGTGACTCTAGATATCACCGTATGAGACACATCTGCATCATACATCTCCTTAAAACTAGAAGCGATATCGCGGGTCGTCATCCCCCTGGCATACAAAGACAATATCTTCTTATCAAATGAACCAAAACGAGTTTGGTTCTTCTTGACAAGGTTGGGCTCAAAACTTCC
>Ga0233438_10002357_pt1 | contig 19063 bp, 2 predicted proteins | sample SI_123_September_FD_182720 | JGI IMG/M metagenome (GOLD analysis project Ga0233438, IMG submission 182720) | Seawater microbial communities from Saanich Inlet, British Columbia, Canada - SI_123_September2016_10_MG | ecosystem: Environmental > Aquatic > Marine > Inlet | place: Canada: British...
TATATCTATCATAAGCAATATCGTCACAATTAACAATTGCTCCAGTATCCTCATCTCTGTAAAGATGAGGATGATCTTTAACCTTTATTAAATTCTTCATGCGAGTGCGATTGTTCTGAGATCACTAATAATTGGTGCATTTGCCTGATCAGTTCCTGACATAATAATCTTAATTGAATAACCACTAAATTCTCCCAAATTATTAGCACTAAACTCATATTCTAAGAATTGATTAGCAGAACTTGCAGGAACTTTAACATCAGATTTTCCGTTATTTAGAGATGGATCAACAACTCTAAATCCACCATCAGAAGTCGTTTGAAGATTTTCATATCCAGGAAACAATTCAAATTCCTGTTCAATTTCGGATGAATCATCTCTAACTAGACTATAAAGAACTCTAATGTCGGAAGAAGCAGGTCTATATGCTCCAAGTATAACCTTCAAAGAAGATGCTGGTTTAGAAAGACTAACAGTATCAGAAACATAGATTGCTGAGTGTGGATCATCTAAAATAGAATTTACTCTAAAATCTGAAGCAAAATCAGTAACAGGTCTATTCAAATAGTTTGATGCAAATTCAATAGTAGAATTTTCTAGATTTATAATTGGAGATAAATTTTCATCTGTACTGTTTAATGTAACTGCTGCAGTAAATGATCTTCTACCAGAAACATTGTTGAATGCTGGTTGCTGCAACTCATTCACTCTAGAACATACTATTCTGGTAGATTTTAGATTATTAAAGGAGTTCAATTCTACTGGTTCTACTTCATTCAGAAGTTGGAAAGAAGTTTCAGTGCCATCAATACTAGTTCCGGTTGTCGTTCTAACGACAGCACTTACTGAAGTTGAATCTCCAGGTGCCTGAACAAAGAATCTTGGATTTACTGAATTGAATTGAATATTCTCAGTTGCATAGACATTATTTCCACCGCCAACAAATTGTCTATTAAATGATAGTTGTGGTAGAGTTGCAGTATCTTCAGACCTATCTTCTCCATATGCAGAACTTCGATCTATTTCAACATAATATCCATTGGAATCAATACCAGTATCAGAAATATCATGGATTACATTATTAATTCTTCTTAAAGATACTCCATTAAACTCATATTTTTGAACCTTAGAATTAACTTCATGAGATTCAATTTTTCCTTCAACACCTCTACCAAGAGTTCCTCTCAGTTGTCCTGCAGTAGCTTCCGTATAACTTATAACTTCATCTCCAATTTTTACATATCCAGGATTATCAGTGCTAACAGGAAGTCCTTCGAAAGTTTCAAATACTGAAGAATTTTCAACAAATATTGTATCTGAACCTGTCGTTAATAAATTTGCAGTAAGAATTGATGGTGAAATATCAGATTCAACACCACTCAATTGCAATTTATTATTATTGGCATACATTCCATGATTGAAATGACTTACCTCTAAGTAATTTCCAGAATTTGTACCTGTGTTTTCTTCGGTTCTATCTGTAATTTGAGTAGTACCTAAAGATACAATAGTTGTATCAGTATCATAATAACTCACTCCAGCACCAACTGGAAATGCATTTCCTGCACCAACTTCACCTTGAACATTAGTTAAGTAGAGGGTATCTCTTCCAGTAATTGCACTAATAGTAATTAATGCACCTCTTCCAGTTGTGCCACTATTAACCTCTACTACATCACCAACTTCATATCCATTTCCATTAGCAGTTCTTGTTACTCCAGTAATTACACCAGCAGTTTGTGCAATAGTCAGTCTTAATCCACTACCTTTTCCGACCAGAGTAGTTGTTGTTAAATTAGTCTGAGTTGTATAATTTTCCCCACCATTAGTAACTGTTGGAGTTCCACTAACTGGTCCACCCGCATACTCAATATATCCATAACTATTTGGAATAGAACCAGCAATTTTTCTGCCAGTATTCAAAATGTCAATCAGACTAGAATCTGTGAATGTTGTAACACCAAGATTAATAGTTTTTGGTAGACCTGTAACTGGATTTGCAAGTAAATTATTTACATATCCATTACTTTGATCTAAAGGTGGATTTCCAAAATATGCTATACCCATATTTGCTGTGAACTTTGCTTTGTAAAGTTTAAATTTAAGATCTAATTCTTGTGTAGGTGTCCAAATAGATCCATTTTGAGACTTAAACAAACTACCAAGTGCGAATTGCTTGGTGTAAATTACTGCTTCTGCATCAGGTAGAGATTGTGTATTAACAGTCCTCTCTCCCATTTTAGCAATCCAAACTTCATATTCATCTGAAGTAGGTGCAAGTAAAACTACAGCATATTCATTTCCTGGAGCAAGATATTTTGGTTCATCGAATGTAACTCTTGTTGCAGTTTCACCAGTTTCTGATGTTGTAATTTGATCGGGATATAATGTTTTTGATTCACCAACCAGATTTAGAGTTGGAATACCAAGTTCCACTGTTCTTATTTGGACTTCTAGAGGTTCATTTCCTACTGGTTTATTAGCAAAAAAGATATCCAATTCAGTAAGAACTACACCTTTATCATCACTACTAAATCCATTCAAATCGGGAGCATCAATATCTCTACCAACAACAAATGATTGTGCAAGAGGGTCAGATCTTCTTGCTCTCACAACTTCACGTCTAGTTGTTGTTATGGTTGTAGTGCGTCTTAATATATTTTCAATAGTTCTGGTTATTGTATTCTGTATTAGGGTTGTTGCTGTAGTTTGTATTTGTCTTGTTAGGAGAGTTCCAACAGCACTATAAGATCCTTGTCCGGTAGAAATTAACTTATTTCCGGGTAATGGTTTCTTATTTGTAGAGCTACTAGTCAATAAGTATGTCTTTTTACCAGTAAGAAGTCTTGGATTTGGTGCCGGATTTGTATGTGGATTCTTAATAAAGAATGATCCAAAAAGATCTCCATAATTATCAGTTATCAATCTTAAATCTTTTACATATGCAATTGCACCACTCGTTTGTCCAACAATTTTTGCTCCTTTGGTAACATATCCAAAAAATCTTCCCTGTGCTTCATCAGATAATGAATTCAAATCAATATTTAATGTTTTAGATGATTGACTGTAAGAATTTGGCAAATTCTCCTTTCTTACATATGGATTAATGTTATAAGTTCTTGATGGAGACTTGAAAGGTCCTTCCTTATGATTTGATTTTGCAAGTCTAAAACGACCTGTTTCTTTACCTTCTTTATATACTTTTACTGTTTCACCTGATGTAAATGATCCCTGCAGAGTACCATATGTATCTAAAGATGTGCTATTAGCAATTTCTAAAAGTTTCGGTGTAAAATCTACATTACTATGATTATCTAAGAACTGATAATGTCTTGTTAAAGGTTTCAGTGATCTTCCAAAGAAAGAAACATTTCTAGATCTGATATACTGCTCATCACCACTTGAGATTAGAACATCTCTAGATCTTACATCAACTCTAGTTCTAGAAGTTCTAGAAGTTCTAATACTAGTACTGGTACTGGTACTTGTTCGTGAATCCCTTGATACATCAACTCTAGTTCCAGTGACGGTAACTCTGGATCCTCTTCCAGAAAAGACAACCTCTCTACTAGAACTGTTATTTCTTATAGTGGGAAGAGTTATGGTATTATTAATAGTGTTTGTAACAGTATTTGTAGTTCTTCTTGTTATATTCCTAACGGATGGTGGAATATAAATGGTTCTAATCCAAAAATCATTCTCTGGGGATAATTTTACACTTCCAACATATTCTATTACTTGGAATGGATTAACATTTTCAGCACGAGTAGCAAGTGGTTGTTCTAACCAACCGATAGAATCATATTTTAGAGTAACAACATTCCCAGTTTTTTGGATATTTGGATCTAATAATTCAAAGTTAGTTGTCAAATCTAAATCTTCTTCAGAAATTTCGGAAGAAGGTAAAACTCTTTGCCTTAATGAATTAGAAAGAAGTCTTGGTCTCAATTGACCTTCACTAATATCTGCTGATGTTAAATTTTGATCACTGTTTGTACCATCAGTAAAATTATCTACAAAGAAACCAGACTTAAATCTATTATTACCATCTTCATCTTCAATACGCAATGCTTCAGTACTGACTTCCAATAAACTTAAAGATGTAACTCTTTCTAAGTTTTCTATTCTATCTTCAAGTTGACCAATATCCCTCATGGTATATCTTCTATTATCAACCAAATTAATAAAAACATCATCAGGATCATAAAGATATGGTGGAAGTAAAATAGTTGCCAATTCCATCAAACTTTGATCATTACTTGGAGATGCTTTTGGATCTTTTGCCGAAACACCTTTACTAACGATAAGATTTTCAAACTTATCAAGATATAATTTATCAATTCTAGGAAGATAAAACTCATATCCAAGTAATGAACTTTCTCCAGGTTTTAAGTTATAATTTGTAGTAAATGTTCTTGAACTAAAATCAAATGGCGAAGCAGTTGTTGAAGAATAATCAACAACTCTTGGTCTAAAATCTAATGTATCAGAAGCTCTAACATTATTAGGTCCAATTGTAGGAATATCATTTAAAAATCTATCAGAATCATAACTTAAAACAGTAAATACATCTCCGGTATCTGATGCGGGAACTATATAATGGTCAAAAACGACCAATAGTCTCTTAGATGGTTCTGAATCTGTTGTTCGGATTAATCTAGAGTAATCATAATATTCATTTTTTTGTCCACCATCAAGAACAAAATTATCTGTTACATTATTATATTTTCCTAATGTAATCGACTGAACAGTAGAGGTAATATTAGATTCTTTAAATTTTACAGTTTCTCCAGCAATAAAAGTATTCTGGTTTAGATAAACTACACCTAGTTTATTTGCACCACCTGACGAACCACCTTCTGGATCAGTGGAAGCATTATTTGTGACTACTCTTGCAACTGTTCCACTTTCAGAACCAATGATATTTTCACCAATAATCGCATCTGTTCCAACATTAGATATTGAAGAAAATTTTATTACGTCTAATGTGGGATTTGCAGTATTTGTTGATTCGTATACTACAAGAACTTTTGAGACATCAGGAACATTTAATGAAATTTGATCATCTTGAACTCTGAGTCCATAATATGGATTATATGTTAGTCCATCATTGATTGATATGCTAGATGCAGACCCAGATTGTGCTAATTTTGATAACTCGACTACTTCTACTGCACTTCTAGTAAATTTTTTGATTTTACTTTGAATTCCATTCTTTTTCAGTGTTACATTTACAATACTATTTCCACCACTGGAGTCTAATGCTTTAATATCTACTCCAGTTCCCCCTCCGGTAAGAGTGAAAGCATCGGAAGTTATTGTTCCGATTCCACCACCATTATAGTGAACAGAATACCTCTCCTGATCAAAAGATTCATAGAATGCGCTGGTAATTCCAGCATCAGATAGATTTAAGGAAATTGAAGTTGTAGTAATATTTTCAGGAATTTGTTTTGTTATTATTAATTGAGAATTTGAAAGATCTACTGAAGATATGTTAGATTCTGGAAGATTTGCATAAAGAAATCCATTTTCACTATTTTTTATTTCTGCTACTCTAAGATTTGCTGTATAATTTTTTCCAGTGGTAATTATGTCTCCATTAAATACTCCACTAACACTACTAGTAGCAGCAATGCCAACTGATGACAAATCTGATGCAATTGATGTAATTACATTATATTTTAAATTAGTTCCATCTATGACACTTAAAATATCACCAGTACTAATACCAGAAAATAATTTTCCTGGACTTGTCACTGTTCCAGAAGTAACATTAACTTCCGTAATTCCATTAGAGAATTTTTTGGGTTTTAATACTGCATCGGATTTAAAATCTGAAAAACCTCCCCCGAAAAGACTTGATTGTTTAACAGATTTGAGTTGGTCAATTGTATTTTGTGTAAAACTTGCAATTGTTAATGCAGTTTCAATTCCATTAACAATCAATTTTTCCCCAGTTACAAAAGTTCCTGAAGTTTGACTGAGATCGAAAGATGTTGAAGAAGAACCAGAAACAACAAAACCACTCGCACCACTACTCTTTCCTTTTATAAAAGCAGATGTTGAGAGTGTTGTACTTACATTAAAAATTACATTTGTATAAGTTTGAATATCATAAAGATATAAGTCCCACTGAGTTGCCGGACCAGAATATGCAGAATCAGTCAAATTGAATGTATAAACTCTAGCAGCACCAATTTGTGTTCCTCCCCCACCAAATTGATTATATAAATCTACAGTTTCATTTTCTTTTGGAGCACCACTGACATTATTAACTCTTAGTAAATGTCCCATCTCAAATGGAATATTTGCACTATTAACAGTTTCAGTATCTCTTGGTTTTTCTACATCTATAGCAGTTTCTGTATCTAAAGTAACATCATAACCATCGACATATGCTCTTCCTGGACTTACCTGTAGACACATTAATCCATCTGATGGAGTATTTCCTTGCTCTGTGGTCTCACCTTCCAAGTATAATCCATCATTATCTATTTGATCATTTAATGAATTGAGGGCTTTAACATCAAACTCATCTACGGCATAATGACCAGATTCATCAAATGTTCTTTCTGCAATATAATCTCTTATTAAATTATAAACAGGTTTATTTTCAATTTTTTTAATTTTCCCTTCATCTACTCTCAATATCTCAACAAAATCAGTATCTGTATTATTAGATATTTCTTTTTTTATAAGTGTTAGTGATATTTTTAATCTATCTGCTCCTGGTGCCGCAAAATTAGTAAAACCACTGGCATTATCATATAAAGATGGATCATCTTTTGCATTTACAATAGTTTCTGATATTTTTAATCCTACTCTATAAGAAGGAGTATTTGTATAATAGTCTAATATAAGTGTTTGCTTAGAAACCTCTACAAATGTTCCTCTAATAAAGTAAACACCATTATCAATAAATGCTGCTGAACCTATAGATGTTGCATTTTGGGAAATTAATGATGCAAATACGGTTCCTGCATTAATTGTAGTGTTACCATATGTAACATTTTCACTTGCAAATAACTGTTCCCCATCTTGGAATGTATCTACTTCTGCATCCTCTCCAGATTCACCATATTTTACATAAATTGTAATATCAGTTACTAAATCACTATCAGATGTAAGTACAACTTCTTGAATAGATGCTGTTACACGCGAAAGTTGTCCTGTAATCTTCTTTCCAATAAAATTTTTAATATAAACAGAGACATCTATACCTAAATTGACCGCATTTAATTTTACTGCAGAAAACTGATTATCAAAAGTTACAGATCCTGGAAGAACCATAGATCCTTCTTTGAAAATATTTCCACCAAAAGATTCTACTTGATTTTGTAAGATGGACTGGAGAGTTGTTAATTCTCTAGCTTGAACTGGATATCCTGGTTTAAATAAAACTTTATAAAAGTTTTTATCCCCATCAAAATCATCATAATATGGGCTGATATTTAAGTCGGTTTTTTGTGCCATCTTTTTTTAAAATTCTAGAATGATTTTGATGTCTTCTTTTTGTCTAGAGTCTCTCTCGACAATGGGTCTATTATCAATATAAATTATATCCCCTGTCTTTTTATTTATCTCCGGATTTGCAAGTCCATCCGTGAAATTAACTCCCAAATTAATCTGCTTATTATTAACAACTACAACACTACCATCTAAGTTAGTATTAATATTTGCAGAACCTCCAGAGGGGGTTGGTCCTTCTGTAAAGGAAATGGATGGTGGATCATCACCAGAAATAAATGGTACTATATTTTTTGTACTGTTACTAAGTGTTTGATCTACCTTATTTCCAAAACACAATGATCTGTCTTGATAATATTTCAGAACTTTAGTATCACTATCAAATGATGCTACATAACCTTTTGCAATACCATCAGCACCTTGATCTTGCGTTATTATTTCTCCAATATTTACATTTCTAGACTCTGATAGTCCGATACTAGAAAGAGATGAGAATGTATTTCCAGTAAAAGTTACTCCTGCTCCAGAAAATGTTTCGGGATTTTTTATAATACCAACTTGAGCAAATTTAGTATCTATTGGAAAATCTTTAGTTGAATCATCAAATCTTGCATACATTAATACTTTATCTGTTCCCAACTCCTCATAAATGTTATAACCATGACCTTTTGATGGAGGAATTATGGGTATTAATTTAGCCGGATTACCAGTTGCAGGTAGATCAATAATTCCATAAGTATATCCTTTTCCACCATTTGTCACCGTAACATCTGTTATAACTCCATTATTTGTTGTTAGAGAAACTGTAGCACCACTTCCATCTCCCAAAATATTTGCAGTTATATCTGAATCATATCCTGATCCACCATTTTCAATATATACTGCCTTTATTTGATTATTATTAGTATCAGAATTTCCACCTTCTCTAATAGTTTGAATACTAGAATTCGTTGTGGTTAACCAATCATTAGGAACTGTAATATACTCTGTAGAATCAAATTTAATTACATCTGATGGAGGAATACTGAATAAATATTTCCATCTATATCCATCAGACCCTGCAACAGATGGTTCTACATCAGTCTGTGTTGGTTCTATTGTCGATCCTGTAACTGTGGGATTAGGTCCAGAAGAACCATTATCTATACAAATATAAACTTTAAATTCACTTGTAATAATATAATAATTTGTATCATATAATCTTACTGTTTTAGATACGGGAGATTCATTACCTTGACGATAATCATGACGATACATGTCATAAGGAGTATTTGCAACCCATTCAACTTTTCTTATAACTCTTCTGGCATTTTCTGTTGTAATTTTCTTACCAAATAAACTAGTATCTCTATAATGAGACAAATATTGAAAATTATCTACAGGATTATTAGTTGTGCTTGTATTCCAATTGTCGGTTCTTCCAAATCCAACTGATCCTGGAGTTGGATTTGATAAACCTAAGAAAGCATAGTAAGAGTTATTACTGATAGACTCTACAAAAGAACCAGCATTCAATATTCTAAATTGATCTGTTACGAATGCGGACATATTAATAGTTTTTTATATATTTATAAGACAATTTTAGTTTTCAATTATACTTCTCTTTTAGGTAATGCTCCGGTTTTTCTAATACCAATACCTCTTCTTTGGATTGTTGGATATGTTGTCAATCCAGATACGGTATTTCCAGTAACTCCGATTGATATTGGATTTGCAGATCTTGTTCCTCCTTCTAATAATCCCCATGAGTATTTTCCAACAGGATTTAATATATTTCCAGTAGTTCCAAGACCAACTATATTGGAATTTGAATCTACATTACATGTAATAATTCCAATTGTATCATTATTGGATATGGCAGAAACATAGTAAACATTATCTAAGAAAGTAGTTCCAATTCCAACAACTGCAGAATTTGAATTATTAATTGAGGTAACTCCACTACCAATTTGAGTATCATAGATATAAATTGGATATCCTACCAATAGTCCATCAAAATATTGACCAGTAACGTTATGCTGTACTTTAAATTCTAATGCTAAAGGAACACCAACTCCAGATGCTGTTGTAATACCAGTTACAATACCAGAGAAACCAGAGAAACCAGTAATACTAGGAGCACTAAATCCTGTGATTTTTTCAATATTAAGATTTGGAGTTTCGGCAAATATTGTGGGAGCAACTGTATATCCAAGTCCAGGATTGGTAATTGTAGTTCCAGTAACTATCCCATTCGTAATAGATGCCGTTGCTGTTGCTGTTGTTGTTCCTATCCCTACAAATTTCAGATTTATTGTCGTTTGATTTGGTAAATATCCAAAACCAGAATTAGTCGTAGTTATTCCATTTACAGATCCATTTCCATCAATCGAAGCAGTAAATAAAGCAGTGACTGGATTAGTATCTTCTATAATAACGGCATCTAATGGAGTAGAAGCATCTGTATAACCATTATCAGTTTCATAATTAAATAATTCTATATTATCAACAAATATTTCAGTGTCTGTTGTAGATACATCTTTAATAATTTTTGCGGTTGGGAAGATTAGAGGTTCTAGTACATCTCTTGATTTATAAACATATTGACCATTAATTTTCTTATCTGTTTTTTGCTTAGTCCAAGATAAAGGTTTGTAATTGGTTTCATCAACTCCTAATCCAGTATAACGATTAGTTTCAAATTTATCAGAAGTAGTTATGTTGTAAACTGTTCTTTCATCTTGTGTTATTGTATTTGGATAGATGTTATTACTTATAACTTGAACAATATCACCAGTTTCTATAGTTGGTATAATATCATCAACTAATGTGGAATCAGTTCCATCAACACCTTTATAGAAGTAAATTTCAACTTCATCTTGAGGTAGTGGTGCTCTTGTAAATGCAAATGATGTCCCACCCTCAAAGACATAATTTTCTACTGGCTTCTGTAACACTCCATTAATAAAAATTATAAGAACATTATTAATATTTTCTTCAATTGGAGAATTTTCTTGAGGTTCAAAGCTCAGAAGTGCTGAATTGTAGTTAAGTGGGAATCTAACTCTTGATCCATCTTGTAAGTTTTGAATAGAATCAATATAATCAAGTTCTCCAAATTCCCAAGCAGCAAAATTATCAGAGTAAGTATCAACTACTGTAATCTCAAAATCTGATATTGGAGAAGATAAGAAACCATCAGTGACTAATCCAACTGGTTTGAATACATCACCTCTTCTGAAATTATATCCTGATCTTGAGAATTTAACTTCACTTACCTCGAATAAAGTAGATCCTATTCCCGTAGATCCACTAACTTTTAAATCTACTAATAATCCATTTCCTGTATCAGTTGTTGCTCCAATTCCTAACCTAGAAACACCAACTACTGGTAGATTTTTATATGATGGATCAGAAACAAATATTTTAGGATTATTATAACCAGTTCCACCAGCACCAACATTAAATGATAATGTCCCACCAACACCAACAGATGCTGTTATTGTTGCAACATCTCCTTCGTGCCCGTCTTCAAAAACACTAATACCAATAGAAACTAAACCATTATATCCAGAACCAAGATTATCAGTAGTTCCTAGTCCAACAGATACAATAGAACCTCCAGCACCAACAACAGCAGTCACAGAAGCACCTACAAGTGGTGCAAACCCAAGTCCAGGTGTAGATCCATAAGAAACTATAATTCCACCTCTAGGAACTTCATTTAAATTAACATCGTAATCAGAAACAATATATTGAAGTGGATCATTGAAACTTGTAATACCTGAGAATTCTACAGTTGTTATTCCTGCACTGGAGTCTTCTAAGATTTGATAATTGAATCTTGTCGGATTATTATCAGTTTTGGGTGATTGATAAATGTTATTAATGAATACTAAACCACTTGCAGCTTCTGTTCCAATTCCTGTAGTATTTGCACCACCAACTTTCAGAGTAAATGTTCTTCCAATTCCAGTAAATTCATCGGACAAATCATCATAAACTTTATTATTGTCATAATTAGATTTGAAAAATACTCTACCAGTAAATGATGAGGATTCAAAATCTAAATTATTTTTTGTTTTTGCGATTTGTGGATTACCTCTTGGTGCTTCTGTGAAATAAATTTCACTATCTTCAATATTAAATGAACCTTTATGAATTCTTACTAAGGTAGAATCTGTATGAGTTGATGCCGAAGAACCTACAAACCCTCTCTTAACTTCAACTAAATTTATAGTTCCATTATTTGTAATTGGTCCTACATTGGTTGTTCCTAATCCAACATTAGTTACACCCATGTATTCTTCATCAACTTTTAATATGTCTCTTGGATTTATTGTTGAAATTCCACTTAATGATACAATACTTGTACTATTGTTTAGAGAACCACCAACATTTCCACTCAAAGTATGTGTAATCTTAGTAGGTGCTATTGGATATTGAACCAATTCATCAACAGTTAAGATACACTTAGTGTTTCTTTCTTTCATAGTAAATCTATGAGCATTACCTTCTCCAAGAGAAGTAAATGTTGTTCCAATTCCTGCAGCAGCTGCTGTAGTTGTTATTGCTACTTTGAAAGTATTTTCGGTTAATTTGATAGCATATACTGTTGATGGCAATTCTCCACTAGAAGTAACTACTGCACTAGTTCCAACACCAACGATTGTAGAGTTTGGAGTATAAATTAATTCTTCTCCAGTTACAAAGAAGTGATTTTGAATTGTAAATATTCCAGTAGATGCATCTAATGCAGATGAATTTGGATTAAATTTCTTTGAGAAAATTGGAATACCATTATCAGTCAATTCAAAACTATCTTTATTGATTCTACTAAGATTAAGAGCATTATAGAATTTTTCATCAATACTTTCAGTTACAGCACCATAAGATAAATCTAAAGGTTGATTAACAACATCTACTTCAGAATAGAACGATTTGCTGAATACTTCAATATCAATTTGACCTGTTTGATTTGAATCTGGGAAGAATTTAAGTATCAAATCACTTCCAGATATTTCTCCACCAAATGTTCCAATACCAGAAGCATAATCCAATTCACTATCATCATTAGATACTGAAAGGAAGGGTAATTGCTGAGTATAAACATCAGATCCTTCATCAATTAACAAAACCTGATGGAGTGCTTTTGTAGAACCTATACTTACTTGAATTAAAGATTTTGATGCATTAAATAAAGATCTATCTAAAGTTTGAATTATTGTAGAAGAAGCACCTATTGTAGAATAATATCCTGAATCGTAAATTATGCTTCTTTCTTGTCCATCAAATTGATCAGAAGATTTAAATCTATATGTACCAATTCCAGTAGATGTTGTCCCAAATCCAACAATATTAGTTCTTATCTTAAGTTGATCGGAAGAAGTATTTTCGTGTATTAGTGATAAAACACCACCTCCCAAGTCAGTGCAAGTGAATATACCTATTTGATTTCCTGTTGAAGAACTTAAAACATTGCTATCAATATAATATTCTGACATGAAAGTATTTGTTCCAGCAATAGAAACATACAATCTTACATAATTCATATCATTAGTAAGAGTATTAGTTACTTGTGCATTAACATAAAGAGATTCGAAATTATTAGCATCTAAAGAAATAATTGTTGTAGTTCCAATTCCTACACTAGTATTTTCTATATCTACAGAACCTGTCAAATTGACAAAACCTACAGACTGTGTTCCAACTCCCGATATATCTGAATTAAATATTTGCTTAATTACTTTTAGATCATAATTTGTATTCAATGCATCATTAGGAACGAACCTTAAGAAAGTTGTTTCAGTTTCGTCTGTAAATAAGTCAAAAATACCATAATTAAATTCTTGTCCAGATATGGACTCATTTTCAACAATGACGGTTTCTAATTCATTTTTTAAAATAGTAATATCCGTTAACTGAAGTTCAGTACCATCTTCACTAGACACTCTCATTAGATAATTAAAATATGTTCTATTATCAAGTTCATCTATCAATAAAAATTCTGTAGATTCGGATTCTGAGTTTGAAAATTGATTCTGTAAGTCATCAATTGTTAATACATTAAGATTTTTTAATTCTGTATAATTTGTAAGTCTTTTGCTTTTTAATTTTAAAAATTTTGATTTTGAATCTATAACATCGACATCAATAACATTATCAAAATTATTGATAGTGTCTACTCTTTTTTCATCAATTACATCATAAATGATAGTAATTCCATCCTTACTAGTAGATAATCCTGCACTTGTATTTGATGTTATTCCAGTGTCAGCAAAATTCTTTAATCCACTTGTATGAACTAAACTTTCTACTGGAGATTGCTGATCTCTATATGTTATTGAACTCTTTACGGAATATGATAAATTTTGATAATAGTTATTATCTGGAGTAACTTGAAAATCTTCACTTAATTTTCCAGTTTCAGTATCCCAACCAATATCTTTTATATTGGAATATCCAACATTAAATGTACCTTCATTTAAATTCAAAGATTTAATTGTAGCAACATTACCAGATTCATTTCCAATAACAACTTCACCTACTGATAACTCATATGTTCCTAAAACTTTTAAAGAATCTCCATCACTTCCGGTAACTTCCAAATCTCTTATTATCTGATTTGAAGATAAAGTTTCTCCAATAAAAAATTTAGATGGTTCTTGAACTACCTTAAAAGTAGGATAATCATTTTTGTTGATTATAACTCCACTAAAATCTTGAATTGTTTTTGCAATACCAGTATTTGTAGTGAATTCCTCCACATCAATTGTTATTGTATCATTAAGTCCTTCATTATCATAATCAGTTACTTTAAAAAATTTAAATCCATAATCTGAAGAATTAAATCCATCTCCATCGGAACTAAATTTTGAAACACCTTCAATGAATACTTCATCTCCCTCAGCAAATGGAGGAGTATTAAAAGTATTTCCGATACCTGGAGTTGATATTGTGCATGTGAAAATGCCCGTATTTGACGACTCTACCTTTTCAATCGCAACTCCATTATTATTATTTGTTACAAAAACTTCTACAGTTTCATCAGGTAAACCTTTTGGTTGTACTTTAATATCTAAAGAAGAAATTGCAGATCCTGTTATTTTTGCCTCAATAAATCCAGAATCTATTACACTTCCATCTTTAGAGTTTACAAGAGTGATTGATGGTGGTGATACATAACCTTCTCCTCCACTAATTATTGATATCTGACTTAATGCATTTGAATTTGTTATTACAATATTTGGAGAAACATTGACCTTAGGTCTTAAGGTTTTATCTGAAGAATAAGTAAATCTATTATTGATTACTCTACTTTCTTTTATAGATCCTACATTTATTGATTTTGCATTTACAATTAAATCTACTCCGGAAGTAGAATTAGTAGATTTTAAAGTTGGTAATTTTTTATATCCAGTTCCTGAAGATATGATACTCAAGGACTTAACTGGACCAGATGCTGAAATTGATGATGTTGAATAATCTAATATATCACACTCTGTTGAACCATAAGAAAGTTTTTCTGGTTTTTTATCGATGTTTACATTAAAGGTTGTTGCTGCAACACCACTAATAGTATATGAATTGTTATAATCACTATTGATATACTTGATACTCGAATAGTTATTAACATCAGTATCAGATTTAATTAATACTCCATCTTTCTCTAGGGTATAGAATAATTCTCCAATTTGTGAGTTATAATCTAATGTAAGAGTTGCTGTAGATGTTACTCCAACAGTTCCTACTCCAGATACACTGAAAGTATTTGTAGAACCAGTAGAAACAAATTCATTATTAAACTCTTTGTCCTGATACAATCTTAGACTATAATTTACTAATGAAGAATCTGAAAGGTCAAATACTAAATTGTTATTTTTGACTGGTTGTAATTGTGGATTAAGTAATGCTATTGATTGCGAAGAACTTCCTGTAGAAGCAAAACTTACAACTGTTGGAGGATTTTGTTGAGAATCTATTAAAGTTTCGCAGAGGTTAATTTTATTTCTATTAATTTTATAGACATAGTACTCACTATTAGTTAATGGTGATGGTCTAATAAATCTTCTAATAATATCATCACCACTAGAACCGGCATAGAAATTTTCTTCGTCTGGAGAAACATATATTGATGTTGGTGTACTTGGAGATCCCAAATCAATTCTATCTAATTCAGTACCAGTAACAATGTCCCATGGTGTTGATAATTTATAAATGTAAAAATTATCTAAACCGGCTCCGACAAAATATACTAAGGTTCCAGAGGAATTGATATGTATATCTTGTGGAGATGCATCTGGAGGATTAAGATCTATCCTACCCGTGCTATTTCCCGAATAGGATGCTGTTGTAATATCCCATGAGGTTGAAAGATCAAATTGGTAAATAAAATCATCATTACTTCCAATTAAGTAAAGTACTGAACCATCATATTTAAAATAAAGTCCCGTTGGAATAAGTTGTTGATTAAATCCATCAATAGAATTACTACTACCAATGAATAAACTTACATTATCATAACTTGCTGTGGTAATATCCCATGCAGAAGTCATAGAATACTGATAAATTGTATCATTGGCATTTCCAGTAATCCAGAACTTAAGACCATCCTCTCTGATATAAAGTCCAGTAGGACCGGAATCTTCCGATGTAACATCAAAATTGTCCGTAAATACTGCCGTGCTCGGACTCCAAGGTGTTGAAAGTTCATATTCATTGACTACATCAGCAACACCACCAAGAGCATACATTTTAGTTCCATCTGGTTTGAAACGTAATGATTGTGGAGCACCATCCTGAGCACTAGTGTCTAATTGATCACTGGTTTCAATTAAGTATTCAAAATTATCATCTTCATAAAGAACTTTATCTCCTGTTACTAATTCATGATTTGTAATTGTAATTTCATCAGTTACTGTATTGATTCCTGTAGAGTTAAATCCAATTGGATTGACTACAATATTATCAATTTCTGATTTATAAAGAACACGAATTGCTGTTGAAGTTCCAATACCCACTGAAAGATTTGGTTGAACATCTAATGTTATCGTATCTCCATTTTGAAGTTCGTGAGATGTTGATACTGAAACAGTTACTACATTCTTATCTACATCTCCCAATATTTGAGTATAATTAGATTCGAATGAATACTGATCACTATCATCCCCATTATCATGGAAGAACAATTCTTCACCTGCAATTTCAGTCTTTAATCCAATAAGACTTGGACTTTTCTTAATTACAAAAACATTGGTATCTAAATTTATTGGGATAGATGTTCCATCAGTAGAAACCTGTAAAGTTGCTCCATTAGAAGCATAAACAACTGGTTGATTTGTTACAAAAGGATGATTTTCTATATAAATTGCTTTGGATGGAATACTTCTAGTTATAGTTGAAATTCCTCCGAATGTAAATGATGTACTATATCCAACCCCACTTATAGTTCCAACACCAACAGACTCTCTAGGATTAAAGAAAGCCTTATCATTTACTTTTGAATCAAATTTATCTACAGATTTGGAAATTGTAAAAGAATCTGGTAAGAAAGATACTGCTGTTCCAACAGTATGTGATACACCTGCTAATCCTCTTTCGATTCTAATAATATTTTGATTTTTAAATACTTCAATAACTTTTAAAGTTTCTGTTTCAATACTAATACTACTACCAACTGATACTTGTTCTGGAATTGGAGAAACATAAATTTCTGTCGTAAATCCTACAGATGCAGATGTTATAGTAGAAAGACATCTTCCATTTACATAAGAAGGAACTGTGATTTGATGTGTTCCGTTAAGTGTCGATAGATTTGTAGAAAACCCAGATATAGTTACATAATCTAGATTTGAAAGATCATGATTGGGTAATATTGATACTTTTACTTTATTAGAATCTTCCCACGTAAAAATAGAATTTAGATATTCAGATGAATTCGTATTTAATTCTAAAATACTCTTTCCTTTAATAGAAGCAATACTAACATCCAAACCACTTCCTGATGTACCTGTATTGTCAAATATTAATCGATCTCCAACTTTGTAATTGCTACCAGAATTTTCAATCTTTATAGATTTTATAGAGTCTGATGTTACAGATACTACTTCTATTTTTTGATCTAAAACATCACTAGTTTCATTAATAAAATCATAATCAGCCTTTAGTTCTGATACTTTGTATGGTAGTGTATTCCTTAATAAATTTGAATTGTTAAAATCAAATGATTGATTCAAATTGGAATTAGAAATTAATTTTGATTTATACTTATTGCCTATAAAATATGGGAATTGATCTATCGTAGCATGATATGCATAAACACCATTTGGATACTCTATATTTTTTTCATATCTACCATTATATTCATCTAAATCTCCATCTCCTTCAAACTTATAATCTTCAACAAAAAATCCAGCATCAAATCCCGATGGTCTATCTTCAACATTCGATGTATTTAAAATATATCCAGATACTAATAATCTCTCTCCAGAAGGTACGTTAGGATCTGAATATCCGTATGGACCATAAATTGGATTTCCGTCATAAGCCCACCCAATTATATGTGAAATGTTTGTAGATGCGGATCCAACGGGACTTTCTTTAAAAGAATTTCTCAAATTCTCAAAATACTTTGATACTGAATATTGAAGTTTATCTTTACCTTCTAATAAAACTTCCCCAGTAGTAAATCTTGCAATATTATCATTTAAAGTTAATTTTCTTATTTGTGGATCAATAAAGGAATTTTTTCCTGATGAAACAACTTGAATCTTTGTATTTGATGCCGAATATCCAATACCAGTATTCAGAACCTTAACTTCTGATATTTGACCATTATTAATTACTGCTCGTAATTCTGTACCAGTTCCAGAACCAGAAACAATCAATTCTGGAACAGAATAATATTCACTCCCAACAAAACTTGTAAAAACACTAATTATTCTTCCATCAACAATAGATGGTGTTAATTGAGCAGATTTTCCGTTTTTTATAGTAATTAATGGTTTTTTCTCTAAGTTTAAAATTGTGGATCCATAACCAGTTCCTGCTTCGTAAACATAAGCATCAACAATACTTCCTTTTACTACTGGAGTTACTATTAAATCATTATCCTGTTGAGTAGTAGTGCCAAATCCTACAGAATTATATTTAATTGAAACAGAAATATTAGGATATTTGAAATATTGATATCCACTTCCCGTACTATTAAATGTTTTATAATCTTGTCTTTCATAATTTGAAGTAACTGTTCCTCCAATTCCGGCATCACACAATCTAAATGAATCATCATCAACTTTTAAAACAAAGTATTGATTTGTAGTTGTAATTCCAGATATTTGTCCAGATTCATAATTATATTCTACAATTTCTCCATCATTAAATCCATGATTTTTGAAGGTAACAGTATTATTTACTGTAGATATTCCGGTAGGACTTACAATCAACTTTCTGTTTGTATATCCTTCACCTTTATCAATTACTTTTACATAAGAAACTTGTCTTGAAGACGAAAGTGTTGAGAATTTATGTGATCCAATAGAACCTGTATAGATTCCTACAACATTTGTATCTGATTGTTGATCACTTAAATTATTATATAATTTTATTGCTTTAT
>Ga0233438_10002358_pt1 | contig 19059 bp, 16 predicted proteins | sample SI_123_September_FD_182720 | JGI IMG/M metagenome (GOLD analysis project Ga0233438, IMG submission 182720) | Seawater microbial communities from Saanich Inlet, British Columbia, Canada - SI_123_September2016_10_MG | ecosystem: Environmental > Aquatic > Marine > Inlet | place: Canada: British...
ATACCAACGTATCATTCATCATCTTTCTTCTTTGGCTTTCGTCCGTAAAATCCGCCTTTAACTTCGAGATTTTCAGTACGTGCGCCCGGCTCGCATACTGTAATTTTGCCACCTTTGTCTAGAAAGTCTTGTATCTGTTTTTCAGTTAATCCAGTATCTTTAGGTTGTCTATCCATCATCGTGTAAGTCCTAGTTCGTTATATGCTATTTGTATAGCTTTTGATTGAAAGTATGCATCTGCTAATGCATTGTGTAAGTCGTTTTGTATTTGTTTACGAGGGTCTGCTTGGCAACAACCAAATAATGTTCGACTGTCTCGAATAGTCCAAAAGTTCCACGGAATAGGTTTGCCTGCTGTGCGATACATATCTTCTAAGATAGTATAATCAAAGCCGTAGCCTTGTCCCCAAAATGTATCTACACCTACTACCCATTTGTTAATACGTGCAAGTGCTTCGTCTACAGTGATAGCACCAGTTTGGTCAAAAGCCTCTTCCATAATCTTAGGATCTTGTTTACTCCACCATGCAATAGTATCGTCACTTGAAGTTCGATCTAATCGATCTTGATCGTCGATACAGATTTTAAAATACAATTCTGAATGTGGTTCGCTGTTGTCTAACGGATTAAATTTTACAGCACCTAAACTAAGTACAGTTGCCTGTGGGCGTGTATCGATAGTTTCTAAGTCGATTGTTGCGTGTGTAGCCAAAATAAAACTCCTAACAATTTATATACATTATAGCATATAAACTGCTAAGAGTCAAGTATTATTTTAAAGTGGCATCAGCTTATTTCTAGTAAATGTTTAACGGGCCCAGCTGCCTTCAAGCGACTATGCGCTTCTTTTTACGCCTACGCAGGAACTAGAATTTTTTTATTCCTGCTCTTTAAAATAAACTTGACTCCTTGTTAAGTTATAAACTACAATAGCATACAATCAACAAGGAGTCAAGTATTATTTTACGAACTGTGCAAGTTCCGGTGCTTTCCAGCCTTCTGGTTTAAGTACTTTGCCGTCTTCACGTTTGCGCACCTTACCTGTGTCTGCGTCAATCTTAGCAAAGTTTGTATCCATTACTTCTTTCCAGGCTGCTTCTCCGTCCCACCCTGCGGCACGTACTGCGCCCATAGTAACAACTAATATGTCGATGAGTGCGTCGAGCTGTTCAACTTTGTCATCTGCTGCTACAGCTTCTACAAGCTCACCTACTTCTTCGTCAATAAGACTTAGATACATTTTGTAGTTTGCTTCACTTGCTGGTTGGTCGCATGCTGTACCAAAGCGTTCAATATCTTCAAATGGATTCATTTTTTCCTCTTACATAAATGCTGATGGATCAATAGTAGCGTGTTCACCATCGGCATATTCTCCGCCGATTTGTATGCCACTTGGTTTTTCTGCTGAATATCCTAAAATACTTTCAGCTTCGATCATTCTAATTTCTAAATCGATGTTGTCGTCTGTTTCTAATGCGACACTTCTTGTCCAACGACCGTGTTCTACTAAAATCCAATCACCTATATTATATAGATCATTATTTTTTGGACCTTTGTCGTATACTTTAGCCCAGCGAGGATAAATGCCTCTTGTAGTGCCATCGTCATCTTTAATAATTAATCCGCTTGCAGTCTTTTGTTCACCAAAGTGCATGTCTGTTACAAGAACACGATTGCCTGCTGCTCGCGGCGTGCCTTTAATAGTATTAATATTCGTAGCCATTATTCACCTTTTTTTACAAAATCGCCGTCTTCATCTTCGATCCATTCATCAGCATCTACTGCTGCTTCCGGTTCGACCCAATCATCAGTTAAATCTTTTTTTGGTAAATTAGATTGTTTAACTGCTGGTTGATCTACTACACCTTTATGGTTGTCATAATATTCTTTTACTACATCTTCACGCTTACGCACAATTTTACCACCAGTGCCAAGCTCGTCGCCTCTAGCATTAACTTTTGCATTGCCTACTGCTGGAGTTAGCTCGTTTCTTTTACGAAGCATGTCCATGTCAACATTTTTACCTTGCATTGTTCTATATACTTTTTGGCCTTTTGATTTTTGTACCATATTAATCTCCTAATCAATTATATACTTACTTATCTCAGGAACTCTCTCCAGTCGAGGTCATATTGGATTGAGTTTATTTTGTGTATACCTATTAAGTATAGCACATATGATGCTACCGAGCTACCTCGACCTACGCCCCATACGATATTGTGTTCACGCATAAAGTCTACAAGATATATTATATACTGTAAAAGAGGAATCATTTTACGTGATTCAAATTCTCTATACTCTGCTGTAATCCTACTAATATTTTCGGGCCATTGATTTTTTTCTTCACATTTATTAACTAAGTATTTCCAAACATCAAGATTTTTATATTCATCCGGCATAAACCAATGTCCTTGACAGACATCGTCAAAGTCTTGTTTATCTACATTTAATGGCACATACCAATGTAAAGGATCTAATCCGATCTCTTCTAATGCATTATTAAATTTTTCTGTTTCAATTTCTTTTTGACAGAGAATCACATGTATTTTATCTGCATGTCCTGAATAGATCATACTAACTAAGTTTTTGTTTGTAAACCTCGGGATACCGAGTTCGTCTGTTTTTATAAGCATACACTTATTTTAACTTACATTGATTAAACTGTCAAGTCCTGATTCACCATTTTGTTCATTTTTTTGACGATTATATTCGATTGCTCTGCGAACATTTGCTTCTGATTTATACATTTCGAGTATAGTTGAAATTTGCATTTGAACTTCTGGATTACGAGTCATCCAGTATTTCCTGCCAAGTTCAGAAATTTTTTCTTCTACTTCGTTATCGGATAGTTTTGAAAAGTTATCTACTAGCGGATTGAACATGTTAAGATAAAATTGTAAAGTTGCCAATATACTCTAAGAAAACAGTAATTCCACCATCTACTGTCCAAGCATCAATAATCGTTGGACTTGTAGCACTCTCAACTACAAAATCGCCAGCAGTTAATGCTGTGTCCCAGTTAGATTGATTAACACGTATAGTCCCAGCACCTGCACTAAAATTAACAGTACGGTTATCGCCGGTATTACTTCTTATCGCAAGTCTCATTTTAGCATAAACACCCGAGTCTGGCCAGCCACTTAATGAAAGTGTTAATCCATTTGCTGCTAGTGTAACATCTTGATATGCTGCTGTTGACCATTCTATAATTGTATCATTGCTGCCTGTGATGTTTCCGGTGTTAAAGTGTTCTTGTGATACACCTTTAATAACTCCATTAGAAATTATATTTCCTTGTAGGTCATTATCTAAAATAGTATTAGTTAAAGCATCTTTTAATAATACTTTTGATTCTAAATCCTGTAATGCAGTTTTTGTAGATGACAAACTTGATTGTATTATTGCAAAGTTGTCTCGAAACCCTTGAGAATCGTTATCTTGTCCTGCTACCGGATATGTTTCATCAATTTGTTCTGGTATAATGTTGTCGCTATCTGCCATAGTGTTCTCCTACACTTATTTATCTGGGTTATACGTTAAATCTGTAATTTTGAAATACTACATATTTTTCTTGACTCGACTCGTCTGTACTGTCAATTATATATCTATCTATATCTAAATTAAATTTTTTAAAATCAAAATTATTTGCTTCAACTGCACTTTTTACAATTTCGCTAAAGCCCGGTTTACAATAGCACAATACAATAGCAGGAGTATACCCTAGCTCGTTTACACTTCCTGTTTGTGGGCTACGCATCCAAAGTGGAACAAAGTTTCTGTTTGTTATACCTACTTCGCGAATGTTGTCTCTCATATTATTAATATTACTAATGTATCGTACATTATCTTTATTCATCGATACGTCAATTGCAGTTGTATCAGCTTTAACTACATTTGTATATTCCGGACCATTGTCGTAAACTGGACTTAGTCCTTCTAATATCTTTAATAGATTGGACTCAGTTCTGCTATCAATTGTTATGCCTAGTGTCCAGGTCAAATTGTAAACACCGTCGTCTCTAGTTTCGATAAAAAAATCTTCGCCAAATACTACATCAGTCGGACCGTCCTTAGTATTAATAATAAATGAGGGACGTTCTGTATATTCATAAAACATATTTCTAGGAACTTTACTTTGTATATCAGCTGTGATATTTTTTGTAGTTTTAATATTAAATTGTTTTCTAGTTCTTCCAATATCAGTATCACTAGGATCAACTATTTCTAAGTACAATACCTCATATACAATGTCATTAGTGCCTTCTGTTTTTGCTTGTGCAGTTTTTAACTCGCCTACTCTATATTTTTTTCTTTTATGATTTTTAGCAGAGGCTGCAACAAATTCGCTAACTGTTCTATTTTCAATACCATAATATACTGGAACCTTAATATCACTTTGAATTCCAAAATTTGGATCTCCTGGTCTATAAATATAGTCAGGATTAAAAATTTCAGGATCTGAAATAAAGTTCCTAAATTCTTGTTTTATGTTTTGTTTTAAGAAAGGTTTTAAATATATATTACTATATTTTATAATTTCTGGATCTGTTACTTTAATAGTAAACTCTTTTTTAACAATACTATATTTGTACTGATCTTCTGCATTTACACTAAACGTATATGATCTGTCAATTGTAGTTTCGGCTCCATCGTAAGTTGTGTCGTCGCTATCAATTGTAGTTAATCCAACAGCAGAGAAACTAAATTCAATCCATAATGTATCATCAAATACAGATCTAGAATGTGTACTAGGTGTTGTATATAAGTTTCCTTCGTGTCTTACAACATCTCCAAAGTTATAACTCCTATTACTTTTCCAAAGTCCTTTATACACATTTTGGCCATATGCATTTACTTTGCCAACAATTTCTCCGTCGTATGTCAGTCTCAATCCTGGAGGCAATCTTCCCTCTGCCAAACTATAAAGTACTTTTGCTCTAGACACATTTGTCGAAGCTTCGACTCTAAGAACGCTAATAGAATTTGATGTAAGTGTGCCTAAATCAGATGGAGTAATCCATGTTGTTTCAGAATTAATTTCTCCTAGTATTTTAAGTTTAAAAGTTTTTAGTGTAAAAACATTTATGTCAGGTTCGTCTGGAGTATATCGAGTTGCTTTAATTGTAAAATTGAATTCTTTAGTAACTTCTGCTTGATAAGGAATTCTGCCTGCAATTTCGCCGTTTGATGTGTCTAGCTCTAAGCCTGGCGGTAAAGTACTAACAGTTTCAGGAGTTAAAACTTCCCACTCGTCAGCAGTAATAGGGTTTGGAACTATTCCACTGTAACTATCTGGACCACGCCCGCTATCAATAAATTTAGGCAAAATTCCTGATATTTCATATCTACCAGTTGTAATTATTTCACCGGTGGACTTTAACTTGTATGTTCCTAGATTAGTAGATTCTATTTCATAGTTTACAAATCCTACTGCACTATTTGTGTCGATAATATCTAATTTAAGAGTTACATAATTGTTAGCACGTTTAATGCCTAAGTCGCCGGGTGTTATCCAAATTGGAGTACGTAAGTTTGTATTATCAGCAGTAAATGTTCCCGTGCCAACTTGCAGCAACGTATTATCAACTCGAAAAAAGTCATCTCCAACAACAAAGATTTTAAAAGTTCGTCTTGCAATGAGATCACCGTCACTTACATTGACTGTAAACTGATAGTTTCTATTTAATTTTTTAGGAGGACGTTCTTTATAACTAAAATCCCAGACAGTTGTATCGTAAAAGAAACTATCAAAGCCGTTTGAACTTCGAATACCAAAGTCGTATCCGCCCGATTGTAGATCGTATGGACTTGTATCGTAAAAGCCGCTAGAGTATATTTCACCTCTTTCAATAGCCAATAACGGATCTACTATGCCAATAATTCTGCCGTCACTAGTAAGTTCTGTACCTGGAGGCAGTTCACCATCCCCGTCCTTTATAAAAAATTCTAAAGTTTGGCCAGCTGCAATATCGTCATCTGTTGCAATTATCTGGAAGTCAATTGGACTACTATCAAGTATATAGAAAGTGTCATTATTGCCAACTGCTAACTTTCCAGCAGGCGTACTCCATTCCGGTTCATCTGCACCAGTCACTGTTATTTTAAACGTTCTGTCTTCTATAGTTGAGTTGTTGGAAGCTCTAAATACAAATCTAAAATCTGTTACTCTTGCAACCTCTCTAGGAGTTCCTACTATTGAAGTTCCAGATATACGCATACCCGGGGGCAACTTTCCACCTATTAAACTAATTGTAGATTCGTCTTGAACTGGTAACTCTATAGTCGAAGTAACATTTTCAACTAAAGTTGCGAGTACTGTGTTCGACGCTTGATTCCATAAAAATGCCATAGTTATTCCTTCTATAACATATTTATCGGATTATCACGATAGGAAGCCTAAGTCAATTGTTAAGTCTGTGCGCTCTGGATCAATAGGTCCTAAGTCAACATCTACATTACTTAAAATAAACTCTAATGCGTTGTTATATGTATTACGCACAGTACCAAAATCAAATCCAGACAAGTACGGGCCAAATTCTCGAACATCAAAACCGTAAACTAAGCCTTCTAACGATCCGTTAAAAGTATTAGCACTTGCTGTTCCGATATTAACAATATCATTACTGTTAGCATTTAAATTTGCCGATAACACTGGCGCTGTATCTCTAGAAACAATATTTACATTATCGAGATCGATATTTAACGTTTGACCATTAGTAGCAGTAGTAATTCCGTTACCTCCGATAACATTCATACTTTGCCCTGATGCCACAGTTAATGTGCCATTATCACTTATAATTAATAACTCGTCTAATGCATCGTTGACATCTATCGTAATTCTTGTAGAGTTTTCATTTATAGTTACGTTTGTACCTGCAATAAATCTTTTAAATTCTGCAACACCGTCGTTAGTACCTGCATAAACGCTAGCACCAATTTCTCCTATATTTGAAATTTGCGTTTGTTCAATTGCACGTAGATCTAAATCTTCAAAGTTATCGTTAATTTTAATAAACGCTTCGCGGAGAGCATCGCCTGTTCCGTCGTTTGCTATTGTTCCGGTATTAATATATTCTATTGTCATTTGTGTCTCCGTTATAATGCCGCAATTGCCGCTTGGAATGCAGCATAGTCAGCTGCTCCAGCAACTAATGTTTTTAAGTTTGTAATACTTATATGATCTTGTACAACAACATTACCAGATGCTGATGTCAGTGTTAAATTATCTGTTGCTCCAATAGCAATAGTACTTGTTGCACTTAATGAAATTGTACTAGCGTTTGGTACATTAAATATTCCGTTTGGTAGTAATTGTATACCGCCATTTGATGTTACTGTGAGCGGGCCTGAGCTAGATATATTATCTGTTACTAATGAAGTACTAGTAATTGTGTTTCCGTTAATTGTCGATGCTGTTACAACATTGTTAATGGAATCAACTATTGTACTTGAATCATCAGCAAAAACACTACCTTTCAAATCGCCCGTTACTGTTTCTAATTGAAGTCCAGTAACCGTTGCTTCTTCAAAATCAACATTACCTACAAATTTTATTCTGTCTACGTCTTCGATTTGTGTTCCGGCGTTATCGTTTCGTATTTCAAACGATTGTGTTTGTAAAAGAAAAAATTGCGGCGTTTTTATATAGATGTCATCTGTTGCAACTAATGAAAAATCTCTTGATTGAATTAAATCAGTTGTTAATTTAGAAGCAGTTAGTTCGTTGTTGATGTGATCTACTATTATACTACTGTCATTTCCAAACACACTACCTTGTAAGTCACCAGTGTTACTTACTTCAACTGTTAATGTTCCACCGTTTATTTGTTCATTGGTTACAAAGTTTGGAACATCTGCTAGGTCGCTAAATGATCCAGTACTTGCTATTGTAGAAAGCCCTGTAACTTGTGACGGAATAATATTAATTTGAGCATTTGTAACAAAGTTAGTGTCATTAACAAGTTGACTTAATCTTGCAGCAATAACAGGCTTATTAGCAATATCAGTCCATTCAACTGCTGCGCTGCCTGGTTTGTTTGTTAAGTCGTTGTAGTCGCCACTGAACAATATTGGCTTGTTTGTCAAGTCGTTGTAGTCGTTTGTAGTAGCAACAGTAGCAAGTGGCGTTCCGTTAATTGAAACGCTATTTGCCGACACACTACCAACTTGCAGTGTTCCTGATGCTGTAATGTTTATAGCGTTTACAACACTACTTCCTGTTAAATCTAAATTATCACCAGTAGGTAGTTCTTCTAGACTTTTTCCTGCTGTGTCAAATACTAATGGAAATCTGTTAGTCATTTTAATAATTTTTCCTATTTTATATATTTATCGTGTTTGTTACTTACCGACTAGTACCTCAACAACACCTTTACCGTCGTCTACTTTGTCTTCAATTGCTTTACCAATCAGTGTACCAAGTTTTGGATTGTTGTCTACCATAGCATATCCTGGAACATTACTAGAAACTAGCATATCACCTTTTGCAACTTTACCAATCACTTTACATGGTACACGCCCTGTTAGTGCAACAGCAACTACATGCTCACCTTCTAAGTGCGAGTTCATTAAGTGTGCTGGGTTAGTTGAAACAATGCCTGCTACTCTATGATCCTTCATTGTAACTGTAGCTGTTACTTCTGCTGATCCGCCTAGTGCAATAACAGTACCTGCTTCGTACTCGCCATCAGCTAAGTAGTTTTCTGCTAAGTCAGCATATTTTGCTGTAGTAGCTGTACCTGAGAATGTGCCACCGTACACAGTACTCCAAGAGTTTGTAGCACTACCTAAATTACGTGTTCCAGTTGGAATAATGCTAGAGTCAACCCTACCATTAAATGTAATAGTATCTGTAGATGCATTGCCCAAGTCAATGTTACCATCAACTTCTAAATTACCGTCTACTTGTACGTTACCATTTGCACTAATGTTACCATTAGTTGAAATTGTAACACCTGTTGATCCGTAGCCGCCTCCAAAGGTTGCACTTGTACCAACTGCTAAACTAGTGTTTGTACTAATAGAGCTTGTAACTCCTAATGAACCACTAATAGTAGTATTACCAGTAGTACCATCTACAAGGAATACTCTTGCCGGTGCTCCAGCAGCATTAAATACTTCTAAATTTCCTGCTCCGTTAATAGAAATGCCATTTGTGCCTGAACTAATACTTCCAACGACTGCTAAGTTATTAGTAATACCCGTAGTAGCATTTGAAATGTTAAATCTTACAATTCCGTTAGTTACACCAATAATGGTATCAGCAGCACTTTCGTCAAATCCAGTATTAGAACCTATACCAATGCCTGTGCTACCTGTGCCTTTTTCATTTGGTGTTTCTAAGAATGAAGTATATACCCAACGAGCTGCTATAGCACTAGTTTCTTCTGTTGTGCCTGCGCCACCTATTGAACCATAAGCACTGTTAGCATGGAATGTACTTTCGTTAGCAGCAGTATTTGCTAGGTCACCTATTACAACACTTCCGCCAGTTAACACTGTAGGCTTACTTGCACCTGCTGCTCTAAATACCTCGCCACCTCCGGGTGTAGTAACAACTAGTGTACCTCCCGAGTTAGCAAGCACTACGTCAGATGAGCTGCTACCTACAATAATTTCAGTAGCTTGGATTGATCCTGTAGGTGTTCTTCGAGCTATACTGTTGTTGTCACTACCATCACTAATTGTTGTTGTACCGTAAACGCCTTCATCCTGCCTAACTAAAACAGCACCTAATAAGTTTTCAGTCGAAACAGACGATACAGTGCCAATTGCACCAGTAGATGATCCAGTGATGCTTCCGTTTGCAAAATTAGCTGGATTTCCTGTAATAGTATTTGTTACGTTTACTGCATACAACGAATTTTCTTGTGTTACAGTACCTTGTACTTCACCTGTTATATTTCCTTGCGTCAGTACTTCGCCGTCAACTGCATTAATCAACCCGTTAAATGTTAATTTTTGTCCGTTTTTTTCATCAATGCTTCTATTCAAGAAGTCAATATCTTCTAAGGCAAAACCTTGTTTAACAACTGTGTCAAACGGAATTTCTGCTGTATCTCCGCCACCACTCAAAGATCTACCAATTACTGTATCAGTTGCAATACTTTGTATATCAGTTAGTTTGACAGAACGCGGATTAAGTCCTATAAATCCTGAAGATTTAACATTACTAACTGATGTTCCTAGTGAAGAACTAACACCAATCTGTCCGTTACTAACTGTTGCTAAACGTAAATTAGTTGCACTAGAAATCCAGTTATTGGCTGTTTTAATAGTTACTAGTACACTAGTTGTGTAGTTACCTACTACAACACCAACGAAACTACCCTGATATATGTAGTCTCCGTCTGCTGCTGTAATGCCAGTTGTTAGTGTTAACTGAACTTCTTCAACGAAATTTTCTGAATCAAAAACAGCAAGTCCTCTACTAGACTGCCCAGTATCATCACCGTTGCCAAATAATCCAGTACTATTATCTTTTGTTGATGCTCTATTCAGTAACAACTTACTTTGAGTAATAGCTGCATTAGCTGCAACATTTGCATTATCAATTGCACCTTCTGAAATTCGAATGTCAAGTTCTGCAAATGCACCAGTATCGGCGCTGTCTAATAACCCGTCATTTCTAGTAAGGGTCAATTCGATATCACTTGCTGAAGTATTTCTAGCATTTGCAATTTCGTCAAATGGTCCTCTAAGAATAGTTGCACTTACAGTTGCTTTTGCACCAGTGCCTTCAACTTGCTCTAAGTTAAAATCGCCAGCAGGCCCAGCACCCAATTCGTATGTAATAATCCAAACGTTTGTTCCTGGTTCGTTTTCTCCTACAATAGCATCTGTAGTTTGAACAAGATCCTTAATTGTTGCAGTTTTTTGGCTTCCTGCATCTTCAATAACATCACCTACTGCAAATACTAAAGACCCTGCACCACTATCTGCTGGTACTGTTGTAATAATTTTTCTGTACCCAGTATATACAACAATATCACCTGCTTCTTGTTGATCATATCCTGCTGGCGGAGTTTCTCTTAGTGCATCAAAGTTATCATTTGCAAGTAATGCTGCATCAACATAACTTTTTGTAACTGCATCGGTGCCGTTAGTAGGAGTTCCTAGATTTTCAATCTTATTACCGCCTAGTAAAAGATCGTTTTCCATTTCTACTGAACCTGTAGCAGTTACGTAATTAGGACCTAAGCTATCTGAAACACTTACGTCATTTTTGTTTCTACCAAGGCGTTTGTCAATATAACGTACAATTGCTTTTTCTACAGGTACAGCAGTATCTGACTCGTCTGTCATTGTGTCATCAATTGAAAATTCATCAACTGTAACACCTTTCTTAAAGCCTAACTCTGTAGCACCTGTAATGCCAATTTCTCCGCTGAATGCAATAGAACCCTGTGCTTGATCCACACTAAAGAACTGACCTACACGGAAGAAGCCATATTGGTCAGTTGACATCCAGAACACACGCCCTTTACGTCTTTCCCAGACTTGCGCACTAGTTGCATTTGGCTCTGACGAATAAGCTGCTGCTAATTCGTTGGCCGGGTCGCCTAAAATAACATTTGGATAGTTTGAATCGTTAAACGATCCAGTACCAATTTGTGTAAAGTCATGCCCTGTTGCACGACATAGCGAAATACTTACAGTAATTTCAGCAGTAGTATCAACTGGTATTCCGACATATAACACTTTATCTTCTGTTAATGCAGCACCTAGTCCTTGCCCACCACTTGTTAAGTCTACTAACGGAATAAGTTCAATTGATACTATTGCGGAACCATCACCGTTATCTGTAACACCGTTGATTTGATGTGTTCTACCAGCGTATGCAAAAATCATACCACCTGCATAACCTGTTACACTACTACCATTAGGTATTGTTTGAGGGCCAGTTTCAATTCCGTCTGCTACAACATCCATAAGTGTTCCAGCAGTTGTAGCTGTTCCTGATTCTGCATTACTACCACTAGTGCTTTGTGTAACACCGTTTGAATTAATAGCAGTCCATGCAGTCTTTGTTAAGATATACTGTGTTAGTATTTCTTTTGCTTTGTCAATTGCTTGTACTGTTTCCGAATCTTGGTTTTCTGGTAACTGTAGTACTGCACCTACATAATACTTGTTTGCATTTTGTACTGTATTTGCATTACCGCCATATCTTAAATCCATTGCAATACCACGGACAATTAAGCCAACGTCTCTATAACATTTACGCTGATTATAAGAGCCAGTTACAATACCATTAGCATTAATCCATGCAAGAACTTCTTCTTGTATAAATTTTAGATTGTTAGCAATTAAGTTATATGCATTAGGATTGGATTGAGCAATGTTTTGATTACCGTAAATATCTCTTGTAAGTCTTGCAAGTTCTAACTCGTCAATTGCAAGTCCAGTTTCGTCGTCCAGTCTAATTGCAATGTTAGAATCTCCTACTGCGCTACCATTGCCGCCAGTTATACTAGCAAAGTCTACCGGAAGTTCAATATGGTCGTATGGTATGTTAAATGTAGTTTGTACTTGAGTAGCAGATAGCTCGTCGCCGTAGTTGTTAAATCCAGAGAAGCTAACTGATCTATATGTTGCGTAATCACTTTCATCAAAGTTTACTGCGGTAGATGGACGTTCAACAATTCTTCCTTTATTACGTACTTTATCAAATATATGAGTCTCAGAAGTTCTGTATTCTATAAACTCGCCAGCTGCAATTGTTCCTTGAAGATTTGAATAAAAGTCTCCATTATCGCCATTTGGTTTTCCAGATATTTGAAGTCGATAAACAGTATTATCAAATTCTCCGCCTACACCGGTTTCGGTGCTTATTCTATTAACTGCACCAATCCTATATCGTTTAATTCCGACATCTACGTTACTACCGTTAATTAATTGAGTACCATGATCAATTTGCAAAATTGAGTTTGGTTGTGGAGGAAACTTACAATCAGTAACACTAATTGAACTTTCTCCTAGTACGTTGCTAGTAATGCCGCCTTCAGTATACGTGTAACCTTTTACTGGAAATGTCATATCCTGTGCGTATGTTACTTGATCTGGGATCTCGTTAGGATCAGCACCTTCAGCAACAAGTCCAAAGTTACCATACCCATTAGAACCGTTTAATGATCTAATTTCTGAGCCATTTTTTGCATAGTATGCTGCATGGCAATAATATGTAAACATACTAACCATCTCTGAAAACGCACCATTATTAGTAACAAGGCCGTAGCCCAAATCGTTAATCTGTGTAAAGTCGTTACCTAGCATAGAACGGTTACCAGCTGTTTGTAAATATACAGTTCTTTCTATTTGCCCTGAGTTTTCTTCAAATTGTGTTTCGTCATAACCAGCACCGTCGTTTGAAGTACTATCTAAGAAGATTTTACACCATCCGCTTGATTGACTATAACTTGATATTGCATTAACTTGATAGCGTCTGCCTTCTATATAGAATGGGCACGGAAGCTGCGGTGGACGAATGAACAGTCCTTGTCCCTCTTCTGACTGCACCCATAATTCAAAGTTATTAATTTTACCGCTTACTGACGGGCCGTCTGTTCCTTCTGGTTGAATAGTTTCGGGAATATATACAGGTAAGTTACCAGTGTATGCGTCAACAAACATACCACCACCGAATATCTTTTTATTAATTGATTTACTAAAGCTCGAACCTGTTTGAACATAAGGTGATTTGGTTAAAATTTGTCCGTCTGGGTCAAGGACACATAAGAAACCTCCGTGTCCTTGTACTGTCATGTTACGAAGGATAGTAGCATCGTTCATTAAGAAACAGTCCATCTCGTCGTTTCTTAATGGCGGATTATAATTTTTATCAAACGCAAACACTATTTTTTCTGATAGACCTTGTACAACAACATCTGCACCTACTTCGCCTTCACCAAATTTAAAGTCAGGTTCTATATACCCTGCATCGTTTGGATTTTGTTCTAGATCACTAACGCTATAAGCTGCATCAAATAATCTTCCTACAATTGTTTGAATTTGTAAAATTGCTGCTTTTGTAGCATTTTCTTGTCCACCAAAGCCGCCGTTGTTATATCTTATAATATAGCTGTCAAAGTATTCACCCTGAACTTCTGTAGAAAATTCATCGCCTCCGTTAACTAAGTCCTGTGCCATCGCATCGATAATTAGTCCAACATCACGTCTGCATTTACTAGCATCGTATGTAAGAGCTGTTTCTGCACTGTTATCGTTGAAGATAAGTGTTGATGCTAAGAGTCCACTAAAGTTTCCATCCATTGCAGACTTTGCAGTTAATAATGCTCCGTCAGCTGGTCCTGTTAATGGACGTTGCGGTGATGCTAGTGATAATAAGTTGTCTCGGTCTATCTGAGTACTAATAATGTTAATGTAAGTATTAAGTGTTCCTACTTCAGTAGCAGTTGCAAATGGTCCACTAATTGTTTGAGTTTCGGTATTTCCAGAAGTAGGAATAACTGTATTACCTAATACAACATCTTCAATTACTGTCTTTAAATGATCTAACGCATCAATTGTTTCTTGTCTTGTTGTAATTTCTAATCTAATTACATTTTCAATAAACAAATCTGTTGCAAAATCTGTTACAGCCCAATTACTTCCGTAAAGAATATCATGACATAACGCATCAACAATTGCACCAAAATCTCTTAATCTTATATCTTGATTAAGGTACTTTCTTGGAGTAATTGAGTTTAAATATGCAAGTGCTTCAGCAGCAATAAACCCTCTATTTGCCACTAATTGATTCTTAGCATTAACACCGTTTGTAGTACTACCTTCATAATTAACAAAAGGTATTGGGAAGGTTGCACCGGTATTTGTTTCTAATGCACCGTTTTCAATAATGTTAATAATTTCGTCGAAGCTTGCATTTGCAAGTGTTCCTACGCCTGCATACCCTGAAACAACAGATTTTGCTTCGGTTAGTGCATCAACCCAAATATTTCTTAATTTCTGATCTCGGTATATTGATTTTTCTCTTTGGAATTTTAATCCGTATGTTGTTGCATAATAAGTAGTTCTTAAAATAATATCATAAGTGATGCCTGTAATGATATCTTCAAAGTCTAAACCAAATTGTGTTTTATCGTATAAAATATCGTTTACATTATTATTAATATACCTAATAATTTCTTCTTGGATAAACTTTTTGTTTTCATGAAGAATTGCAGCAGCATTTAAAAAGTTTCCTGAATTATTAACCGAAATACCAACATTCTTTTCTTTTTCAGGGTTTGTTAAATAGTGATAACCAAAATGTCCTTGGAATTCACCAGTTTGATTATAGAATCTAGCACCTTCATCGGCAACAGTTATACCGTCAAACTCTCTATCACGATACATGTATGTAGTTGCCCACTTACTTTGAGATACTCGTCTCTTAGGACGAACAATTACTCGTCTAAACTCGTCACCTTTAATAGACACGTTTGCCGGAACTTTAATTGGATAATCTTCTTCGTATTGTCCCGATTCGATAAAGATAGTAACGTGCTTACTATTAACAAAGTTACCATATTCTAAATCTTCATTTAACAAAAAGTCAATTGGTTTTAATAGATGTATTTCTATAACATCAACTGTGCCAGTTGCGTCTGGGTTATCAGGGTTATCACTTGTATAGTAGTTTACAACACGACCTTGCGATCCGGAAATTTTACCAACAACAACCTTGCCGGGAATAACGTCTTTATTATTTGGATTAGCTTGATCAGTATATGAATTGCTACCTGGATCAACAGAGATTAAATATGTTTTACCTTGATTTTCTACTTGTCCTTCGCCAATGCCGTCTGTTATAATTTCTACAGCAAGATCAAATTTATCACTTATGCCATTTCTTGCTGGATCAGTTTGTGTAACTCCGTTAAAGAATTGCTTTTCATCTGTTTGGTATACTTGTCCTATGATACCTGCAGAAGCATATTCAGTAAATGCTGTAGAATCTACAGGAGTATCTAATATTTCATCAGTAAACAGTTCGAACTCTGTAGTATTTAAAACCTTTATATAATAAAAGTTATCATTAACTTCTGTCATTCCTGCAACATTTGTTATTTTAACAATGTTTGTTGATAATAGACCATGAGGAATAGTAGTAGTAACTTTTGCAATTCCAGCTTGTGTAATATCAGATATAGTTAACTGGTTTAATGGTCTGTTTAACATTATCGCAGCAACTATGTCTTTTGCTTTATTAATTGCATCAACAGTTTCTGTATACTGTCTTGTAATTGCAATTAATCCGCTAGCATTTGCATAGTATCTTTCAGCTGCTCTTCTAGTTAGCGAGTTTGCATTAGTTAAAGAATCGCTGAAACTTTTTGCAATATCAAATCCAATTGAATCTAGCATTAACCCTAGATCTCTTTCGCATGTTTGGACGTTATAATCAAAGTTTGGATATTGGAAATTTAAATAAGCTGTTACTTCCTTGATAATAAACGATCTGTTATTATCAATAATAGACTTTGCACTAGTAAATTGTGCTAATGGAGTATTAAGACCTACAGCACTTACTTCAGCTGATCTTTCACCGTCATTTACAGTAATAGTTTGAAAATACGGACCTGGCTCAGCTTCTGAAGCACGGATCATTTCCTCTGCACGTTCTGCTGCTGCATTAATTGTTCTAAATGCATAGTTTAAAGAAGTACCTGCCTTACCAGAAGGTATTCCTCGCATACTGTCGTCGCCTTGTGTACTAACAAAAAGATTATCTTCTGACGAGTACGAAGTGTTATCTACATAGTACTTTGTTGCTGCTTGAAGCTCATTTGGATCTGAAGTTAGTCCTGATAATTCGCCCGGACTGTCCTGTAAGATTAACGGACCTTCCATGACATCGCCTTGTCTGCGTACAGCACTCTTGCGAGGTATTGCTTCGTTAGCAAGAAAGAACCCTTGTAAACTTGAATCGTAACCTGTATCTACTAATGTATGAATGTCATCAGATGCAATGGTACCCGTTACATAAATTCTATTTAAATCAGCAGCATTTTGATCCTGTATAGATGCTTCTTCTTTTGTTCTATGTATACTTAATTCATTAGTGTTTGCATATCTTAGATAGTATACTGTGTTAGTAACTAACCCATTTGGATCTGTATCTTCAGCATTAAATTTATATTCAGCACCGTTAATTGTTCTATCATACCCATGACTGTTTATTACTAAGTTACCATTAGAATAATTGTTAATTGTTAGCGTATATTCTGAAGCATCTTCTGGCTCGTCACTTAGACGTACAGGCAAATTGCCTGCAATATATCTACTATCTGCATATCCTTTAGTAATTACCAAGTCGTCAATAGTAATATTGTTTGCATCTTGATGAACATTATTAAATGATGTTACTACATCTTCGGAAATTTCACCTACTGCAATACCAACAGAAGTTTGTCCGTCACCTCGAGCATCTAACGATGCTCCTAACCTAGGAGTTTTATCTTGAAATACTTCTCTAAACGAAGTTCTTAAAATAATTTTATCTCTGGAAGGAGTATAACTAATTAATACACTGTCTGCATCTGCAGAGTTTAATGCACTGTCACTATCAAATTCTACAAGATCGAACCCTGTTGCAGCATCATTTACTAGAGGAACGGTATTTGGTAAAAGGTTATCAGGAGTATCACCTAATGTTGTGAAACTAATCTGGCCACCTTCGCCAAATACAGCATAAATTTCGTTAAAGTTTTCATTAACTTTGCGAAATGATTCGCGAATACTATCACCAGTTCCGTCATTGCCTTCAACGCCGATGTCGATTTCTTGTTTTGCCATTTAAATATGCTCCGGTTATTATAAACAAAATGTGTTGTTATTAGTATTTATCGTATGATTTTATAATCTTAATGTAAATATAGTTATGTTTATAAGAGAATTTAAAAAGCAAACCCGGCATGTTCGTAAATCAAAAACCGGCAAGGAACACGCCTACAAGCGTGAACAGACTATTTGCCAGTTTCGTTGTGATAACTGTGATACAGAGTTTGATCGTCCAAGAGGAAGTATGGATCCCAAAAGATTAAGCAATTCCTACTTTCACGTATGTGAGAACTGCGATAGTAAGAAATTTGCTCAAAAGAAAGGCGTAGAACAGAAGCAAAAATGGAATATGACTGCTAGTAGCTCTACGCCTATTAGTAAATTATAATTAGTCTTCTTTTTTCCAAATTGTCCATGCACCGTATGCTATTGCACCGTATGCTACTAAACTTGCGATTGGTTTAAAAATTAAAAACGCAATTCCTGCACCAATTAGTACTGCGCCGTCAAGTGTTGTTCTTTCTTCTAGTCTTTTCTTAATCCATGCTTTAACCATTTCTAATCTCCTTATATGCAATATTTATGTAAATATAGTTTCCTATAGGAGGATATTATGATTAAATTTATGAAATCATTATTTGGTATCAAGGAAGTAGATAAAACAGTTGAAGCAGTAAAGCCAGAGCCTGTTAAAGCTGCTCCTAAACCAAAAGTAGTAAAAGTAGAAAAAGTTGTTGAAGTTGACGCAAAGACTGTAAAAGTCACTAAAGCAAGTTTGTCAAAATTAACTAAGCAAGGCTTAGAAGATTTAGCAAAAGCTAATTACGGTGTTGACATTGACAAACGTAAAAAGAAAGACGAACTAGTTAAAGAAGTATTAGCCCTTTCTAAGAAGGCCTAATCGTTCCCTTTAACTGTTCAATTGCAGTTTCACAGCGAGTCAGCTTACGCTCTAATACAGTGATAGCGGCTCGCTGTTTTCTTGACTGCTCTTCCAAACTGCGTACATATGCTTCAGTAGGAATCTTTTGAACTGATCCATCTTCGCCTAACATTTCAAACATGTCAGCGCCTTGCGCACGTAATCCACCTGCTACACGATTAGGATTCTTATTCGTAGACGGGCTCTCTGCTGGCTTGCTGCGGCTGTACATTTTGTTCAAATAGCTCATAGTGTTTTAACTCCTCTTTGTATTTATATAGGTCAATACTAGCAAGATTCTTACACTTGCTCTCGCACATAATATCTGTGTAAGGCAAGAAACTCAATGCCCA
>Ga0233438_10002361_pt1 | contig 19031 bp, 3 predicted proteins | sample SI_123_September_FD_182720 | JGI IMG/M metagenome (GOLD analysis project Ga0233438, IMG submission 182720) | Seawater microbial communities from Saanich Inlet, British Columbia, Canada - SI_123_September2016_10_MG | ecosystem: Environmental > Aquatic > Marine > Inlet | place: Canada: British...
CATCTGCATTATCATTCCAATCCCAAGTAACACCTTTAAGTGATTGTACTTTTTCTATTGGATTAGAAATAAGTTCAATATTATCTTTTAATCTTTCATCTGAAGAAGCATATGCAACAACATCACCAGCAACATTTAATGCTCCACCTATACCTACACCACCAACTACTACAAGAGCTCCAACATCAGTTGCATTTGTTGCGGTAGTGTTTGTGATTGTTATAACACCACTTGCAGAATCATCAGCATTTGAACGAAGGAAGTCACCCGAAGTTAAACCATCAAGTTTATCAGCGTTTAGATTAGTAACTTTTGTTGTTGAGGTTACTGCGAATGGTGCAGTACCAGTTGCAACTGAAGAAACTAATTGTGAACTAAATGTTTTAGCTCCACCAAATGTTTGTGTACCACTTAAGTGTGCAGTATCAGAATCTAAGTAAGCCGATGCAATTACAGAACCATTCCATGTACCACTATCGATTGTACCAACAGTTGTGATAGCTAACCCATTTATACTTGTTAGTGTTTCATCACCGGTATTAGTTCCACTCTGTCCACTTAAGTATGTAGTTGAAATTGCACTACCATTCCAAACACCACTTGATATTGTTCCAACCTCTGTGATACCTAATCCATTTATACTTGCTTGAGTTTCATCACCAGTGTTAGTTCCACTTTGTCCACTTAAGTATGTAGTTGATATTGCTGAACCTTGCCATACACCACTTGATATTGTTCCAACCTCTGTGATATCTAAAGCATTTATACTTGCTTGAGTTTCATCACCAGTGTTAGTTCCACTATTCGTACCAGTAATATCGGATGTCATTGCAACAGTACCCGCCTTATTTGGTAGAGTATATGTTCTATCTGCACTTAATGTTCCAGCTAATAAAGTACCTTCATAGTCATCGACTGCACTTCCTTCGAATACAACACCATTTGTTGTTGATACAACTTCTACATTATTTGTAGTTGTTGTTCCAGTTACTACTAAATTACCAGGAATTGTTACAGTATCGGATGAATCTCCAATTGAAACTGCATTACTACCAAATGAACTACCTAATCTTGTTTTAAGATTTGCAACAGAAACATCATCATTATCGTTAGCAGTCATATCATTAACTACTACACTAACTTTTCCGTTGGCATCATCATATGTAGTTGTTACTCTAGTATCAGTATTAGAAGTAAACATTCCACCTACTATATCTTGAACTGCTTCTGTTGATAGATTTGTATTAGTAGTATAAGAAGGTAATCCAAATGTACCATCATGTTTTAAGAAATGTCCATCAGTTCCAATTGTTGGAATAACACCAGCATTTCCAGTTCCCACTAAATCTCTTGTTTCAGCTGCTGTACGATTAACTTCAGCATTTGCTTCAATACCATCTAATTTATCAAACATCTCGTCTGACATCAATCCCCAATTATCCGTATCTGCTAATGTTAATGCTACATTATTACCATCTGATGAATTAATTGAGAATCCAGTACCACTAACTGTCTTAGATAAATTAGTTGATACGTTATGGTTAATATCACTTACTTTTAAAGTATTCGCTGCTATCTCATCAAATAAAGTTGGAGATAATAAACCAGATACACTTGTTGTACCTACTGGGATTACTGCATTAGTACCATCTGAAGAAACTATTGTTCTAGCCCCAGTCGTACCTGTGATACTTAAATCAGTTGATACGTTATGGTTAATATCACTTACTTTTAAAGTATTCGCTGCTATCTCATCAAATTTTGCTTTTGTTAATAAACCAGCTCTAGTCGTAGATGCCGATGCTAATGTTGCGTTATTACCATCACTTGAATTTACATCAACAGTTGTTTCAGTTGCAGTTCCTTCCGATAAATTAGTTGATACGTTGTGATTAATATCACTTACTTTTAAAGTATTCGCTGCTATCTCATCAAATAAACCAGGTGATAATAAACCAGATACAGATGTTGTTGCAAGTGGAATAACGGCGTTGTTACCATCTGAAGAAACTATTGTTCTAGCTCCAGTTGTACCTGTAATACTTAAATCGGTTGATACGTTGTGATTGATATCACTTACTTTTAAAGTATTTGCTACAATTTCATCAAATTTTGCTTTTGTTAATAAACCAGCTCTTGTGGTTGAAGCAGATACTAAAGTAGCATTACTACCATCACTTGAATTTACATCAACAGTTGTTTCAGTTGCAGTTCCTTCACTAAGGTTAGTTGATACGTTGTGATTGATATCACTTACTTTAGCAGTATTGGCAGCAACTGCGGAGTTATTAGCAACTTCTGTATCGAAATCCGATATATCAGATGCCGCTAAAGAACCACTAAATACTGCATTATCATTTAAAACAGTTATTACATCAGAATCTCCATATTGTGCAGTACCAGTAATTGTGATAACATTTCCACTTTCAGAAATTGTAATACCAGTTCCACCACTTAAAGTAACATCATCATTTGTGGAATCTGAACCAGCTAATCTGATTATAGATGTATTGGATGCACCGGCTTGTACATTTAAATCATATGATGTATCATCTGTTGATGGTAGTGTTACAGTTTTAACATTTAACGCAGTAACGTGTCCTCTAGCCGAAGTTGTAACTGAGTCAATTGCAGTAAATGTTCCTCCATATGAAGGTGAACTAGTTGATGTTGTATCAGTTCTTGAAATATCACTATGATTTATTGTAATAGTTTCATTTGAACTTTGATTCGTAGTAAAATTACCACCAGTTCCTAAATCAGTACCTGCAGTAAGTGTAATTGTTGCATTACTTGCTGCTGATGGAATTGTTGGTTGATTTTGTATTGAGTCATAATCAACTTGTGATGAACCACTTATTACAGTTTCTGCATCTAATTTAAGTTTTACTCTTGCATCCGTATAATAAAGATTTGTTGAACCTTCGGTTATTTCATCTGTATTATCTTGTGATGATGCCTTAGAATCTACATATGCTTTTATAGATTGTTGAGTTGGTAATTTGGTTGCTGAATTAGATGTGAAGTTATCTTCATCGATAGAAACTAAATCTAATATTTGTGCTGAACCACTAATTACAGTATCTGCATCTAATTTAAGTTTTACAAGTGCATCTGTATATCCTACTTTAGAAGTATTTGCTACAATTTCATCAAATTTTGCTTTTGTTAATACACCTGCTCTAGTAGTAGATGCAGATACTAATGTTGCATTATTACCATCACTTGAATTTACATCAACAGTTGTTTCAGTTGTAGTACCTTCTGATAAATTAGTTGATACGTTATGATTAACATCGGTTGATTTAGCAGTATTCGCTGCTATCTCATCAAATAAAGTTGGAGATAATAAACCAGATACGCTTGTTGTAGCGATTGGAATAACAGCATTAGTACCATCTGAAGAAACTATTGTTCTAGCTCCAGTTGTACCTGTGATACTTAAATCAGTTGATACGTTAGTTACCTTATCGTTGTTATCTGAGATATTACCAATTTCGGTAGAACTAATAGTTCTAGTATTTCCTGCGAGTGCAGTTGAACTTGTACTTCCTAATGTTAATAAAGTTGGTAAGTTTGATATATCCGAAGAATAATCCACTTGTCCTAATGTTATTGCCTGTCCACTAATTGATAAATAATCATGTGAGGTTGTTACAAGTGTTACATCTGTTGAATTATCAGTTCCAGCTGCATCTACTCCTAAATTATTTCTAGCAGTTCCAGCATCTGCTAAATCAGATAAGTTACTCCCTTTTGATAATTTTGTTCCTACGGTTGTTACTAAACTTGCAAGTGAACCAGAATCTGATGCTAATGAAGCAGATAGTTCACCTAGTGTATCTAATGTTGAACCAGCATTTCCTATTATTGTATCTACTCTATCTTGTACGAACGCAGTTGTTGCTATTTTAGTAGAATCATCTGTACCACCTTGAGTTGGTGCAGTTGGGTCATTTGTTAATGCAGCTCCTGCAAACATCGTTGCTTTACTTTCGTTTGTTACATTTCCTAAACCAACATCACCAGCAGTAGTTGCTTGTGCTCTCAATCCACTATATGTACCACTTTGTGAGAACGCTGCAACATCAGAAATATCCGATGAGGATATACCTAAGAATGATTTTATTTCTGAAGCAGAACCACTTGATACCGCATCTGCATCTAATTTTGTTTTTACTCTTGCATCTGTGTAACCAACTTTATTAGAGTTAGTTGAGATTGATGTTATTTCACCAGAAGAAATAGTTCTAGTATTTCCAGCAAGTGCAGTTTCACTACTCGTACCTAATTGTAAAGTTGTTACTGAACCACCAAGTGATACAGATGTACCATCTATTGAAATTGAATTTGAACCACTTAATAAAGTACTTCCATTAGTAATTTGTGATGAACCACTTATTACTGTATTATCATTTAAAACAGTTATTACATTAGTATCAGTATAGTGAGATAAATCAGAAATCTGAGATTCTGTTATTGTTATTTGTGATGAACCACTTATTACAGTTTCTGCATTTAATTTTGTTTTTACTTTTGCATCACTATATTGATTAATACTAGAGTAGTTTGTAGTTGAAGCAACATCTACTTGAGATGAACCACTTATTACAGTTTCTGCATTTAATTTTGTTTTTACTCTTGCATCTGTGTAATATAAGTTACTACTTCCTTCAGATACATCATCAGTATCTCCACTTAATTCACTTAATGCATCTTTAGTATCAACTTGTGCATCTACATATGCTTTAACAGATTGTTGAGATGGAAATTTAGTTGCTGAGTTAGAATTCATGTCATCTTCATCAACACCAACTAAACTAATAATTTGTGATGAACCACTAACAACGTTTTCAGTATTTATTTTTGCTTTTACGTTTGAATCGAAATTGATTATTGAATCTGCATTTACTTGTCCCGAACCACTAATTACAGTTTCTGCATTTAATTTTGTTTTAACAAGTGCATCCGTATATCCAACTTTATTATTGTTAGTTGTAATATTTCCTGCTTGAGTAGGAGTAATTGTTGTTGGAGTATTTGATATATCCGTACTATAATCTACTTGTCCTACTGATATTTCTTGTCCACTAATAGAAATGTAATCAAGAGTACTAGATAAAGTAACATCTGTTGAATTATCAGTTCCAGCGGCATCAACTCCAAGTGCGGTTCTTGCATTTTCAGCTGAAGTTGCACCTGTACCACCACTTGAGAGTGGAATTGTACCACCAGTTATTACTTGTCCACTTATTGTTAAGTAATTAGTATTTCCTAAAGTTACATCTGTTGAATTATCAGTTCCAGCTGCATCAACTCCGATTGTAGTTCTAACTGCTCCTGCAGATGTATCATCTAATATTGTTTGTGCAAATGTTGAAGCGATTTGGTCTGAACCAGATACTATTCCATCACCTACCTTAAATGATACGGATTCATCTGAACTTTGGTTTAGTGTTATTGTACCACCACCAGTTAATCCATCACCTGCAGTAAATGTTATTGTATTATTGTTAATACCCAACTGAGCTGATGATGAAAACGCTCCTTCTGCATTTAATTTTGTTTTTACTCTTGCATCTGTGTAATATAAGTTACTTGAATGTTCCGAAACATCGGCAGTATCAAATCCTGTCTTAATAGCATCATTTAATACTACTTGAGAAGAACCACTAATTACAGTTTCTGTATTTAATTTTGTTTTTACATCAGAATCAGTATATTTGTCTAAATCACTAATTTGTGATTCTGTTACTGTTACTTGAGATGAACCACTTATAGTTCCACTTGGTAGTTTTGATACAAGGTTTGAAGTTGTAAGAACTTCTGATTCACTTCCTAGTTTACCAGCTTTCCAATAATCTTTACCATCAGTAGCATCCCAAACAAATGAACCACTTGTTTGTGATACACCAGTTCCATCTGTTACATATATACCACTAGTTGTTTGTGAACCACCATAATTAAGTTCTAATATATTATCACCAATATTAACCACACTTGAATCAATTGTAGTTGTATTACCTTGAACAGATAAATTACCAGTTAGTGTTAAATTTGCAAATTGAACATTATCACCAGTTTGTAATCCGGTACCAACATCAGTATTTGCCCCATTTATTGTAGCTCTAACAGTACCTTGACTTGGTGAACTAAATGTTGAACCACTAATTACACCATCTGCATTTAATTTTGTTTTTACTCGTGTATCTGTATAGTATAAGTTACTTGAGTCTTCAGATAAATCAGAAGTATCAAATCCACTAAGTGATATTTGTGAAGAACCCGATATTACACTATCTCCCTCTGTATTTAAGTAGCGTGTATCAAATGTAGTTGTTAATTGAGATGAACCAGATATTACTCCATCTTGGTTCATTTTTAATTTTGCTCTATCTACTGTATAATATAAATTAGAGCCTTCGGTTAGATTGGTAGTTGTTTTAGTTGCTAATCTTGTATCGAAATCAGAATCATTATATTTGTCTAAATCACTAATTTGTGATTCTGTTATTGTTACTTGAGATGAACCACTAATTACAGTTTCTGCATTTAACTTAGCTTTTACATTTGTATCAAAGTTTGTGATTGTATCAGCATTTACTTGAATCGATGATGAAAATACACTATCTCCGTTAATTTCTAAGAAGGTTGTAGCTAATTGTGAAGAACCACTAATTACACCATCTGCATTTAATTTTGTTTTTACTCGTGTATCTGTATAGTATAAGTTTGAAGAACCTTCGGATAGGTTATCCGTATCAAAACCATTTAAACTTACTTGAGATGAACCCGATACCACTCCCGATGGCAATAAACTTATTATTTGTTCAGAACCAGAAACAGAACCATTATTTGCAGTAAAAGTTGCATTTGATGATAGGGTTAATGAACCTGAAACGATGGGGTTGTGTAAAATCATATCTTATTCCTTGTTAATTTGTTGTTTGAGTTGATTAACTTCACTTGATAACTCTTTAATTCCTTCTATTAGTAGAGATACTAGTTTATCATATTTAACTGCCTTATATCCATCTTCTCTCTCCACTACCAATTCAGGTAATACTGATTCGATTTCTTGAGCAATTACTCCGTAATCTTTACCTTTATAAATATCTTGCTTATTCTCGTTCCAATTAAAACTATTACCAGAAATTTGATTTATTTTTTCTATTGGGTTTTTGATTGGTGAAATATTATTTTTTAATCGTTCATCTGAAGATGCATATGCTACAATATCACCAGTCGCACTAAGTGTACCACCAACATAGAAATCATCATTAGTTTGTAATCTACTATCACTATGATTCCAAGTTAATGTTATATTAGAATCACTTCCTCTATCAATTTCAATACCAGCTCCGTTTGCTGCTAATGAATTTGCTGAACCACTTGCAATTGTTATTAATTTATCTTCAACTCTTAATTCTGATACTTGTAATTCTGTTGCTGAACCTTGTACTATTAAGTTTCCGTTTATTTCAACATCACCAGTGAAATCCCCATCTGCAAATGTTACACTAGTTCCATTCATTGCGGATGTTACACCACCAACAAAGTGAGAAGAACCCGTAGCAATAGCAACAACTGCTTCTCCACTATCGGTTGAACCACTCATACCTGCTCCCGCAGTTACTTTTGTAATATCACCCGCACCAACTGCTATTAAAGCTTCATCAATATAATCCTTTACTGCTCCTGCATTACCAAGTACAGCAGTATTACCATCCGAAATAGATGATGATACATGATAGAAAGCAGCAGTAGCTAAAGTTCTTTTTCCAACTACTCCACCAGAACCACTCATGAAAACATTATAATGAGTACTATCTAATCCGGAAACACCTTGAAGTGTTAACCCTTGGAATGTAGGTGAATCACCAGTTTGTAATCCAGTATTAACATCAGTATTTGCTCCATTTATTGTAGCTCTTACCGTACCTTGAGATGGTGATGAGAATGTTGAACCACTAATTACGGTTTCATCATTTATTACTTTCTTTATACCCTCATCAAAATGAGCAGAACCAGTATCTAATGATAAACTTCTATTTGTATCAATAGTACCACCACCACTCATACCTTTTCCACTACCAATTGTAATACTTGAGTGGTCAATATGTTCGTTTGCTACAAAGTTTGTAGTTGCATCATGGTCAACTTGTATTGAACCACTAACTACATCATCTCCTGTTATTTCTAAGTACCTTAAATCTAAATCAGTATGTAATTGTATAGAACCACTAAATACACCATCAGAATTCATCTTAGCTTTTACATTGGTATCAAAGTTGGTTATTGTATCAGCGTTTACTTGAACAGAACCAGAAACTACTCCATTTACAGCATTTATCTCACCAACTATTGGTAAAGAACTACTAATTTCTGTTTCAGTTATGGTTAACCTTCGTGTACTTCCAACTGAAAAGTTTAATTCATCACCACTTTCAGTTCCCGCTATATGAACTGCATCAGAAGTCCATTTTATCTTATCATTATCACCTAATTTTATACCACCATTGTGAGTTGTTTCATTAGTAAAGGTTTTTGTTCCACTAAATGTTTGTGTACCACTTAAGTGTGCAGTATTTGATGATAAATATGCATCTGCGATAGCAGTACCTTGCCATACACCCGTTCCAATCGTTCCGACTGTTGTTATATTTGCTTGAGTGTAGTGTTCATCTGCACTAAAGTTTGTAGTTGCATCATGGTCAACTTGTATTGAACCACTAATTACAGTTTCGGTATTTAATTTATCCTTTACATTGGTATCAAAGTTGGTTATTGTATCTGCATTTACTTGAACAGAACCACTAAATACAGTTTCTGCATTTAATTTTGTTTTTACTCTTGCATCAGTATAATATAAATTCGTAGAACCTTCTGATAAATCATCTGTATCTAAATGATTTATATTGATTTGAGTTGAACCACTAATTACATCTTCTGCATTTAATTTTGTTTTTACTCGTGTATCTGTATAATAAAGATTACTACCCTCAGTAACTTGGTCGGTATCAATACCGGTTAGTTCCCCACCTTCTCCTTTAAATCCTACTGATGAACTTACTTTTGCATCTAATACGAATGAAGTTGTATTATGGTCCCACTTTAATGATTTATCTGCTCCTGCTATTTCAATACCAGCACCATCAGCTGCCGCTGAATTTAATGAACCACTTGCAACGGTTATTAATTTATCTTCGATTCTTAATTCTGAAGTTTGAATTTCAGTTGCTGAACCTAAAACTGTTAAATTACCAGTTACCTCTACATTACCTGTGAAATCTCCATTATTGAAAACAACATTATCAGTTGTTGCAATTCCTTGATTAGATGCTCCTAAATATCCCCATTGAGTTGATGATATAGTAGATGTTCCAATATTTGATAATTGAGTAGCTTCTGCACTTGTTAATGCAACACCTTGTACTTTTATAACAGTTGTATTGTTAGCATTACCACTTATATCTCCACCCATTGGTACTTGAGAAGAACCACTAACTACTGTTTCAGTATTTAATTTAGTTTTTACCCTTGTATTGGTGTAGTAAAGATTAGTTGAACCTTCTGCTAAATCATCTGTATCTAAATGGTTTAGATTAATTTGAGTTGAACCACTAACTACTGTTTCAGTATTTAATTTAGTTTTTACTCGTGTATCGGTATAATAAAGATTTGATGAACCTTCTGTTAAATCATCAGTATCAACCGATGGTAGTGAGGTAATTTGTGCCGAACCACTAACTACATCTTCTACATTTAATTTATCTTTAACATTAGAATCGAAATTGGTTATTGTATTTGCATTTACTTGAACAGAGCCACTAATTACGGTTTCAGCATTTAGTTTTGTTTTTACTCTCGCATCAGTATAATATAGATTTGATGAACCTTCTGCAATATCATTTGTATCGAATCCTGTATAATCGGCATCGTTTAATATTACTTGAGATGAACCACTAATTACGGTTTCTACATTTAATTTATCTTTAACATTGGAATCAAAGTTAGTTACATTATCTGCATTTACTTGAGATGAACCACTAATTACGGTTTCTGTGTTTAATTTTGCTTTTACACCATCGGTGAATGTGGATGAATCATTAATTAATTCAATATTATCAGCATTTACAACAATACCATTGTTTGCAGATTCAACATTAAATGTTCTTGTTGATGCAATTGTACCACCACCAGTTAAACCAGCTCCTGCTGTCATTGTTACTGAAGTGTGGTTTATGTGTTCATTAGAAACAAAGTTTGTAGTTGCATCATGGTCAACTTGTATTGAACCACTAACTACTGTTTCTGTATTTAGTTTTTTCTTTACTCCATCTAAGAAATGTACTGAACCGGTTGATAGGGTTATTGTTCTATTACCCGCAATGTTACCACCACCACTCATACCACTTCCAGCAAAAATACTAACTTGTGTGTGATTAATGTGTTCGTTAGAAACAAAGTTTGTAGTTGAATCGTGGTCTATTTGAATCGAACCACTAACTACATCATCTCCGTCTATTTCTAAAAATTTAGTGTAATCTGAAATTTGTTGAGATGAAGATACTATATTACTACCTGGTAATGTTACATCATCAATCGATGCAGAAACAACGAATAAATTTCTCCATTTTTTTGTACTTGAACCTAAATCATAATCATTAGATGAAGATGGTATTAATGAACCACTAAACTGTCCTTGTACTGTAATGTTATCTTGTATCTCATCACCAATAATAATATTACCACTTAAACTAACATTCCTTGCAGATAAATCTCCTGTCAATGTTATATTTGATGCGGTTATATCACCTGTTAATTCTACTGAACCCGTATTACCACCGAGATTTACTAGAGTAATTTGTTCACCATCTTCAGTACCATATCCAACCAACACCGTATTGTTAGATGTGTTAAAAAAAGGTTCTGATATCTGTGGTGAGGTGAAAGAACTACCTCTTCTTAGTTTTAATGTTGCCATTTAATGTCTTTTCCCATTTATTTTATATAAATATACCCTATCTATGCTTTTCTGTTTATTGATAGTATAACTTCACTTATATAAGTATAAGAAATTAAAAAGTATAAAAAAATCCCACACCTTTTGAGTGTGGGATTTGTAATTAAATCAATATTAGTACAAATTATTAAAATGTACCACCATCGATAGTATTTGTTGCTGAATATGTCCCACTTCCATCTGAAACTAAGAAATCACCATCAGTACTTGAAGCAATTGATACTAATTGTTTAGAAGCATTTGAAACTAAGAATGAAGATGCAGTTAAACCACTAAGAATTAAATCATTTGAAATTGTTACAGTTGTACCACTTTCAGAAATAATAGAATCAGTAATTACACCATCAGCTGAGAATTTAGTTATTTTCCCTGCAGTATCAGTTCCGTTACCAACAATTACCCTAGCTTCAGAATCTTTCGCTCCAGCTTTCCAATAATCATTAGTACCATCCCAAAGAATAGAACCACTTGTTAAGTTACCACCAGTTACATCAGAAACATAAAGTCCACCATCGGTAGCAGAACCACCATAGTTAACGTTGATGATATTATCTTCAACATTTAATGTAGTAGTGTTAGTTTGAACAGTATCTCCACTTACAGTTAAGTTACCACTAATTATCATGTTACCACCAACTGTTACGTTATCAGGTAATCCAATTTGTACTTGATTATTAGTTACTGCAGTTGTTATTTCATTTGCAGTACCTGCGAATACTAAAGTATTTACACCAACATTTACTGTATCAGTAGCAGAACCATCTCCTATAACCAATCCTAATGAACCAGATGTTAATTCTGAACCACCAAAATCAATTTTTGAATGATTTACTCCACTAATTTGTGTGTTAGTAAGTCCAGTTACTTGAGATGAACCACTAATTACATCAGTTGCTCTTAAGAAAGCTTGTACATTGGTATCAAAGTTTGTGATTGAATCTGCATTTACTTGAGATGAACCACTAATTACAGTATCTGCATCTAATTTAAGTTTTACAAGTGCATCAGTATAACCAACTTTGTCGTTGTTTGTAGTAATGTGTCCTGCTTGAGTAGAAGTAATTGTTGTTGTATTACCTGCAAGTGCATCTCCAGCTCCTGTTCCTACAACTACTAAAGTTGGTAAGTTTGATATATCTGAAGAATAATCTACTTGTCCTAGTGTAATTGCTTGACCAGAAATTGATAAATAATCTAATGAACCAGCTAATGTTACGTTAGTTGAGTTATCAGTTCCAGCTGCATCTACACCAATTGTAGTTCTAACTGCTCCTGCATCTGCATCATCTAAAATAGTTTGAGCGAATGTTGAAGCAACTTGGTCTGAACCAGAAACTACACCTTCTGCATCTATTTTAAGTTTTACTCTTGCATCTGTATAAAAGAGATTACTTGAACCTTCTGTTAGTTCATCTGTATTATCTTGAGCTGCTGCTTTAGAATCTACATATGCTTTTACAGATTGTTGAGTTGGTACTTTAGTTGCTGAATTGGATGTGAAGTTATCTTCATCGATAGAAACTAACTCTAATATTTGTGCTGCTCCTGAAACGAATCCACTTGCATCAGTATCTAAATTAAGAGTTACCGATGAATCAGATGATTGGTTACCAGTAAATGTACCACCACCACTTAGGTTTGTTCCTGCAGTTATAGTAAATGTTGAATCGTTTACACCACCCAAACTTTGTACTTGTGCAGAAGAAGATACTATACCTGTACCATCTAAATCTAACGAAGTTTTCTTAAGAACGATATCAATATTTCCATCATTTCTTAAAATTTGTAATTTTTTATCGGTTGTGTTGTAAAATGGTAACCCATTTACACCACTATCATAAGAAGTCATATTTGGTGAAGAAGAACCTGTTAAGATTTTGTTCACCGAGGTTAAATCAGAGTGGTTTCCAACAAAGACCAAACCATCCGCTAATGCAGATATCGTTGAGCCTGTTACAACTAGTAATTCACCTTTATTGGCGGTTACTCCACTCAAATCTTCTAATACACCTCTTTTGTGCTGAATAATTTGTGCCATTGTTTTTTTTTTCCTTTTGTTATATTAATTAATAAATGTTAACCTTTATTTTTTCGGGTCATTTGCCCTAGTTGCAACTATATAGTTTCCTTAGTATAAATATCTATCTTTATTATATTAAACCACCGTCTAAGTTTATTTTTTGTACACCCTCTTGAAAATGAGTAGAACCAGTACTTACATTAATACCACTTGAGTTTAAAAGAACACCATCACCTGCAGTTAGTTCTAATACAACATTTCCACTCGATGCTCCACCAGTAATACCTTCATCAGATGTAAATACAGCGGTGATATCACCACCACCTCCTCCACCTCCTCCTCCTTCGAGAGAAGATAAATCTATTGATTGAGATACTCTTATTGAACCAGCTAAGTCTTCACCAAATAAAGTTAATGCACTTGTTGAACTATTAAATGATGCAGATACAAACGAACCACTATTAAATGAGAAAGGAGAAAACGTTACTGAATCTACGAATGTATTTGGTGGGTCTGCTGGTGATACATTTGCTTTATATAATGAACCACTATCTTCTACATATACAATTTGACCATCTGCAAAATAGTTTACTGATTCAGCATTTAAAGAAGTTGAAGTGTAAACTTTAAACGCGCCTTTAATTTTGTCAATATCTGCCAGTACAATATTATTGCTTTGGGCAGTTGATGATAATTGTAATTTTGAACTATACGATGGCATTTTTCTTTTCCTTTATATTAAATATATTATTTTTCATTATACACCCCCACTTCCACTTTCCGCACTTAATCCTAAATTAAAATTAGTTGAACTTGCAACTTGGTTTGTTGCTCCAACTACATACCAATTTGTATATCCAAGGTGTGCAGTTGCTAGTGTTATTTGATTGATATCTGATGCTTCTAATGTGTTTGAACCATCAATTGTTGTTCCATCAGTTCCAACTTCCAAAACATACCTTCCATTCGTAGAACCACCATATGAATCGGTTGTAGTTGTTGGTATTCCACCCATATCACTTGTAGATGGGAATATTATAATAAAGTGATTACTATTGGTTCTACTTATTACACCACTACTTCCCATTGCTCTTAATACATCATGTACATTTGCTCCTGTACCTTCTGCTAATTTAGATGCAGTTTGTGTACCACCAAATGAATAGGTAAATGAACTATCACCTAGTACATCATCATTTATTATTTGGTCAATAAATCCAATATCACTATATGGTGTTGCTACTGGTGGAGTTGAACTATCTTCACTACTAATACCAATTGAAGTATTATATGTTGAGTTGTTATATCCACTATCGTACACATAAACCTTTCCGTAATCTGCAGATGTTGCAACTGTGAAACTTCTACTATTATAATCGGTACTCTTACCAAAGTTATCAGTTACTCTTACATTATAATTGTAAGTTGCAGCTGATAAATTACCAGATGCTTGTATTCCAACCGAAGAAGAGTTTGCATTTGTGTACACCAATTGTAATGAACTTGCATCCGTACCACTTAGTGATGCTGAGAATGGAGTATCTGATTCTGTATCAGAAATACTCATACTAACCATAGTAGTACCAGTTGTTGCATTATCGGTTTCAAAGTTTGAAGTTTGATTTGTAAATGTAGCAGTTGGTGCTAGATTAGCAAATACATTCGCAGTTACAGTTCCACTTCCAGCATTACCATATTGGTCTTGGAATCCGATTGTTGAAACAATATCATCACCACTTGAAGTAGTTGAACCACTAATATCCAATGCAAGTGATAATTGTCCACTTGTATTTATTGATATTGCCGGATTTGATGAAGTCCATGATGAACCTTGTACTGCTTGTGAACCATAGTTTGGTGAATAAGATACACTCATTTGTGATTGGTTACCTGCACCAAATCCACTTGCATCTCTAATTGCTTCTCCATTTTCTCCTGATTCTATAATGTAAGAAGTTGTATCTCCTCCAAGTGTACCACCATCCGCTGATGCGATTGTTATTGTTTTACTACTATATGTTGTTGATTTATCATAGTTATCAGTAACTTTAAGATTGTAATTTAAAGTTCCAGCAGATAAATCTTCATTTGCTCTTATATAAACAGATGATGAATTAGAGTTTTGATAATCTAAATTAAGTTTAGATGCATCCGTTCCACTCAATGAAGCAGAATATGGCGTATCCCCTTCTGTATCTGTAATTCCTACAAGAACTAAGTTTGTATTTGTTGTTGCTAAATTAGCATTTAAGTTTGATGTTTGATTTGTAAATGTTGCAGTTGGTGCAGCATTTTCTAAAATAGTTACACTTAAACTATCAGTAGTTTGAGTACCGAATGTATTTGTAAATGTAATTGTTGATGTTAATGAATCTCCACTTTGTTTAGCAGAACCACTTATATCAAATCCTATTGATAAATTACCATTTGAATTTATTGCAATTTCTGAATTAGATGATGTCCATGTACCACTTTGATTTGAATTGTAATCTGCTTGTGTTGAACCATAATTTGTTGTCTTTATAGTTGTACCACTTTGTTCTGATTCTTTTATATAAGGACCAGCAGACCAATTATCTGATATAGTTGCTGCAATATCATCTGAAACTGGTACACTAACAACTGAAGCTGATGAGATTGTTTCATTAAACGTATCTCGTATTGTTACTCTATATTGATATTGGTTAATTAAATCAGAATTTAAATGAACTCCTGTTTTTCTTGTTATATTACCACTTGAATCCATGTTGAATGGATTTTCATGTGGGTCAGTTGCTTGTGATGTTCCACCATATGAACCACTCGCTACAACTGAACCATCTAGTATTAGTTTATGTAAATTAAAAGATACAAATGATATTGAATCACTTTCATTATCAGTTGCAGATATATTACCAGCTGATGCTCCATTTGATGAATTTTCATTTAGTCCAGTTACTTGTTGATTACTTAACGTTGGTGCTAAGTTATCAGTTACATTTATGGTAATTGGTAAGAAAGTTCTTGAATCGGAATCTTCACCACTTTCATAATGTGCATCCGAAGCAGTTATACTAAATGTATAAGTTGTTTGTTGTTCATAATCTAATGAACCAGTATTTTGTCTAATATCAACATAAGTTGAATATTTTGTTATATCGAAATGATTATTATCAATCGATGATGAGGTGATAGTGATTGCATCACCTTCCGTATCTGTAAAGAATACTCTTTTTACCAAAGTATTATTTGTAGAGTTTTCATTTAAGTTAGAAGTTACAGAAGTAATAATATTTCCACCAGTTGAACCTTCTCTAAACTTAGGTGATTCATTTGGTGTTACAAATATCGTAATATCCTTTTCAACAATCGCATTAAATGTATCTGTTGCAGTTGCAGTAAATGTATGTCCATGTACTCCACCTACTGAATCAGTATTGAATGATGATGATACTGCTAAAGCATTTAAAGTTAGAACACCATTTGATGCTACTCTAACTAAATCATCAGTATAAGATGAAGCAGTTCCGAATGTAAGTGATTGTCCTTCAGCATCTGTTCCTGCAATAGTTACAATTGTTGAACCATTTGATGTATATTCTTCTATTGTTTGATTACCTGTTGTTATAGTTGGAGTAGTGTTAGGGAAGAATACTTTAGTTATAAATTCTTCAACCGAACCACTTGTACCAAAGTTAGTGTTATAAACACCACTTGGTAAATCTGTATTGGATACTACTCTATTTCCATTATATGTTAATTGAGCTGAACTACTTACGATTCCACTACCATCAGTAACTTGAGATGAACCGCTAATTACGTTAGTTCCATCAAGTGTTCTCAATACTGAACCGCTAATTACTCCACTGCCATCTAAATTCCTTAATACAGAACCACTAATTACACCTGTTCCATCTAAGTTTCTTAATACACTTCCACTAATTACACCAGTTCCATCTAAAGTTGTGATTACTGAACCACTAACTATATTAGTTCCATCAAATGTTCTAATAACAGAACCACTAACTATATTAGTTCCATCCGTTGAGAATGATTCTGATATAAATCCTAGTCCAGTAATTTGAGATGAACCACTAATTACATTAGTTCCATCTAAAGTTCTTAATACCGAACCACTAACTACATCAGTTCCACCTAAAGTTGTGAGTACACTTCCACTAACTATATTACTACCATCGGTAACTTGTGCTGAACTAGATACTAACCCACTTGGTACATTTGTTAGTTGAGTAAAATCACTTGTTCCACCACCACTACCAAATCCACTTGAAGCGGCTGAAGCTGAAATATAAGAATCAGTAATTATTGAGGTTATCTGTGTTGAACCACTTACTACTCCTGCTGGTAAACCCGCGGATATATCAGTTGATATTACCCAATATCCATCATAATAGATATAAAGATTGCCATCATTAGATTTCCACCATAAATCTCCTTGTGATGGAGAACTAGGTGCTGAATCAGAAACAGTTACACTTGCACTACCACCACTTGCTGAAGAAGATATTTCAAAATTATCTCCAACTTGGTTTATTGTAATGTTTGTACCTGCAACTAATGAACCACTAAATATACCTGTTTCATCAAATGTTCTAATTACAGAACCACTTACGATATTACTACCATCTGTGATTTGTGATGAACCACTAATTACTCCACTTGGAAGTTGTGATATTATAGAACCACTTAAAACTTCCTCAGTATTTAATTTTGTTTTTATAGATACATCAATAGAAGAAGTAAATGTTTCAATTGAATCTAATCGTTGTCTACTTGATGTATAATGATTTGCAAATGCAGTATCGTTTGTTGTATCAGTTGAATTAACTAAATCTACAATTTCTACGAATTGGTCATAATCTGCATTAGCACCACTTAATATATTATCTATTCTTGATTTTTCTGTGAGGATTCTTGAATCTACTGAAGAACTATACGAACCACTAACTAATCCACTAGGAAGCTGTGATACCAATGAACCACTTAAGATTCCACTACCATCAGTAAGTTGTGTTGAACCACTAACTACACCACTTGGTAATTGAGATAGTATTGAACCACTAATTACACCAGTTCCATCTAAGTTTCTTAGTACTGAACCACTAATTACTCCTGTTCCATCAAATGTTCTAATAACAGAACCACTAACTATATTACTACCATCAGTAATTTGAGATGAACCACTTATAGTACCACTTGGTAAAGAACTAATAACTTGAGTAGAACCACTAATTGTCCCTGCTGGAACCGAACCACCTCCTCCACTTGGTAATGTTACTGTATTACCAGTTGAGATTGTAAGTTGGTCTCCACTTATAGAAAGTGTTTGTGAATCTGTTTCTGATGTTAGGTAAGATGAAGTTGCTGCCGATAAAGCATCTACTTCAGATTGAATGGATGATGTAAATGTATTAAGTGATGTTATATCAGTTTTTGAACCACTTAAAACATTAGTTCCATCGAGTGTTCTTAATACTGAACCACTAACTACACCAGTTCCATCTAAATTTCTTAATACTGAACCACTAATTACGTTAGTTCCATCTAAATTTCGTAATACCGAACCACTTATTACACCAGTTCCATCAAGTGTTCTTAAAACACTTCCACTAACTACATTAGTTCCATCTAAAGTTGTGATTACAGAACCACTTACTACATTAGTTCCATCGAGTGTTCTTAATACTGAACCACTAACGATTCCACTTGGTTTATTTATAAGATTTGAGTAATCCAATGAACCTACGAATGAAGTTGCAGTAATAGAACCAGTTACATCTAAATCTGCACTTACTTTATACTTACCACCTTCAGTAGTCCATATAGAAGAACCACCACCTCCACCACCTCCTCCGAGGGATGATAGGTCAACAGTATTTCCTTCTGATATAGTTAATTCTTTAGAAGCTTGATTAAATGTAAGAGTTTGGTCATCTGTATCGGTGATATTTCCGATTGATGTAGCAATTGATGAACTAAACGCAG
>Ga0233438_10002364_pt1 | contig 19014 bp, 18 predicted proteins | sample SI_123_September_FD_182720 | JGI IMG/M metagenome (GOLD analysis project Ga0233438, IMG submission 182720) | Seawater microbial communities from Saanich Inlet, British Columbia, Canada - SI_123_September2016_10_MG | ecosystem: Environmental > Aquatic > Marine > Inlet | place: Canada: British...
ATCTTCAAAAATCTTTTTTCGTCTATTTTTTCCCATGAGAGCAAAAATAAGAATAGCTACAAAAACATAATCAGAAAAACTAATTATATTTTTTTAAACTAGTTAATAGGCAAAAAATCATTTTTTGAATATTCTAAAATTTAGTAAATTGCAAAACAAGGGTGATTTCTCTCCTATGCTGAATTTTCGATTCTACGAAAGGATAAAGGTAATGTAGGAATTGTATTTTTTTAATTTTTAAAATTTATTAGTCATGGATGTAGTTGAAAAGATCTCATCACAAAAAGCAATTAATTTAGAAAATGAGTACGGCGCTCATAATTACCATCCACTCCCTGTTGTTTTAGAACGCGGTGAAGGAGTATTTGTTTGGGATGTAGAAGGAAAAAAATATTATGATTTTCTCTCCGCTTATTCTGCAGTTAACCAGGGTCACTGTCACCCCAAAATAATTAAGGCTTTAACAGAACAAGCACATAAATTAACACTGACTTCAAGAGCATTTCATAACGATATTTTAGGAACTTATGAAAAATATATCTGTGATTATTTTGGATTTGAAAAGGCACTACCTATGAATAGTGGAGCAGAGGCTGTCGAAACGGCAATAAAACTTACAAGAAAATTTGCTTACGAAAAGAAAGGGATAGAAGAAAACAAAGCAGAAATTATCGTTTGTGAAAATAATTTTCATGGTAGAACAACAACTATTATTTCTTTTTCAAACGATGAAGATGCTCGTAAAAATTTTGGACCCTATACCGCAGGTTTTATAAAAATTGAATACGACAATCTTGAGGTATTAGAAAAGGTGTTAAAATCAAATTCAAATATTGCAGGGTTTTTAGTGGAACCAATTCAAGGAGAAGCTGGAGTTTATGTTCCTTCTGAAGGATATCTGTCGAAAGCAAAAAAAATATGTGAACAGTATGATGTTTTATTTATTGCTGACGAAGTGCAAACGGGAATCGCTAGAACAGGACGATTGTTAGCCACTTGTGGCAATTGTAATTGTTCTGATAAAAGCTGTAGCGAAATACCAGATGTAAAGCCAGATATATTAATTTTAGGAAAAGCAATAAGCGGCGGAGTGTATCCTGTTTCAGCGGTTTTAACAACTAATGAAATAATGGACGTTATAAAGCCTGGTCAGCATGGTTCTACTTTTGGAGGCAACCCTCTGGCATGTGCTGTTGCTATTGCCTCACTTGATGTAGTAAAAGAGGAAAAGTTAGCTGAAAATGCGTATAGGTTGGGTCAGTTATTTAGAAGTGAAATTTCAAAATTTATTGAAACTACCGAATTAGTTTCTGGAGTAAGAGGTAAAGGGTTGCTAAACGCGATTCTTATAAATGACACCGAAGACAGTAAAACAGCTTGGAATCTTTGCCTGAAGCTTAGAGATAATGGTTTGTTAGCAAAACCAACACATGGTAATATTATTCGATTTGCCCCACCTTTAGTAATGACTGAGGAGCAGCTCATGGATTGTGTTTCAATAATTAAAAAGACTATCAACGAATTTGATTTCTAATAGATGAAACTTGGTGATTATGTTTCTGTTTTGGATGAAGACGTTTCCGGGAAAGTAGTTTCTATTGTAGGAAATAAAATTACTATAATAGATTTGGATGGTTTTCAACAACAATATTTAAAAAATGAATTAGTCTTCCAATCGGGAGAATTATCCGACTTGGCAAATTCTATTGAAAATATTTCAGAGATTATTTCTGAAAAAGAACAGAAAAAACATAATTTTTCTTCAAAAGTAAAATCAAAAGAAAGAACATCTCCTCAGATGGAAGTTGATTTGCATATCCATCAACTGGTTTCAAACACTAGAAATATGGATAACTTTGAAATGTTAAATTTTCAATTAGAAACTGCCAGAAGAAAAATAGCTTTTGCAATAACAAAAAAAATACAGAAAATTGTATTTATTCACGGTGTTGGTGAGGGAGTTTTAAAGTACGAATTAATTAGGGTTCTCAAAGAATATGAAGGGCGCCTAAAGTTTTATGATGCTGATTACCAAAAATACGGACAAGGCGCTACAGAGGTTTATATTTTTCAGAGTAAACAGTAGCTTTTTAAAATTCGGGGGTGAGCGAAACGGTTCCGTTAATTATGTTATTCTGGTTCCCTAGTACCATAGTTTCTTTAGTTATTTGTTCTGTTCCGTTAACAAGAATAAGATTGTTGATTATTAATTCAATATCGCTAGTTAGTTGGTAAGTATGAATTTTATACAGATCAATGGTATTGTTATTAGCGGTGTTTTCATTCAAATAATCAGGAATATTTGAGACTGTAAAATCATTTGTTGGATCTAAATCTCCGTTAGCATCTTCATACCTTGTTAAAACAGAGTCATTATCATCATCCACATCTAAATAATCAGGAATTAAATCACCGTCTGTGTCTAAAGGGAATTCAGAAATTCCCTCTAAAAAATCGGGCCCTAGTTCATTAATAGTAGGAACATTATCTCCATCATCATCATCATCATAATAATCCAACAGGCCATCATTATCGGAATCTAAGTCACTTGTTATATCTTCTAAAATTCCATCATTATCGTCTTTAATTACAATTGTTGTGAGCTGAACTAACCCAGATGCTCCATAATATTCATTAGTTACATTTGGTGTAATTGGTGGGATACTACTACAAAAGTAATCATCATCGATATCATCATCATATTTTCTGTAATTAACCAGATATGAAGTGCCATTTAATGTATACTCATTGATTCCATTTTCAATAAACAAAATATCATTCGTTTCTAAAACTAGAGATATACTCTCTGCAGCAAATGAGTTATTTATATTATAAAAAGTATAAGAACCAATTCCGCCACAAGTTTTTAAATTATTACTGACAAAGTTAAAATCAGTTACGATGACATCACCATCATTACAAGATGCTAATAGACTTATTATTATAGAAATAAAAAAAAATTTACGCATATAGAAATCTTTATACAAAGAAACAATATTTCTTTATTATGAAACTATAATAAATTGTATTTTTGGCCATTATGAGAAAAATCTATTTTGATAACGCTGCGACAACTCAAGTAAGAAAAGAGGTAGTAGACAAGGTAGCAGAGGTATTAAGTACCGAATTCGGCAACCCTTCCTCAACTCACTCTGTCGGAAGATCTTCTAAATCTATTCTTGAAAATTGCAGAAAAGAAATTGCAGCTCATTTTAAAGTGACTGCAGCAGAAATAATTTTTACTTCAGGAGGGACAGAAGCAGATAATTTAATAATAAATAGTTGTGTAAGAGATTTAAAAGTAGAGCGAATAATAACAAGTAAAATTGAACATCATGCTGTTTTACACACGATACAGGACTTAAGTAGTGAACTTAATATTCAAATAGATTATGTTCAATTAGATCAAAATGGGATGATCAATTATAATCATTTAGAAAATCTTTTAAAAATATCTCCAACAAAAACTTTAGTTAGTTTAATGCACGTGAATAATGAAATTGGGAATATTTTAAATATCAATAAAGTAGCAACTATTTGTAAGAATCATAATGCTTTGTTTCACAGTGATACCGTTCAATCTGTAGGTCACTACAGTTTAGATTTTTCAAAAATACCAATTGATTTTGCAGCTGTTGCAGCCCATAAGTTTCATGGCCCAAAAGGGATTGGATTTGCATTTGTCAGAAAAAATTCAGGCTTAAAAGCGTCTATTAAGGGAGGAGAACAAGAGCGAGGTTTAAGAGCAGGCACAGAGGCCGTTTATGCAGTAGCTGGCCTAAATGAAGCTTTGAAATTATCTTACCAGCATCTTATAGAAGAAACAAACTACGTAAAATCGATAAAAAATTATTTTAAGGATACTTTATTAAAGGAAATTCCAGATGCTAAACTAAATGGTTGTTGTGGAGATGATGATTTAAGTACGTACACATTACTAAACGTTTTATTACCTATTCCGCCAGAAAAAGCATCATTGTTATTATTCCAACTTGATTTAAAAGGAATTGCATGTTCTAAAGGTTCTGCTTGTCAGAGTGGAAGCTTAAGTGGATCCCATGTTTTGTCAGAAATTCTATCAAAAGAAGATATGTTAAAACCATCGTTACGTTTTTCTTTCTCAACATTCAATACTATGGAAGAAGTAGATTTTGTTATAGAAACTCTAAAAGAATTAATGAACTCTTAATATCTAAAATTTCATTGTCGTTTTAATATTAAACACACGAGGTGTTAAATAGTTGGGAATTGCATACTGCACCTTTGTATAAACATCTCTTACGAATGTATTAGTAATTGAGTTTTGAACATCAAAAATATTAAATATTTCAAGACCAACAGTCAGCTCTCTAAATGCTTTTAGAACACCTGATTTTTTTAATTTTTTATCGTTAATTAATACATATGAAAATCCAACGTCAGCTCTCTTGTAGTCTGGTAGCCTTGTTTGATAATTATATGGATCTGCATAACTAGGCGACCCACCTGGCAAACCAGTATTGTAGGTTAAGTTTAAGTAGAGTTTTAAATCGGGTATTACTTTAATGTAATCTTGAAATAAAACTGAAAATTTTAATCGTTGATCAGATGGCCTAAAAATATATCCTCTATCATCAATATTTTCTTTTGTTTTTAAATACCCAATACTTACCCAACTTTCAGTTCCAGGTACAAATTCACCAGCCAGTCTCACATCTGCTCCATAGGCAAAGGCAACTGCATTATTTCTGGCTCGATAGCGTATTCTTACATTTTCGAGTGTGTATGGATTTACATCCGTTAGTGACTTATAGTACAGTTCAGTATTTAAGGAAAATGGTCTACCCCATAAGTCAAAACTATAATCGTTCCCTACGACTAAATGAATTGATTGTTGTGCTTTTACTTCAGGATTTACAGCGCCTAACGAATCCCTTAATTCCCTATATAAAGGGGGTTGATGGTAAAAGCCACCTGATACTCTAAAAAGCACATCAGCTTCCCAATCAGGTTTCAAGGAGGCCTGAACTCTTGGACTAAAAACAGTTTGAGAGTTGCTATTCAACCCTTTTCCACCGACGGTCCAGTGGTGTGCTCTAACTCCAGCATTAAGCCAAAGGTCATTGTTTCCAAGGCTGGCTCTTTTACTCCATTGAATAAAACCAGAGATGCGATCAATTTGAACATCATTAGTTGCTCTAATAGAGGTGTATGGAATAATAGGAGATATGAAGGGATCATAAGGTTCGTTATTTCCAAGGTCTCCAATTGGCGGACGAATGGAGAATCCAGCTGAATCAATGATTTCATATTCTTGGATTCGATCTCGAATATCTTCATGGGTGTATTTTATTCCGTAATCAACTTTACTATCATTAATCGATAAAATACCTTTGTGTTCCAAATTTATAAACAGTGCATCTAGATCATTCCTAGCATGGGTTAGCTGAGAACCAATACCTTCTGTAAATTCAACTTCACCGAGATCTTCTCCTCCTATATCAGTATTCACCTCTCCCAATCTGTATTCAGCAAAAATATCATAATGCTCTTGTTCTTTTGAATGGTAAATAGAACCAATTAATTTTGCAGTATAATCATCAGATACTACATAAGTACCCTTTAGAGCTCCAAAATAAGTTTGGTATTGATCTACTTCTTGTCCTTCATAAAAAACTAGTAGCGCTACGGGGTCAGTGATGGTTCCAAAGTTAGTTTGTCTTGTTAGTGGTTCAAATTTATAATCGTTAATAGATATATTTCCTAGAAAATTTAATTCAAATTTATTTGTAATTTTATAACTTAAATAAGCTTGTGCATCTGCAAATACTGGTTTATAATTTGATTGAGTTTCTGTAGAGTTTACAAACAAGCTGTTATTTCTGTAACGTGCCCCGACAATACCGTTGAATCTTCCGTTTTTGGAAATTCCTCCTGAAGAAATATTAGCGCCTAACAAACTTAAATCTGCAGTAGCTTCAAACGCAACTGGCTTTCGATATGTGATATCCAAAACAGAAGAAAGCTTATCTCCGTATTTTGCTTGAAAACCTCCAGCTGAAAAATCAACTTTAGAGGTTAAGTCGGTATTTACAAAACTAAAACCTTCTTGCTGACCACTTCTGATTAGAAAGGGTCTATAAACCTCGATTTCGTTTACATAGACCAGGTTTTCATCGTAATTACCACCTCTTACTGCATATTGTGTACTTAATTCATTATTACTATTTACACCTGGCAAGGATTTAATTAAATTTTCCACTCCTGCATTAGCTCCGGGTATTTTTCGCACAGCTTCAGGACTTATAGTGGTAATTCCTTCAATTCTTTTTCTTTTATTTCTTGAAATTACAACCTCTCCAATCTGTTCAATAGCTAAACTCATTACTGGATTAATCTCAAAGTCTGAATTTGCACTCAAAGCTGGAACAGAGATTTGAATATTTTTAAAAGTTACATGGGAAAACACTAAAGTTAATTCCATTTGTGGTGGCACTTCAAGAGAGTAAAATCCATCAAAATTTGTTTGTGTGCCTTCGTTTCCAACAGTAACATTTACCTCAGCTATTGGGATGTTATTCTCATCAAGAACGATTCCTTTTATTATAGCATTCTGAGCTGAGAGGCTACAAAAAGAAATGGTAAGTATAAATATGAGGATTGAAGTGTATGTTTTCAATTTGAGTTTATTTTCTAAAAAAGGTTGATTCAAATGTAGTATTATTTCCAACATTATCAATGACAATTAGTTTCAAATTATTTTCCACCTCAGAAATGATCTGGTCATTGAAGTCGTAGGTTAAAACGTCTTTTTTGTAATCATATTCCATCAAAATAAACTTTCCGTTAATAGTAGCTCTGTAGGAGCTTATCCCACTTGAATCATCGGTAATTTTAATTTTTAAAGTTTTATTTTTACTAATCCATTTTTTGTTTAAAAAATTTACAGGTTTAATTTCTGGTTTTTTTGTATCGACTGCTAAAACGAAGGTGCCTAACTTTTTTGTTTTTGCAGTTAATCTATTTCCTTTTTTGGATGTTTTGACATAATAAGGGGTCTTTTTGTAATTGAGCCTACCAATGTAGAGTTTATCAATATCTGTTTTGTTGTAATTTGATATATCTGTAGTGATAGAGATTTTTTTATGAAGTGGCACAACATCTTTGTGTAGTTTTAGAGTATCGATTTTTACATCAATGTCGAGATAGGTATCTTCATAAAAACTATTTGCTGGAATATAAACATTAAATTTACCCTTTGTTATCGAAGATCCTTCTTGCGCAAATATAAAATCATCTGTTTTATTCACTATTTCTGGTGTTAATGCTTCAAGTTGTTCCCCGATTATAGGGATTGAAATAGAAACAGTATTGTTATTAAAATCTGTGACTTTTATCAGATAGTTTGAATTTAATTGATCTTGAATATCTAGGATTCCATTGCCTATTTCATTTTTTATAATGCTTAGAGGGTTATTTGATTCTCTAAAAAGTTTTTGAATGCGAATCTTATTGTTTTTAAAATAGTTGTAATCAATATATCTATTTATATATCCAGTCTCAGCAAATGAAAATTTTTCAAAGACAACTTTAAAATTTTGTTTACCATTATAAAAAGTATCGACTTCGTAAATACCATTTTTATTTGAAGCTCCATTTTGTTGGTCAAAGGCAGAAATACCAAATCCAATCTTTCCAAATGCAGTTATGTTTTCAGCTTTATAGGATCCATCTTTTTGTAAAATGAGTCTGATTTTAACAGGATTTTTAGATTGATTAATTTGAGAACTTTTATCTAGAGGATATGCATATAAATTTGTTACAATTGGATTTATGCTATCTGGGATAGTAATTCCAAAGAGGAGTGGATTCATTGGACGAGAATTTTCATCCCTTATTTCAAAATGTAAATGAGGTCCGTCACTACTACCACTGTTTCCAGTATATCCGATTAAATCTCCTTTTTTTACTTTTAGTTGATTTGCTTCAGGGAATATTTCAATCTCATAAGATTCTTTTTTGTATTGAGCATTTTTGATAAATTTTTGAATGGTATCATTGTATTTTTTCAAATGCGCATATACAGTTTGGTATCCGTTTGGATGTTTTAAATAAAGTGCTTTACCATAACCAAAATGAGAAACTTTTATCCTGTTGACAAAACCATCAGCCGGAGCGTAAATAGGAATTCCTGATTGTTGTTGTGTTTTTATATCCAATCCACTATGGAAATGGTTATTTCTTAATTCTCCAAAATTTCCAGAAAGAACAAGTGGAATTTTTACAGGCTTATTAAAATAATTTTTTGGAAGTTCTTCCTGAGCAAATAAAGAAGCGCAGCAGAGAAAAAATAAAACTTTAATCTTTTTCATAGTGTAAAATTAATGATACGCTATAAATAATTGTTGGGAGTTAATCAGTTTATCAAACAAGTTATCAATATTACAAAATTATTTACTTTTTAATTGGCTTTTCATCAAGCGATTGTTAACTTTGTAGAAATAGTATTGAATTAATTATTAATGGGTAATCTATCAGGAATTGTTGATTCTTTAGAGAGTAAGGTTGTTAAACTGCTTCAAGAATATGAAAATTTGAAGCGTTTGAAGACTAAATTGGAAGATGAAATTACAATTTTAAAATCTCAACAAGATCAAAACATCATAGAAATCGATTCCTGGAAAGACGAATGTAATACGTTAAGAATTGCAAATTCAATGCTTGGCAGTAATAAACACAAACGAGAAACAAAACTCAAAATAAATGAATTAGTTCGGGAAATTGACAAATGCATCACCCAACTTTCTGAATAAAAAAATGTCAAACCAACAAAAAATAAAACTATCAATAGCAGACAGAGTGTATCCATTAACAACTACACCTGAGCAAGAAGAAGCCCTAAGAAAAGCTACAAAGAAGATAGATGAAATGATTAAAAGGTTTGAAAAAAGTTATGCTGTAAGAGATAAGCAAGATGTACTGGCCATGTGCGCATTACAATTTGCAACTCAAGTAGCTCAAAAAGAAATAGATAAATTAGAAGATAGTCAACATATTGAAGATCAAATTGAAAAATTAAATCAAATGTTGCACGATTTTTAAATCGTAACGTTCTTTAAATAAGGTTACTGCCTACATTAATACTATTTTTGGTAAACTCAACGCGAATTCTTTAAAAAGGGCGAGTTGTAGTTGCAAAAGCGTGCCGTGTCCCAAGGGAGAGCGGATACTTGACCAACTCATTAACCCTAAACTTGTTTTAAGGAGTTTATACAAAACCAGCTATTAATGTAGGTTTTTTTATGAATAAAACTCAAGTATATGAGTACTTGAATTCAAAAGAATACAGATATGAATGATATAATATTACATGTAATAATAGGAGTTGTAGCAATAATTGTAGGTTATGGTATTGCAAAAATTCTTGAAAAAAATAAAGCTTCACACATTATTAAGTCTGCCAAAAAAAGGGCGACTGCAATTGCTAAGCAGGCAGGTAAAGATTCAGAATCACTTAAAAAGGATAAAATGTTACAGGCAAAAGAAAAGTTTCTAGAATTAAAGGCTGAGCACGAAAGAGTCATTTTAAATAGAGATAAAAAAATATCTGAAGCTGAGAAAAGAACGAGAGAAAAAGAATCTAAAGTGACCAGTGAACTAGCAAAAACTAAAAATTTAAATTCAAGTCTAGAATCCAAGAAAAATGAGTATAATGAAAGACTAACTTTCCTTGACAAAAGACAAGCAGAATTAGATAAAATGCATCGCAGACAAGTAGAACAACTTGAAGTCATTTCAAGTCTTTCAGCAGATGATGCAAAGGCTCAATTAATGGAGAGTATTAAAGATGAAGCTAAAACAGATGCCATGGCATATATCCAAAACTCCCTTGAAGAAGCTAAATTAACAGCCCAGCAAGAGGCAAAGAAAGTTGTCATTAATACCATCCAGCGAATAGGGACTGAGGAAGCAGTAGAAAACTGTATTTCCGTTTTTAATTTAGAAAGTGATGATGTAAAAGGCCGGATTATTGGACGAGAAGGTAGAAATATTCGTGCTATAGAGGCTGCGACTGGAGTAGAAATAATAGTTGATGATACTCCAGATGCTATCATATTGTCTTGCTTTGATTCTGTTAGAAGGGAAATAGCTCGTTTGTCATTACACAAATTAGTGACTGATGGGCGTATTCATCCTGCCAGAATTGAGGAAATAGTTAAAAAGACCAAAAAGCAGATAGAAGAAGAGATCAAAGAAGTAGGAAAAAGAACCGTAATAGATCTTGGAATTCATGGGCTTCACCCAGAACTAATTAAAGCTGTAGGTAGAATGAAATTTCGCTCCTCTTATGGTCAAAATCTTTTACAACACTCTCGTGAGGTTGCAAAACTTTGTGGAGTGATGGCCTCTGAACTTGGTTTGAACCCTAAATTAGCTAAAAGAGCCGGTTTATTGCATGATATAGGAAAAGTCCCTGAAACAGAAACAGAACTACCTCATGCTTTATTAGGAATGCAATTAGCAGAAAGGCACGGTGAAAAGCCAGACGTTTGTAATGCGATTGGAGCTCACCATGATGAAATTGAAATGAATAGTTTGTTGTCACCAATAATTCAAGTTTGTGATGCAATTAGTGGGGCAAGACCCGGAGCAAGACGACAAGTATTAGACTCTTATATTCAACGTTTAAAAGATTTAGAGGAAGTGGCATATGGATTTAAAGGTGTCAACAAGGCATATGCCATTCAAGCCGGTCGTGAACTTCGAGTTATGGTAGAAAGCGAAAAGGTAAGTGATGAAAAAGCATCAGAATTGTCTTTTAATATTTCTCAAAAAATTCAAACAGAAATGACTTATCCAGGTCAAGTAAAAGTAACTGTTATCAGGGAAACAAGAGCAGTGAATATTGCAAAGTAATTATCTTCTTGGATGAAAATTATTAATTACTTGAGTTAAATGACTTTTATCGATGTGAGTATAAATTTCAGTAGTAGTTATACTTTCATGACCTAACATTTGTTGAATAGCTCTTAAATCTGCACCGTTCTCTAGGAGATGGGTAGCAAATGAATGTCTGAAAGTATGTGGACTGATTTTTTTTCGTATTCCAGCTTTTATTGTCAATTCCTTTACAATTTGAAATATCATAGCTCTCGTTAAATTATTCCCTCTTCTGTTTAAGAATAAAGTATCTTTTGCTGAGGGTTTTATATTTTGGATTGCTCTGATTTCGTTTTTGTAAATACCAATGTATTTGACCGTTACATTCCCTATTGGAATAAACCGTTGTTTGTTTCCTTTTCCTGTAACTTTAATAAAACCTTCATCAAAAAATAAATCGGATAGTTTAAGATTTATTAATTCTGAAACACGCAAACCACAACCATATAATAATTCAATGATAGCTCTGTTTCTTTCCCCTTGTGGTTTGCTCAAGTCAATGGTAGCGATTAATTGATCTATTTCTTTCACAGATAGCGTATCTGGTAACTTTCTTCCGGTTTTGGGACTTTCAATATGATCTACGGGATTTGTTGTTCGATATTCTTCAAAAACTAAATAGTTAAAAAAACCTTTCAAGCCAGAAATTATTCTACTTTGCGAACGGGGATTCACCTCTTTAGCAATATGATAAATAAATTCTTGGATGATTTCTCTATTTATGATTACTGGTGAATCTCTAATTGAGGAATCATCAAGCCATTTTACTAACTTTTTAATATCGAAAGAATAGTTTGAAATTGAATTTTCTGATAATCCTCTTTCTATTTTTAAATAATCCTGATAATATTTTAAAGCATCCAACCAGTTCATATGCAGAAAATAATTAATTACAACTATTAAACATAATGTATAAATCTTTATTAGGCAAACGACTGAATTAATTATATTTGAAAAACTTAAAAATTAACACAATTATGAAAAAAATTATTTTTTTAGCGCTCATGGTATTATTTACTGCTAAATCCCTTTCGCAAGGAGTAGATTTAGGGATCAAAGTTGGGGCAAATTTTGCCACACTTACTGAATTGCCAAATGTAGACACTAGAACGGGTTTAAACTTTGGTGCATTTTTTACCATTAAATTTAATGAAAAGATTGCATTACAGGGAGATGTCCTTTATTCTCAGCAAGGCGCTGAACTTCTTGATATAGGAAAAGTGGATTTAAATTATGTAAATGTGCCTATTGTCTTTAAATATTACCTTGTTAAAAGACTCAATCTTCATGTTGGTCCCCAATTTGGTTTTTTGGTAAGCGACTTTGATGATAATGAATTTGAAGATAGTTATAAATCAACAGATGTATCGGGTGTTGTTGGACTTGGTCTAGATTTACCACTAGGCTTTAGAGTTGACGGGCGTTATAATTTTGGTCTAACTGAATTGCTTCCCGATGTAAAAAATAATGTGTTTAGCTTGTCTATTGGTTGGACAATTATTTAATTATTTATTAATTTTACTCTTTTTTAGTACTTTATAAACTGTTCATAATTATTAACAGTTATTGTTTTCTTAACAGTATTGGCACTAACATTAATAATAAACTACTGTTTATCAAGTATTTAAAATAATTTATTAATAAAAGTTATTAACAATTGATTGTTGATAACCTGTTTATCACATAGTAGTTTAGTATTTTTCTTTATTTTAATTTTGGAACATAATAATCAAAATAATAAATATTATGAAAAATTTTTTACTTTTTATTGCTTTAGTAAGTTTTAGCTTTGCTTCAGCACAAATTACAACAAACGCAGGAACTTTTAACAAGCCTTCTGAAGGTGAGACTGCTTTTGAATTTCAATTTATGCCAAATTTAGATGGCAATGCAATGTTTGCTGATAGAGCAACTGTTATGATGAGAAGATTTAAGTCTGATACCAAAGCTGTTCGTTGGTCTGCTTCTTTAAATGTAGCTGATTCTGGAGTAGAAGACTCTGATATGACTTACGATTTTAGTCTAGGTTATGGTATTGAGAATCATCTTGCAGGTGCTGAACGTTTATCTACTTATTGGGGATACGGCGGTGCAATATCTTATGCTGATATGGGTGGAGACTCAGATGGAGCACTTGGAGTTGGAGCTGGAGTATTTATTGGAGCAGATTACTACATAATGCCAAAAGCTTATATTGGAATTGAAATGGGCTACGGTTTAACTGTTGCTTCAGGAGATGATATTACAGCTTGGGGATTATCAGGTGGTGTAAATGGAATGATGAGAGTAGGATTTAGATTATAATCTAAATACACTATAATTTTTAAAGGAGCCTTTGGGCTCCTTTTTTTTTCCGAAACTTTTGTTTCGGTTTTTTAATACCATAACTTTTGTATTTTTACTTTATGAAAAAATTTATCATCATCAATGGTCCTAATTTAAATTTACTGGGTAAGCGTGAGCCTAATATTTATGGGGATCAAACTTTTGAGGATTACTTTTTTAGTTTAAAGAAAAAATACCCAGCACTTAATTTATCTTACTTTCAATCAAATATTGAAGGAGAGCTCATAGATAAACTTCAGGAGGTTGGTTTTAAAGTTGATGGGATTATTTTAAATGCAGCTGCTTATACGCATACCTCAGTGGGAATTGGAGATGCAGTGAAGGGAATTACTGTCCCAGTAGTGGAAGTACATATATCCAATACTTTTTCTCGAGAAGAATTTAGACATCATTCCTACATTTCTCCAAATGCAAAAGGAATTGTATTGGGCTTTGGTTTGAAAAGTTACGAATTGGCATTAAAAAGTTTTCTGTAAAAAAAAACACCCTATTTTCATAGAGTGTTTTTTATACTTATTAAATAAATCTTTAAAGATGTATTACTTCGTCATAGGCATCTGCAACGGCTTCCATTACAGCCTCACTCATGGTCGGGTGTGGGTGTATAGTCTTTAATACTTCGTGACCTGTAGTCTCTAGCTTTCTACCTAACACCGCTTCAGCTATCATATCGGTGACTCCAGCTCCAATCATGTGGCATCCTAACCATTCCCCATATTTGGCATCAAAGATTACTTTGACAAAGCCGTCTTTGGTGCCAGCAGCACTTGCTTTTCCGGAGGCTGAAAATGGAAATTTACCTACTTTAATATCATATCCTTCTTCTAATGCTTGCTTTTCGGTGTATCCTACAGAAGCGATTTCTGGAGTTGCATAGGTACAACCTGGAATATTCCCATAATCAATAGCTTCAACATGCATTCCTTTTATTTTTTCAACACAAGTAATCCCTTCAGCTGAAGCAACGTGTGCTAATGCTGGTCCAGGAACTACATCACCTATGGCATAATAACCGGGTATATTTGTTTGGTACCAATCGTTTACGATTATTTTGTCTCGATCTACCATGATTCCTACTTCTTCCAACCCAATATTTTCTATATTGGATTTAATACCCACCGCAGAAAGAACAATATCTGCTTCTAGGACCTCTTCACCTTTTTTTGTTTTTACAGTAGCTTTTATTTTTTTACCGGTAATGTCTACACTCTCAACGGAAGCATTGGTCATGACTTTGATCCCTGCTTTTTTGAAAGATCTTCCAAACTGCTTGGAAACTTCTTCATCTTCCAAAGGTACTAGGTTCGGCAAATATTCAACAATTGTTACATCCGTTCCCATGGCATTATAAAAATGGGCAAATTCAACTCCAATGGCACCACTTCCAACAACAATCATACTTTTCGGTTGTTTTTTTAAAGTCATTGCTTCTCTATAGCCAATAACTTTTTCGCCATCTTGCGGTAAATTGGGTAATTGTCTTGATTTTGCACCCGTTGCAACAATAATGTGATCAGCACTATATTCAGTTCCGTCCACATCCACTTTTTTTCCTGGTTTTAGTTTTCCATAGCCATCAATTACGTCAATTTTATTTTTTTTCATTAAAAATTGAACACCTTTACTCATTCCGTCTGCTATTCCACGACTTCGCGTTACTACTTTTGTGAAATCTTTGTCAGGATTATCAAGACTCAAGCCATAATCTTCAGCATGTTTTAGGTAATCAAAAACTTGAGCGCTTTTAAGTAGGGCTTTTGTTGGGATACATCCCCAATTAAGACATACACCTCCTAAATTTTCTTTTTCTATAACAGCGGTTTTAAATCCTAGTTGAGAAGCTCTTATGGCAGTAACATAACCTCCTGGGCCACTCCCTAAAACTATAATATCGTATTTGCTCATTTTGTTCTAAATTTTAAGTTACAAAATTACAAAATGTATGTGTAACGAAATAATAAAAAAAATAAATTGATAATAAAATTTTTATGAATTGGTAGCTTATAAAAAACTACTCTTTCTTGAAGTCTACAGATAAGGAATTAACGCAATAGCGTTGACCCGTTTTAGTCGGGCCATCGTTAAAAACATGTCCTAGATGACCACCACAATTATTACAAACGATTTCTGTTCGGGTCATTCCATGACTTTTATCTAATATGTTTTTGATGCTTCCTTTAATTGCGTCATCGAAAGAGGGCCAACCACAACCACTGTCAAACTTTTGACCGCTTTTAAAAAGAGGGTTTTCACATGCTTTACATAGATAGGAGCCATTTTCAAAATGAAGATTATACTTGCCTGAGAAGGGAGGTTCTGTACCTTTTTCTATAAGAATACGATAGGACTCCTCAGATAGATTTTCTTTCCAGTATTTATCTGACGCTTGTTTTGGGAATATATTACTTTTCATCCGATGTTTTTGTAGGTGTAAATTTTAAGGAGATTCCATTTATACAATGCCTTTTTCCGGTTGTTTCAATAGGACCATCGTTAAAAACATGTCCTAAATGTCCACCACAATTTGCGCAGTGTTCTTCGACTCTCGTATATCCTAAATTGTTATCTGTAGAATAAGCAACATTTCCTTTAATTTCACGATCAAAACTTGGCCAACCTGATCCACTATTATATTGATAATCGCTTTCAAAAAGGGCTGTACCGCATGCAGAGCAAGAATAAACTCCTTCTTGATCACTATAATTAAACTTACTTGAATATCGGGGTTCTGTACCTTTTTTACGTAAAACATAAAACTCATCTTTACTTAGCGAGTTTTTCCATTCGGCTTCCGTTTTAGTTATTTTAAAAGTCTCCTTTTCTTTTTTAGATTGTGCTTTACTTTGGCAACTCACTACTAAAATAGCCACTAATAGAATAATTATTTTTTTCATTTTTTTGCTTTGTGATCCTTAATTTTCTAGAATTAAAATTAGCGTACACCATTATAAATTTTAAGGTGACCAAAATACCTAAACTAAATTTTTCAAGAGTTAATTGTATAAAGAATAAATATCAGAATCCACAATATTTAAATTATTCATTAATTCATTCATACTTAGATTACTTGTGCCATACTCAACTGGAAGAATAGCAATTCTAAAAACTTGATTGTCTGTATAATTAGACCCTAGTGTATTAAGGTTAAAATTAGCATCTAAAAAAATATTGACATCTAAAAAAGTATGATCAAATGTGTAAAGTAAGGTTCCTTGATTTAAAAAATATGTTTGTGGAAGTTGACTCCAAACGTCAATATCACCGTCTACGACTTCTTCAAGCATATAAACCATTACAACATCCGATTCATAAACCACTATATCAGAGGGGAATGTAACAAGTCTAGCGTAACCATTGCCTTGATTAAAATTGATGGTAGTTTCAAAAACCTTCCCTAGATTGTCGTATCCAGGAGGTCCTGCCGGGCCAGTACATGATATTATAAAAATAGTAAAAAAAAGTGCTAGAGGTGTAAATAATTTTTTCATGATATATTTTTTTTAATATAATCAAAATCTGTTCCAAATAGAAAACGAAAAATATATTTAGTAAAATAAAAATATTTTTTATCCTTTTTTTCTAATAAATAAACATCAAATGATATTTAGATTGTGGATGATAATTAGAACTTAAATTTTAATAAAAAAAATAGTTTAAAACATTAACAAAAGAATGTTTATTTTTGTTTAAACCTACATTTCACGATGTAATCCCATTAAAATAAGATGCAAACACTAAAAAAAGGTAGTAAAAAGTTATTAAATGCTTGGGCCTTCTATGATTGGGCAAACTCTGTTTATAGTTTAGTTATAGCTTCATCAGTATTTCCACTATATTATCAAGCTTTATTTAGCTCTTCGGGTATTGAATATATAACTATTTTTGGAGGAACTATTAGAAGTACTCCGCTTATAACCTACACCACCGCAATTGCATTTATTTTTATTTCTTTACTAATTCCGATACTTTCTGGGATTGCAGATTTTGTGGGTAACAAGAAAGTGTTTATGAAATTTTTCTGTTATTTAGGTGCGTTTTCCTGCATGGGGCTTTACTTTTTTAATTTAGAAAATATTTTAACAAGTTTATTATTTTATTTTTTAGCCCTTATAGGTTTTTGGTGTAGTTGGATTTTTTACAATTCATACCTGCCAGACGTAGCTTATCCAGAGCAACAAGATAAATTGAGTGCTAAAGGATTTTCATTAGGCTATATAGGAAGTGTACTTTTGTTATTATTCAACCTAGCAATGATCATGTTTCCTGAAAGCTTTGGGTTGGGAGATGATGGAGCATCAAAAATGAAAGCGATGCAAATTTCATTCATATCTGTTGGTATCTGGTGGTTACTTTTTAGTCAGTATACATTTTATTATTTGCCAAAAGGGAATATAACTAATAATAAAGTTACTTGGCATATACTTTTTGATGGTTACAGGGAATTAAAAAGTGTATACCGTTCACTCTCCGAAAACAAAGTTCTAAAGAGATATTTATACGCATTCTTTGTTTACAGTATGGCGGTTCAGACAGTAATGCTTGTAGCTACTTATTTTGGGGAACAAGAAATTAATTGGGGCAGCGATAATCAAAAAACAATAGGCTTAATATCTAGCATACTAATTATTCAATTGGTAGCTATAATAGGAGCACAATTAACCTCTAAAGCTTCAAGTAAATTTGGTAACTTACCTACTTTAATTGTAATAAATGGAATTTGGGCAGTAATTTGTGTAGCTGCTTTTTTCATGACGATACCTTTACAATTTTATATTACTGCTGGATTTGTAGGAATGGTAATGGGTGGTATTCAGGCATTGTCCAGATCGACCTATTCAAAATTTTTGCCCAACACTAAAGATACAGCCTCTTATTTTAGTTTTTATGATGTTTCTGAAAAAATAGGGATTGTCATCGGAATGTTAATTTATGGTTTTATTGATCAATTTACTGGAAGTATGCGAAATTCAATTGTATTTTTGATGTTGTTTTTTATTGTAGGAGCAATTTTATTAGTTAGAGTTCCAAATAAATAGTACATTCTTCACAATTTTTATTTAAGTTTGTTGTTATTACAAAAAAAAATTGCAAGGAATGAAAATCTTAAAATACGCGAGTAGGACAATTTCTCTTTTACTAATCTTTATTCATTTCTCATGTGTAAATGAGCCGTTAGAAGGTGATTTTACTCAAGATGATGGAGTTCTAAATATCGAAGAAGGAGAGTTCAGAGCGAATGTAGGTATTGGTGATTTTTCCACAGGTTTAGCTGTAGGTGTTCTTAGTAATACTGATTTACTCACGATAACTGGAACCGTTCCTGATACAGGTGAAAGTATCGTTTTAACAATAGAAAACCCTGGTGTAGGAACTTTTAATATCACAGCTGGCTTAGGAACTCAAAATAGCGGAGTTTACATAGAAACAAATCCAGAAAATCCTTTCGTGTCAGATGGAACTTTTGGAGTTTTTGGGCAATTAAATATTACAGAATTTGATGCTCAAAACGCTACAGTTTCCGGAACGTTTAGTTTTACGGGAGTCCGAGTTGTTCTAGATGTCGATGGCAATCCAGTTTTGGACAGTAATGGTCAGCCTACTCTTGAGACTGAGGAAATAACGAATGGTATTTTTAACAAAATACCGTACACTACCGAAGACCAAGGTGGTGGGGGTACCCCAATCACTGATGAATTTTTTGCCAAAGTCGATGGTGTTAATTTTGATGCTGAATCAGTAACCACATCC
>Ga0233438_10002369_pt1 | contig 18987 bp, 9 predicted proteins | sample SI_123_September_FD_182720 | JGI IMG/M metagenome (GOLD analysis project Ga0233438, IMG submission 182720) | Seawater microbial communities from Saanich Inlet, British Columbia, Canada - SI_123_September2016_10_MG | ecosystem: Environmental > Aquatic > Marine > Inlet | place: Canada: British...
AAGTAGCTGAATTAAAAACTTCTTTTGCTGTATTTAAGATAACAGCACCAGAATTAATATAGTCTTCGTCTGTAAAACCAATATCATTGCCAGCAGAAGCTTGGACATAAACGTCATGGGATTGATCGACTAAAATTTGAACTGAGGTTGGTGTTAAAGCAACTCTGAACTCATTGTTTTTAATTTCTTTTGGAACTCCTATTTTCATGATGTAACTATATCAAATTTATCTAATAATATAATTGGAAATAAACTATGTAGCTATAACTAAAGGTTATTGTTTTGAATCAAAATAATTAAACGACTCAAGAAAGTTAATAAATTTTTTATTGATTAAAGATAAAGGATTGGACTTTAAATAAATAACTTCTAAAGTAAACTTTAGCTCAGGTTTTAAATTTAAAATTTTTATATTAGATCTTGTTGAGCTTTCCGCAGATATTCTGTCAGTAATAGTTAATCCCATATTTTTTGAAACCAAGGCAAGTGCTACTTGAAATGTTTCAGTATTAAAAGTTATATTGAGATCTTTTGCATATTTAGATAAATAGCTATCAAGTTTGCTACCAAGAGGACCCCTAGGTCCAATTTTATCTGTGATCTTTATAAATGGGTGGGAAAGAATTTCAGTAATGTGTATATCATTTTTTCCAGGAAAAAATGATTTTGGAGCTATGACCACAAACTCCCCACTACTTATAATATTTGATGCAATATCCCTATGCGGAGTATGGTCATAAACAATACCAATATCAACCTTTAGCTCAAGAAGTTGCTTTTGAATCTCCTCATAATGCAGTGTTACCGTTTGAAATGTTATTCCTGAATTTAATTGACCAAATTGTGATATTGCTTCTGGCAAATAATCTATTCCCAGTGCATGAGTAGCTGCTATATTTAAATCACCTTCTGGTTTACTAATAAGATTGCTAGAGACGCGTCTTAAATTCTCAATATTATTATGAATTTTTTCAGCATAAGGAAATAATATTTTTGCTTCTGGTGTTGGAACCATTTTTTTATTTATTCTTTCAAATAATTTAATTTCCAAATCACTTTCAGACTGACTTAAAATTTTACTAACAGAAGGCTGAGTTACATTTAACTCTCTAGCTGCTTTTGTAACAGAACCATGATTAAATACAGAATAAAAAACTTCAATAAAACGATATCTCATGTGTTTTTAGTAAATTAATTGATACTTAAATATATAACAAAAATCTATAAATGCTCAAAAGAATTTTTAATAGATTTTTCAAGAATATCAAATAACTCATCTATCTCAGCAATATTAATAATTAACGGTGGGCACAATGCAATTACATCACCTATAGCTCTCACAATTAGACCATTATCCTGGCATTTCTTTGCAATAATTTTTCCTGCTGACCCAATAGGATCAAATAAAGATTTAGTTTTTTTGTTTGCAACCATTTCTATGCCGCAAATAAGACCGACACCCCTAACCTCTCCAACATAATCTAACTCACTTAATTTATGAGCTCTTTGTTGAAAATAAGAAGATACATCATTTACATGTTCAAAGACTTTATCTCTTTCATAGATTTCTATGGTTTTTAATGCAACAGCACACGAAACTGGATGACCTGAGTATGTGTAGCCATGCCCAAAAATACCAATATCACCACTAGCATCTTTAATTGGCTCATACATACTATCAGGAACAATTACAGCGCTAATGGGAATAAATCCAGCTGACAAGGCTTTAGCAATAGTTATTGAAGAAGGTTTCATATCAAAGGTTTCAGCACCCCACATGTTACCCGTTCTTCCAAATGCGCATACAACCTCATCATCAATAAGGGGTATATCATATTTAGTTAAAACTTTTTGAATGCTTGGAAAATAGTTTTTGGGAGGAATAATAACACCTCCTGCTCCCATTAAAGGCTCAGCAATCATGGCTGCAATATTTTCTGAACCCTCTCTTGATATATGGATTTCTAAATCTTCAACCAACCTGTTAACAAAACCTTCTTCAGTCTCGTTATCTAGTCCCTCACGGTAGAAATGTGGTGTCATAGCATGAGAAAATGAGGTTGTTGGTAAGTCAAAGAGCTTATGTTGAGCAGGTAGGCCTGTCATACTAGCGCTGGCAACGGTGACGCCATGGTACCCTTTTACTCTTGATAAAATTTTCTTTTTATTAGGTTTGCCTAAAGCATTATTCATATAAGTGTATAGTTTTAATTGAGTATCATTTGCATCAGAACCTGAATTACCAAAAAATACTTTTCCCTTATCAAATGGTGATAGTTCAATTAATTTTTCGGATAATTTAATGGCAGGCTCATGGCTTTTAGATGCAAATAATGATGAATAGCCTAATTTATTCATTTGTTCTTTTGCTGTTTCAGCTAGCTCTTCCACCCCATAACCTAAAGATGAGCACCAAAGCCCAGCAAGCCCCTCTAGATACTTTTTACCATTTGTATCATATATATAAACTCCCTCTCCTCGATCAACTACTAGAATATCTTCAGTTGAATGTGCTTTTAAATTAGTAATCGGATGAAATAGATTGTTTTTATCAATTAAATTGAGATTATCTGTTTTATTATTTTTCATAAATTAATCCTTATTAAATTTTTTTAACTCGCCAAGTGATTTCAAATATTCTTTATTTACCCCTGAGCTGACAAAGGGGTTATCTCTGTAACTCTTAAGATTTTGACCAAGATTCATAAAGCCTTCTTTTCGTGTTCTATTAGCAAAATTAAAGTCGACATTGATAATAAAAATATCTTCTTCAAATTGCGAAAGATGAAGTATTTCACCATGCGGGTCAGTTGCAATTGACATACCGCAACCCTGCTCACCACAACTATTAATGTCAATATAATATGACTGCTGTTGTGCTGATGTCGATCTGACCATTATTGTTTCTATTTCTCTATCTTTTGTCGGTGTTAAAGTTGGATTAATAATTAATTCAGCTCCATTGAGGGCTAGTTCGCGGCTGGTTTCAGGAAACCAAAGATCATAGCAAATATGGATGCCAATTTTTCCTTTATTGGGTATATTAAATATGCAAACCTCTGAACCAGAGTTAACATTTTCTTCATAAGGAAGCCAGGGATATATTTTTTTTGCTTTTGTAACTAACTTTCCATCTGGATTGAATACTGGAGCAGTATTATAAATTTTACCGTCAACTTTTTCATAAAAACTGCCTGGAATTAGCCATATACTTTTATCTTTGGCTATCTGTGAAAAAAGATCTTCATACTTATCTAGAGTATGCTCTGAATCTTTGGCTCCAGCACCCCCAACAGCTAGCTCACTTAAAACTATTAAATCTAACTTTGGACAATCTTTATAGGCTTTATCAATTGACTGAATGATATGTTCAATATTATTAGTTTTATTTAATTTAAGCTGGAGACAGCCTACTTTTAAAATACTCATATTAATTCTCTTCAGTTGCTCTACTCGAGAGCCACACTGCTATTAAGGATATACATAACGAAACAACAGCAATATTAATAATAAAATTAATACCGCTATTAATAATAAAAAGTGATCCAATTAAAGGCCCTGTAGCTAGTCCCATTTTTGAAATAAATCCTGCAAGAGCTGCCATCTGTCCATGGGTGTCAAAAGAAGAGCATAGGCCAAGTATGTATGGAATAGTAAAACCCCATGCAATACCAGTGAATGTATTAGCAATAAAATATATTGAAACATTATCAGAGTAATGAAGAAGAAATGTAAAAATAGCTGAAGTAGATATACCTATTATTAGAGGCAAAGTCCTTCCATATTTAGTACCTATTAAATATACAAGAGCACCACCAGAAATGGATATTATGTTCGCTATTGTTAAAATATTACTGATTTTATTATTTTCCAAGCCTATATCCTTGCCTAATTCAAACGCATAGTCAGCAACGCCCATGTTCGCAGCTTGAAATAAAAACAAACTAACTAAAGCAAGAAATAAAAATTTACCAATTGAAATATTAAAAATATTTGATGATGAAAGTTCCTTATTTGATTTAGCAACGTTTGGAACGAAGGGTAAAATTGATATTGCCATGATTGTAAAAATAATTAATGCGGCAAATACAGCTCCATTGCCAAAGGCTTCAACCATTCTTGGAACTGCGAATATACCAATACTTCCAAAACTGTATTGCACCACTAAAAGCATTCCAAATATCTTGTCTGGATTGTAAGTACGAGCAATAATTGACAAACCAAATCCAACAGAAAGTCCACCAATAGTTCCATGAAGAAATCTAAGAAGAATTAAAGTATCAGGATTTTTAATTTGAGTAGAAATAAGATCTACGACAATTAAACAAAAGAATAATATTCTTAATACAAGTCGCCATTCTAATTTTTTGACAAAAAATGTTGCCAAAAGAGCCCCAAATGCAGCTCCGTATTTATTAGCGCTAACTATGTAGCCAGCTACATCTCTTTCAACACCAAGTCCATCAACAAAAGCTGATAAAAAAGCACCACCTAAATTTACATAAAATAGCCCTGCTGTTGCAATGATGCTATAAAGAATAGCTGCCACAAAACTTGTTTGCGTGAAAGTATTATTTAATTTTAAAGTATTCATAGTTAGCAAAATGACCTCATAGTATGTGCTGCAAGTACTGCATCTTCCCAAGAATATACATACCCATCACTGAAATAATAGTAGCTCATTCCATTAGGAAGCAATGCAAAGGTTATGCCCCCAAAGCCAGACATGAATGGTATCCATATATCTTGTTTGCAGCCAAATAGATTTTTATCAAAAACCTTTGACCAAAAACCATTGTTATAGAATATATTGGCGCTCCTAATTGCTTCTAATGAATTTGAGTAATTTGGATTCAACGCATCATGTAGAAAAATATTTTTAGAACTATTATTTTTTACTGAATGCAAAATATTAGACAAATGATATAAATCATTAACACTAAAATACATACCTAAACCAGTTAATGCATTATTATAGTTTTCATCGATTGTTCTTAATGAAAACTTTGAAATTGAACTAAAATTATATCCTTCTAAAAAAGGAACCAACACATCATTAAAATAATCAGAGTCGCTAGTATTGTTAATGAGATAGCTATTAAGTGCCACTCCAAGAAGATAGGTATCTGTTGTATGGTAAATAAAAGACTTACCAGGCCTTTTCTTTCTAGGAAATGAATTACAGGCTATTTTAACCTTTTGTTTATGGCTATCTGCCCTAAACAGAAAATTAGTAGTAGCAAGACTTGATTCATCATAATCAAAATTAGTAGAGAAATACTGACCTGTAGACATATCTGAAAGATTTTCTAAGGTTACATCAGACCATTTTTTTTTATTACATTCAGGTATTAAATCAGAGACATTGTATTGTGAGATATCTTCATAGGCATCATTTATTAGGGATAGAGATAACGTACCAGCAATAGACTTAGCTAAAGAATATGAAGGTAAAACTATCTGGTCACAAAAAATATTAGTCCCTAGCCTCGTATTACAGACACTTTGGTAATGTTTTTTACCATCAATGAGGCCAAAAATAGTTACGTTTTCAGCAGAAAAATATCTAGAATCTGCAAAGGAATTCGCCTCAATTTTATATGCATCATAAAGTTCTTCAAAAGATTTTTTTTCTACTCCATTACTAGTATTTTTTGATGACATAGTATTTTTACCAGACAAACTTTCAAATTGTCCGTTGTAGATAGACACATAATCGAACTTATAATATGAACAAGTTTCACTGGCAACTTGAAAAATGATGTTAGAGGATTTCTTTTGTTCATCTAAAGAAAAAATACTAATGCCAGTGTGAACGCAATTTGCATTTTTATGCATCAGACTAAATGGTAGTAAAATCACTGAAACATTTAAATTTTTATCAAAGTAACCTTTACCTTTACCAAATTGTATATTCCATAGAGGATGATTTGTATATATTAAACCTGCATTTGATGGGATAACTTCCCCATCTTTTTCTACGATTTCTATAGTAAAGTTAGGAAAATCTTTATGAAATTCTTTAAAAAAATTATTTTCATCTTTGATAAGCGTAAAACCACTTCCGAGAACTTTACCAAGAGATATTCTTCCATTAATACTATGATCAATAGAAGAGCCATTATTTATGTATTTTTGTAATTGATTATAGGTAAATGGCTTATTAAGATTACTATTACCCCACAAAACATCCACCAGCTCTTGAGAAGCCAATGGAAGTATTAAAAATAATAAGAAGAATTTTTTCAATTCATTTTTTTCTAAAAAGATCTATTAAGAGATAATCCTATTGTTCTAGGTAGTGCAAAGAATTCTCTGCTGTTGTCTCCATAAAACCCTTGGGATGGATCAGATCCAAAGCCTTGATTTAAAAATGCTCCTGTTACCCCTCTCTCATTAGCAATATTTTTTACGAATAACGAAATGTAATAATTATCTGCAAAAATAGTTGAAGATGCATTAATAATACTAAAACTACTAAAGGTTGCAGTAAATGAATCATTAACTCCAATGAAGTTAGTAGTTTCGGATTGATAGTACATATCCATTCTATTAACCAAGCCTAAACCTGATGATAGATAACTTGTATGAGCAAGATTGATATTTAAAGTTTGTTCTGGGCTGCCAGGCAATTGAGCACCCTTCTCTGCGTACAATACAGGAACAGTAGCTGGGGAATAGATATCACTTGTTAATTCAGAATTATTATAAGCATAACCAAGATTCCAATCTAAAGCGCCTCTTGAGCCACTTAATTCAATATCCATTCCTGAAGTTTCAGCATCCTTCCCATTTATGACTGCATAGTAGCCGTAAGTTGGTGTTGAGGCATTTACTTGAGGATTCTCCCAGTCAATTGAATAAAAACTAATATTGTATTTATCGCCATTATTAAGTGATCCTTTCACACCAGCTTCAATGTTGGTAACAGTATCAGATTCAAATGGAACCCATCCACCTTCTTCAATGAAGGTCCCAGATGTTGGAACAGCATTAACTCCACCCCTTCTATACCCATCAGAAACAGTAAAGAAGAAGTTTTGATTAGAATTAGGTTTGTATGAGACATTAAATTTCTTCAATAACCCGTTATCTTTATTTGTTTTTGAATCAACTGCTGGCCCGATGTTGTAAAGTTTAAATGACATATCCATATTGGCTTGAGCAGATGTTTCGTAATCTCTTGCTCCAATCGTTACATCTAGCTTGTCTGTTAAATGATAAGTAAGCTCACCAAATAGAGCTGTATTTTCTATATCTTCATAAACATTGTAATCAAAGTCTTGTTCATTTGGATCAATAACATAATCTGCTGACCAATAATAATACTTGTAAAGATTAACTCCCTTTAAATACGTTTGCTGATTTCTAGACATAGTCTCATCTTTCTTAAAATACCCAAAAACATAATCTATAACATCTCCAGGCTCTGAAATGAATTTAATCTCAATTGTGTCACCCGAAGTTTTGTATTGTCTATCAGCTGGGGCATAGGGCCTAGCTGCGCCTGCCCATATTCCTCCAAGAGCTGTATTCCAATAACCAGCGATAGCTGATGTGGCTAAGGTTCCATTTTTAGCGAAAAACCCTGTATTATCTGTAACACTACTTCCTTTACTATATGAATTAGATATAGAAATAATTAAATCGAAATTGTCTTCATCTATTTTTAACTCAGAAGAATTAACCCCAACTTGCCTGCTTGATGGTTCAAGCATAACCGCTCCATTTTCATAATCGCCATATGTAGATTCAGAATAACAGTCAAGAGCCTGCAGAGAAGCACAGCCATCATTTAAAATAAATCTAGTTCCCACTGAAGAATGTCTTCTCCCACCAATATAGTCCTTTTGAGATATTGAGCTTAATATAAGCTCAACTCTATCAGATATATCAACTAGAAGTTTATGTTTTCTAAAAGCAATTTTTACTGTATCAGCATCTTCAACGGGGTTAATTACAGGAGGAGAGGTTATAAATTCTGGGAATGTATTTCCATCGCTTGATACAGGAACATCATAGGATGCATCTGCTAAACCTATGGAGGGTATATCTGAAACTTCATGCACATTTACATAGTCAGTGATACCAGGATAATCAGCATCTGATAGAACTGCTCTGTATGCAATTTTATTGCCGATAGGGATGTTAAGTATTAGGTCCTTAGAATTTCCGGTATTTGTAGATCCATCAACAGATGAACCGGTGTAATTGAGTGAACCTTCAAATTTACCAATTTTAGGGTCATTAGTTATATATCTCAGGGTACCTCCAAGGGCTCCAGAGCCATATAAAGTTCCTTGTGGACCTCTTAAAATTTCCACCCTGTTAAGGTCTTTTAACAAAAAATTTGCAAATACTGGAGTGCTATCTACATAGGTAGAAACAGACGCAGCTGCACTTACTGGATAATCTGAGAGGGCTCCCGAATCAACATTCAAGCCTCTTATTCTTATATTACTTATTGTACCGGCATTTCTTTGGCCTCTATCTATAGTAGAAATTCCTACTACAGATCTAAGTAGTTCTGCCGAATCCATCATCCCTCTTTCACTAATCTCTTGACCTGAAATTGTAGAAATATTGTACGGAACATCAAGCAAAGTTGTTTCTCTTGATGTGGCGGTAACGATTACTTCTTCAATATCTACAGCACCCTCATTATCTTGTGTAAAAGAAGTACTTGAAAAAGAAATCATCAATGTAAATAATAATTTAGATAATCCTTTCATAAAACTCTCCATTTTTATTTATTTTTATACAGTTAAAAATAACACTAAACTAGGTATTGTATATATTGATATTTTATTATTAAATCATTCATAAAAGTTATATATACATACAAAATATAAATTTTTACTATAGTTAATTATTTAATATAATATTAATAACAATGATTAAAGTAAATAATACATATATCAATGGTAGCTTCCAAAAACCAGACTCAATTTCATATTTAGATTTAGTTAATCCTTCAAATGAAGAAATTTACGGTGTTTTAGAGTGCACATCTGTTCATGACTTAGAAAAAGCCATTTATGCTGCCTTCATTGCTCAAAGCGTTTGTATGAATCTTTCAGTTGCAGAGCGTAAGAATATTCTTTTACAAATATTAACAGGTATTGTCAAACGAAGAGAAGAAATAGCAGAGATGATAATGCTAGAGATGGGTGCCCCAATAAATCTTTCTAAAAATGCACACATTCAAATGGGAATTGATCATCTTGAAAATACTATACATGTTCTTGATGAATACAAATTTGAATCTAATGAAAATGGTTATAAGATTTTAAAGATGCCAATTGGAGTTGCAGCACTTATAACACCTTGGAATTGGCCATTAAATCAAACATTAACAAAAATATCATCTGCAATAGGTGCAGGTTGCTCAATTGTTATGAAGCCCAGCGAATATTGTCCATTAAGTTCAAAAATAATAGCTGAGATAATAGATGCTTCAGATCTGCCTAAAGGTGGTTTTAATATGGTTAATGGTCATGGATCAGACCTTGGGCCAATAATATCCGAACATAAGATGATTGATATGATTTCCTTTACAGGGTCTACTGAGGTAGGTATTAATATTCAACAGCTTGCAGCCAAGACTATTAAAAGAGTTTCTTTGGAGCTAGGAGGTAAGTCTGCACATATTATTTGCGATGATGTTGATCTTACCAAAGCAATACCAAATGCAATTAATCAATGTTTTATTAATTCAGGACAATCTTGCTCTGCACCTACTAGATTATTAGTGCCTGAAAATGATCTAGAAAAAATAAAAGATATTGCAAAAAATCATGTTGAATCAATTATCACGGGTGATCCATTTAATGAAGATACAAATTTAGGTCCGGTTATTAACTCAAAACAGTTTGAAAGTATCCAGTCTCATATTAAAAATGCTCTCGAAACTGGTTGTGAATTAGTCTCCGGGGGTATTGGCAGACCTGACATATTTAAAAATGGGTATTATATAAAGCCAACAATTTTTGCAAATATGTCTAATAATCATCAAATAGCTCAAGAAGAAATTTTTGGCCCTGTTCTATCGATAATTACCTACAAAAATCTAAGTGAAGCAGTCTCTATTGCTAATGATTCTCAATATGGTCTATCGAGCTACATAACTTCAAAAGATGAAGGAGTTGCATATAAAATTGCAAAGCAAATTAAAGCGGGACAAACAATAATTAATAGAATTAGCAGAGGGTCAGTACCGGCTCCATTTGGTGGTTTTAAAATGTCTGGAAATGGAAGGGAGCATGGGGTTTTTGGTTTAGAAGAATACTTGGAAATAAAAGCGATTATCTAATTGCTTAACTAGAAAATTTCCTTAATGTTAAATTACTAATCATCTTGAACAGTCAATCTTGTAGGGATATTCCTTCCAGATTTTGCATTAACAACATTATCAATTTCAAACTCTATAAATTCTTGCTTTTCTTGCAATTTATCATCCACTGGTGAACTAAAAGTTACGCATTTTTGACTAGTTCCTTTTTCAATAGTTACACTTGTTGAAGAGAAGTTAACCTCTTCTGCTGTCATGTACCCTGGCTTATTTCTGTATGTAGGCTTAATATTAAATGAGATATCTTCTTCAGCAGTCCATGCTGTGTCAAAACAGATATCTTCTACTGTACCCTCTCCAAAAATAATATTATTTTTATAGCTATAAATAGAATTCATAGGGGTATCAGCTATACCAAATGTTCCAGCTATGATTGAAGATGTTTGATCATAATCATCAAGAATTGCATAAGCACCTAAATCAATTTTATAAGAATAATCTGACCCACTTTTGAAAAAATCTTTTATTAGCTGAAGTTCAGATGATTCAAACTGACCCCTTACTTTATCAAGTAGAGATTTTAAGAAATCAAAGTCTTCAAAAGTATAATTACCCTTTGGAATAGATCTTGTTATATCACCATCACTATTTATAACAGTTTTTGTAATGGAAACATCGCCATCAACAAATTTAAAAGTTACTTTTCCTTGGTCAAGCCAAGTAACTTGTAAAGCTCCGGAAGGAAGTGTTTCGATTTTTAACTCAACTGTAAGATCTAAATGCTCAGATGATGATGAGTAGATATTATTTGAAAATATTTTTAAATTAAACTCTTCAACACTAGTAAATGGCGCATCAACATTCAAACCAAGGAAGAAATTAGTATTAGTTGTGTATTCACCATTTATAAATGCATCCATAGATGCTTTAGATATTTCTGATCCAACAAGTGAGGCATCAATCCAATTTGTAGTTGAATTTAACCTTGGATAAACTCTATAGTCTCTGTTTTTTCCATCAATTAATCTATCAGCAAATTGAATGCCCTGGCTTTCATATTCAAATAAAATATTAGATACAGGTGCAGATTCACCTATGAACCCATCATAGTCATAATCAGATCCACTCATAATGTTAAAAATTGCATCTCTAGCAGCTTGACCGCCAAATCTTTGAATATCCTGGCTAGGTACACCTATTCTATCCTCACTATGATAAAACTGATCATCTCTTGGTACAGATGAGAGTTGTAAACCATAAGTAACAAATGGCTCTCCTGCATTCATATCAACACCTGTATTTGGTGAGTAATAATAAAAGGCAGATTCTCCATATGATAATAGTTTTCTCATTTCATTGATTTGAGATAAGCCTGCAGGCAATGCTGCAACTTCTTTAATCAATTCTTCCGGATCAAGCTGATCATTATCTATAATATTAAAAACTTTACTTTCAGTAAGTCTAGATGTTCCATGGTTATTAATCATAAACTGCAGTGCCCAAGTTGGTGAAGCATCAGGAAAATTATCTCCTCTACCTTGCTTTTCAATTCTTAAGCGAATAGCAGGTCCATAATCTGGAAGTGCAGCGCAATCTTTTAAATTATTTGCATACCTACCAAAGCCATATCTGTATTCCATTTGAAGACCTTTGCTATCTTGAGGCCCAACAAATTGAATAGTTTCTTCAGATTCACAAAATGATTCAGGATTGGAGCCTATGTTATTTAAACCCCTAGAATCGCTACCTCTAATATTGATATTTCCATCAACACCATCAACAGTATAATTATCATTATTAATGTTTACTTGTCGAATATAACTCTTAGAAGCATTACCAACTCCATTTAAAGTTAAACCGGTAATATCACAATCAGCTGAATTATTTAAAGTACAAAGATGCCTTTTAAGCTCTCCATTTGCAGTTATAGTCGCACCAGTCGAGCTTATCTCATCTATATTGTAAAAACCTTGAGCATTTGGACTAGTCTGATATACGGAGAAAAATTCAAGAGGTAGTTCTGTAAATTCTCCATCAAATAAAATAGCTTCTAAAGCATCTTTGGATAAAGATACGTTTGGTGTTACATCTTTATTGTATCTAGAGGTTAACTCAGATGAAATCTCATCTTTTATTTCTTTATAATATGGAAAAAATGCTGCCACTTTTGCTGCAATATCTTCAGTGATATTGCTTGTACCACCTGAAGCAATAAAATCAGATATCAAATCTTCCCAAGTAACATTAAATGCGCTTTCTATTTCATTAATCAGCGAGCTTACTTCGGTTGAAATATTTTCTGCAACTGCATCACCAGCTGCAGCACATCCTTCAGCAACACTAAGATCTTCAGATAAATCAGACGAATTCTTACCTTTAAGAATTGCTTCGCCTATTAATGATGTAAATGGAGATATAACAATTTGATTCGATCCAGCATCATTAACTGATGGCAAAACCATCTGATAGGCTTTGGTAACCTCACCTAACGATGAGTCATTTGCACCAACAGGCACATCTGCAATTATTGGCCTAGCCTTAACGCAAGACTCATCTTCTGCATTAACACGAATTTCAAAGAAACCATTTTCATTGGTAGTAGCAGAATACTCACCTGCATCTAATCTTTGATTAAAGTTAACATCAAAAAATACATTAGCCCCTTCAATATAGCCATCTATAGTCTTTCCTGAAATGGTTATCCTGTTATCAGTAACTGGTGAGGAGCCAACAAACTCCTGTGAACCAAAAATATTTGATTTAGAGCTAATAGTTGCAAATAAATCATCCCTTGCAGTTTGGCCTTTAGTGCTAATCACTTCGGTGTATTCAGAGCCAGTATCTGAATTCACAAATGTGCCATATGTAAATTCATCATCATCTGGATTAAATTTTATTGATATTCTGGCTGACTCAGTCTGCTGACCTGAAGAATTTCGCTTAGTCCAGAATATGCTTACTTGATCAGAACTATCTTCTCCGAGCTTATTTCTAATAATATTTAAATCTTTAAAATTTCTAGGTATGCTTGAAAGTTCAGTAATCAGAGGATCAATATTTAAATTATTTCTATTTTCATATATGTCTGAGACCTTATTTTTAATTATTTCAGAATTGAGATAATTGGGATTAGTTATCCTTACATCAAGTTCCTCAAAGCTTACCCCATCATCATATCTATCTACCAATGCAATAAACAATGATTTCGTTAGATTGTCTTCAACAGGCTTGCACTTATCTTCAGTGGTTCCAGTGCTTTTACCGGTATTATATCTATCGTTACTTGTGAAATTTTCTCTAGAATTTTTTGGTGTAAGATATAACCAATTTTGATAGATGCATGTTCTATCTCTGGTTGAGCCGTCTATGTTGTAATAGACGATCTGGGAATCCTCAGTATTTAAAATATAGTTATAGCCATCTGCGTCATAACTATTATTTATAAATGAACTGGTCCTATAGTATCTTTCGGAAGCATCTCTTAATGACTCCAGAGTGAGGTTGCTTGTTTTACAATTTTTAGGATCACCAAAACAAGTGTGATGAATGATATCTCCATTTCGATTTAAGTTAGCTCCTTTAGAGTCAATCTTTTCTTCAATAAACCACCCAGCTGCATTTGGATCAGTTCTGTATATTGCTGAGAAATTCATAGGAATTTCCTGAACACTTGGATTGGCTAAAATAGTATTGATTGAATCTTCTTTTATCGCTAAATCAGTGTTTATCGACTTATTATGAATCGCTGATAATTCAGCATCAAACAGATCGCTTGCTGTTTTAAAGTATTTAAAAAACTCTGCTATTGATCTTGCTGATTGCTCATTTATAGCTGTACTTGTTGTCGTGGCTATAAAGTCATTTAATAGATCGCCGTATGTAATACCTAGGCTTTGCCCTATTGATGATGTTATTTGATTTATTTCACTGCTTATTGATGTAGCAATCGAATCAGCAATTTCGCCACAACTTTCTGAAAGAGATATCTCATCTTTAATACTAGATGCAACTTTACCTTGGATGATTGCGTCAGCTAAAAGATTTGTAAATGGTGATATTACAATTTTATTATTTCCGGTATCTTTTATAGAAGGTAAAACCATTTCAAATGATTTATTGATAACACCAGATGATAGATCAATAGCACCGGCATTAACATTTGCAACTATTGGCCTATTAACAAGACACGCATATCTTGCCTCATCATCTAAAGTTATTTTTAAATTACCTTCATTATCAGTAACTCCTGAGAGTTCACCTTCATCAAATTTGAAATTGAAATTTTCATCAATAAATACCTGAGCTCCAGCAATATAACCATCTATTGTTTTACCTTCAAAGGCATACCTATTCCCAAACTCAACACCAGCATCCCAATTATTTGATTTTATTGCGCTATTGTCATAGTTTGATTCGTTCAGGGCTTTATCTTTAATCCAAATATAATCAACTTCATATTTACCGCTTGGATACTCAAAAGGAATTGCAAATTCTAAAGCGTAAGCACTTGCATCTTTAATAAAGTTTTCAGATGGGAAATCTTCATCTATCTGAATATCTTCAGAAGAATGTTTTAATCTGATGTATATTCTTTCTATTTCAGATTCTTGAGCATCAGTCGTGACACTTACTTTGATAATTTTTCTATTGAAGTCTGAAGCATCAATCTTATCAATTAAAGAGAGTGAGTTGATTGTTGGAGGATTATTATCACCTATAGAGTTATCTAAACTCCATTTATTAATAATTTCTAAATCTTCAAGCTCAGAATTTGAATATGTTTTTGAATTTCCAGCATTATCTTCAATGATAAATCTATTTATGAGATATGTACCAGATGCTGCTCTTGGGTCTAGCTCAATCTTAAATAAAGCATTATTGGTATTTATAGAAGCTGTGTAATCCCTAGTTTGTCCACCTGGGGATTTTACAAAAATTCTAGCCTCTTTGATGCCTGAAACATCCGCGACAAGTGCATTAACTTTTACAACAATTGGAGTATTTTCATCACCATCGTTTTGTAAAATATCAATAGAAGTGATATCAGAGATTTCTGGTAAATTAATGTCTTGTCTAGAGTTTTCAACATCTACATTAGTTATAAGGCCCTTTCCAATTATTGCCTCTGGAGTAAAAGCAAGGTCATCAAGCTGATTGCTTCTTACTATCCTTAATGCTCTTGTTTTATATACTCCAGCGGGAGCAAGAGTAGATAGCTCTTTTTGAATCTGCCAATTAATACCGTTATTTGTATTTAAACCAGAATATATCCAAAATTGAGTGCCGGATGGGTTTTCAAGCAATAATTGCACTTCTTGTGCAAAAGTTAATGAATCTATTTGAAAATTAGCAATAATTTTTGGTGCAACCAATGAAGTTCCAGGTGTTGAACTTAGATTGAAATCAATTAAGTCCTCATCAATATTTTGAACTTCAACACTTGTATTAGCTATTTCACTATCAAGTTTAATTTCTTTAGTTGGTCTTATATCCCGGCCTATAGTTGAAGAGCAACTATTTGACGCACTCACTGAAAGATTGTATTTATTATTACCACCGACATCTAATGGAACTTCGTAGTCAGGAGCATTGCTAAATATCAAGTTTTCGTTTTGATCAACTTGAAATAAATCTTTATCTTCTCCGGTTAAGTTAAAGCATATTTCGTCTCCATCCTCATCAATTGCATTAATTTTTATAACTGAACTTAAATTTTCATTTATCTTAATAATAGGGTCTAGATTTGTTATTATTGGAGCATCATTAACATCATCGATAACAATATCAATACCCTTTTGCACTGTTTCAGTTCCATCAGTTAATATCAATGATATTGAGTACTTGTTTTTCACTTCATAGTTAGGGGCTTCTTTGAAGGTTAAGACATTATCACTGGAAAGATTAAAGCTATCGGCATCAGTGCCTCCAAGAGTTAATGTGAGCTCGTCGTCATCTCCATCTGAGACTGAAACTGTAGTAACTGCTGTTTGATTTTCAGCGACTTTAATAGTGGATGCTATATCAATAGTTGGTTCATCATTAACCCCTTCGATGGTAACTGTGACATCAGCACTTGAAGTCTTATCACCTTGGGTGATGGTGTAACTAAAACTATCTGTGCCGTTGAAGTCAGAATTAGGAGTGTATAGAACCTGTTCTGGATAGGATTCAGCTAAAATAGTTGTTCCATTAGAGCCATTTCTAGCAGTAACGCTAATGGGTGCTGAAGTAAGATAGGAGTCGTTAAGTAGTACATTAATAGTTACAGCTGTATCCTCAGATGTAGTTGCACTATCAGCTATAGCACTGATATCAGGTGTTATTTCATCTGCATCTATGTTTTGATCTTCTGCGATATATGCCAATACATCTTCGGTATAACTGCTTACTGTTTCAGCAGTTGCCGTACCATTAGCAATAGCCTGCATATCAGTTTGTAAAGTTGAAACCGCAAAACGAATAACACCTGTTGTTAGGTCATCAGAGGATTTAACTTCAATTATCGGCATAACGCCAGCTAAGGCTTTGGCAGTATTTGCTTTAGCCTCATCGGTAATCGTTACAGTTTTTGCTGTTATAACATTATCAAGAACTTTGGTTACAAACGCTTCGGTTTCTATATCTACCTTCGTTTCGGTTTCGGTATATTCTTTTTCTATTTCTTCAGTTATTGCCTTAAAAAAATCCTGGGTTGTTTCTGTAGTTGAGTTTAAATTATTGGTTATATTTTGCAGAGCAAAAGCAAGAACCGTCAGCTGATTACCCTTCTCATACAAAAAATCATTAATACCACCATCGCCTTTATTGGCAACCGGATCAAAAGTTAAGACATCAATTGATATGTCAATGCCAAGAACTGCATTAACCAGAGAGGCATCTTCCATAAAGGCCGCAATTGAGGTTACTGGCGTCACAGCTTTAAAATCTGAATGGCCGGTTAGTTTGTGCGTAATTAAAAGATTATCTAAAAGTGCTTGTGAGTCTAAATCAGTACCACCGATAGAAACCAGGTTACCGTTCGCATACCTAATAGTAAATGTACCATCGTTATCTGAAGTAGTTGAGTTTTCACTTGAATCACAAGTCCAATTATCATTTTCATCTATACAGACTTCTGCTCCTGAAATATAACCATCTACCACTACTCCATCTGTTTCCCTATAACCTTCAACAGTAACTGATGCTGATCTAGTGCCACCATCACCAGTACATGAAATTGAAAAACTATTGTTACCAACAGTTGAGATAGTTACTGCTTCAGAGCCAGAACTGCCAGCTTGTGAAGTCCAAGTTGCTGAACAAGAAGTGGCATTGGTAGATGACCAGGTAAGGGTTGAAGTACTTTCAAGAAGAACTGAGGTTGGTTCAGCTGATAAATTAACTGTTGGTATTGGAGCTGTTGGAGTTGTTGAGCCTCCACCACCGCCACCGCCACAGGCAACGATAATTAAACAGCTAAGAATAACAAGTAAGTTTTTTGATAAACCTTGAAACATTGAATAAATTTAACTCATATCTTTAGTTAAAGCTAGACTAAAAACTGATATTAAATAGTAAGCCAAGTTCGCCATAAGTTTTATCAAAATAATGTTCTGTTCTTTGATTAAAAGTTATAGGTTCAAAGCCTATGAGATTGTTTTTATATACATCTCCATAGAAGGTTAAGATAATATTATTTAAATAAATCTCAACTCCGGCTCTTATCTTAAAATTATATTTTGGTGTCTTATTAATCGCAGAATAATTATTGAAGTCTAAAACTACTAGGTCATATTCGCCAATAACATTAAAGTTATAAATAGATATAAACTTTTGTTTTAATCCAAAGCTTATTTGCAGACTTTCCCACTGATCTCTTTGGGGTAATCTATCTAGAGTTTTTTCAATTGCCTCTCCTAAAACATTTCCATTTATAGATAGGTTTAATAATAATGGTGATCGAATATCTTCTATGGGAGAAAGCCAATTGTAGTTATATTTAGTTTTAGCAGCTTCAAATGAGAATGATTTTAACCAAAAAGTATCTAAGTATCTTTCAAAGCCAAACTTAAATGTATCTGTATCGCCATCAATACTTATTATATTTGAACCTAACTCATCATATTTTGAATTTGATGAACTAATTATAAAAGTTGCGTTTTCACAACCACCTAAAATAAAACCACTAAATTCATAACAATTGAAAACTTGCTGGTTGGCATCCTGGGTTGAGTAAGAAATATAAACTAAATTATTATCGTCAATAGTATAGCCAATTAACCCGCCTTCTTTTTTTGCATTTAAAGTGATATTTTTTGGTTCGGTTGCTCGTTCTAGTGAAAGCTCAATATCATTCTTAAAATAACTTCCTTTTATTTTTTTAAATAAGAATCCAGTTTCTATAGTTTCTGAACTATTCTTATTAAAAGATGATGAAACATCTGGTAGAAAACTCCAATCAGCATCCATAAACTTTTGATCAAAATTTATATAAACCTCATTAGCCAATAATGGAAAGGTAAAGATAAAAATAAAAATATATTTCATAACTGAACATATTACATAGTTTCTAGATTTAATTAAATAAATTTAAAATTGGTGCTAAGAATTGGTGGAGCTATTGGTTCAAAACTGGAACCTTTTAGTTCCTTATTTTAAGCAGCTTAAATACATAAACTAACAAGGAATATATTTTCATTTTTATCTTGTAAATTTAA